>Ga0247742_10000094_pt1 | contig 75848 bp, 43 predicted proteins | sample UWRJL208509C2_FD_180944 | JGI IMG/M metagenome (GOLD analysis project Ga0247742, IMG submission 180944) | Plant litter microbial communities from Arlington Agricultural Research Station in Wisconsin, United States - UWRJ-L208-509C-2 | ecosystem: Environmental > Terrestrial > Plant litter >...
CAGCTTTAAATTTCGCTGCTGTAATTGTTTAATTCTGTTAGTATAGGTTTTTTTGGCATCAGTAGCCGTTTTTTGTAAGGCAGAGTCGATAATACGGGCATTATTGTTATGCCTGATCTCGATAACTTCGCCGGGAGCACCTTTGTTGTTTTTATTTGCAATTGCATCTTTAATGCGGCCAAAAAAGCCCTTTTTCTGTACTGCCGCCTTTTTGCGTACAGTATCGGTTGTGATATTAACGCTCTTGCTGATAACATGAAAGTTAGTGCCAAATTGCGGGGTGTTTTTACCGGCCTCATCATTAAAATCGGCATAGGCGTTAAGCAGGGAATCAAAATCGTGCTTTAGTGGATAAAGTCTGTTTGACAGCTTTAACTTATCGTTATACCAGATCTTTATTTTGCTGCGCTGATCTGATGTTAGCGATGTAGTATTATCTTTTGCCTTAAGCAGGGAATCAATTTTGGAAAACGCCAGTGACAGCCTTGCTTTATAATCGTTGCTTTTACTACTGTTGTTATTTAATAAAGCCTCCTGAAAATCATCTTCGGCCTGGCGCAGTATAAGCAATACCTCTCCCGGTTTAGACTGGTCATATCCGGCCTGACTGGCCAGGGCAGAAATGGTTTCTAATTTACGGGTAATGTTATTTCTAACAAAGAAGGCTGCAATGGAAAGCAATATGGTAAACGACAAAAAAACCAGGAGAATTCTCCTGGCAATAATTCCGGTATATATAGCTTTCATTGGTGAAGGTCTGGGTCATCTAATAAATTAATAAGTGGCAATATTAAAAATTAGAATCATATTAAAGAATATATTTAACTAAAAGACCTTTTAATTACCTATGGATTTAATATATTGGATTATTAATTAATTCAACAATAATAATGAATAACATTTGCAATTAATGATGCGGTTTAGGGTACACCTTATTTTGAACCGCCCATTGATGCCACATGGCTGCCAATTCTTTCACCTTATCCGGATTTGCTGCCGAAACATCATTGATCTCGGTTGCATCATCTTTAATGTGATAAAGGTTCCAGGTGGTGTCTTTAGCTAATGATACCATTTTCCAGCCCTGATAGCGTACGTAACGTGCACCATAATGCTCATTAAATAAAGGTTCATCATCTGTTAATCTTCCTTTAAATGATCCAGCCAAACTTATACTTTGTGTAGGCATTATTGCGTGCCCTTTATATTGAGTGGGGTACTTTGTTTTAGCCAATTCAACAAACGTAGCCATAAAATCTTTAACATGACCTAATTGTGCCGACAGGCTTCCGGCTTTGGCAGTGATACCTTTTGGCCAGTAGGCTATCATCGGTGTGTGTACCCCTCCTTCATATGATTCGGCCTTCCAATAGCGGTATGGTGTATTGGCTACGTTGGCCCATCGTTGTCCTATAGATGCATAAGAAGTTTCGGCACCAGGGATGATTTGTTTTTTCAGATCATAAGCAATTTTCTCTCCCGTGCGGGTTTGGTTAGGCCGGTCAAAGCCCGGGCCGTAAGCTGTACAGTTTTCATTGCTGGCGCCATTATCACTTAAAAAAATGATCAGTGTATTATCCAGCTTCCCGGTTTCTTTTAGCGCTTTAATAATACGGCCTATTCCCTGATCCATCCGGTCTATCATGGCAGCATGAACTTCCATAGCTGCAGCGTCCCATTCTTTATCCGGATTGTTTTCCCATTTAAGCTCATTTTGAAAACGGGCAGAAAGCGGCGCCTTTGCCGGATCAATAATACCTGCTTTTACCAGCCGCCTGTAACGGCGAACACGAATAGTGTCCCAACCTACGGTATAGGTATCTTTGTATTTGGCAATATCTTCTGGCAGGGCCATTAATGGCCAATGAGGCGCATTTTCTGCTACATATAAAAAAAATGGTTTATCATCTTTACTAAATTGTTTAATATAAGCAGCAGCGGTATCATTAATGGCATCGGTATGATAATAGTTTTTAGGCACATTTTTAATAGGAGTTGTGCCGCTTACCAGGCTAAACGGATCATAATAATCAATTACTCCCCAAATGGTGCCGAAAAATTTTTCAAACCCTCTGTTTGTGGGGTATTGAGCCAAAGGAGAAAATTCAGGATGTTCGCTTTGATGATTCAACCATTTCATTTGTTCTTTAGCGTCCTTTTGACCAATAGTGTTGGAAACATGCCATTTGCCCGACATCGCCGTGTGATAACCCGCGTTTTTCAATACCTCGGCAATGGTAACGGAGTTTTCTGACAAATGGCCGAGATAACCAGGTTCGTCTTCCTTATCGGTCATGTTGCCAATACCCGCCCGCTGATTGTATAAACCAGTTAAGAGCGAGGCCCGTGTTGGGCAGCAGCGGGAAGTATTATAAAAACGGGTATATTTTATACCATGGGCAGCCATGTAATCAATATTAGGTGTATGTATCTCTGACCCATAACATCCCACATCTGAAAAGCCGAGATCATCTGCCATGATCAGCACAATATTAGGCCGGTTATCCTTTATGACAGGCTTACCGGGATTTTTAAAAAAGATGAACAGTGAAGCCAAAATAAGAATTGCAAAAGACAGGCAGAGCTTTTTCATAGGAGTTTAGATTTACCGATTGGTATAAGCCAAAGATAATTAAGGCCTGCAATAAACAAACGGGTAATGTTGTTTTAATCAAACACGATTAAAAACCGATCATAAATTAAAATGCACCGCTGTTGTTAAACAACGGTGCATTTTAATAATTAACCTAATAAAATATTACACTCAGCTATTTATTAATATCCCGGGTTTTGAGTGAGCTTTTTATTCAACTCAACCTGTTGTTGCGGAATGGCGAACAGATCCCTGGTTTTGGCACTGGGCTGATGGTCCCACCAGCTTGTTCCACTAAATTTTCCAAACCTGATCAGGTCTTCCCGCCTGAAGCCCTCAAAAATAAATTCCCTGCCCCGCTCGGCAAGCAACTCGGTTAATGTTAAGCTTGAGGTTGTATAGGCATTGACAGTCCAATCTGTATCGCTGTAGGCTCGCTTTTTACAATCATTGATCAACTGTACGGCATCTGCGGTGGCTACTCCTCCATTTTTGCGCATTAAAGCTTCTGCTTTTGCAAAATATATCCAGGTAAGGCGGTATATATTCCAGTCGGTATTGTTGTAGTTAGGGTCAGGTGCGGGTATGCCATTTGGGCCCGATACCTGGTTACCTAATTTATATTTGTTAAAGCGTACACCGCTGTTTTCTTCACCTTCGCTCATGGTAGATGGAAGCTTTTCAGGGTCGGTACCATTTTGCTTGGCTACTTTATTTTTGCGGATATTGTCAACAAATGCCAATGGCTGACCATCGTATTCGTTGCCGCCGGTAGCTATTACAGGTTTACCGTTATCAAAACGTAACATTGCCCCTTCTAACAGCCACTCTCTTTTACGCTTGTCTGCATCCTTGTAAGTAGTAAATACGCCTGGTATCAGTACCACCCCATCATTACCTGTACGGCTACCGCCATAAATGAGATTTTGTTGAAAATGGTAAAACTCACCGGTCCAGGAAGGTTGAAAGTTGGCTTTCTGAAATTCATAGGCAATAGAGAAAATCACCTCGCGCGACTGATCATTAGTTGTTTTAAATGGATCTGTGATGTTAGGGTCAAGCGCCATAACACCATTTAAGCCACCAGCGGCATTGCTGATGAGTTTATCGGCGGCAGCAATACAATCATCCCAGCGTGCGGTACCGGTCCATGTTTCGGCATTCAGGTACAACTCAACCAGCATGGCATAACCACCTGCCTGCGACATCCTGCCCAGCATGCTTCTGGATAGCTTAGGCGCTTTATCAATATTCTCCTTGATCTCTTTTTCAATAAAGTTAAAAACATCCTTACGGGGTGCATTTGCCGGATAACTGTCTGTTGGTGTAGGCCCAGAGGGCGAAACAGTTACCAATGGTACGTTTCCAAAAAGATCCATTAACTTCAAGTAGTGATATGCTCTTAATAATTTTAGCTCAGCCACATACTGATCTTTTTCGGCCTGTGATAATCCGATTGAAGCGGCATCCCGTTTTTCAATATTCTCGATAGGGATGTTACAAAGCCCAATTCCCCAGTACATCAATACCCAGGTATTGTTTAGGCCGCCTTCATCATTGGTCCAGGTATGATAATGCAGTCTTTTCCATTTGCCGCCATCCTCACCGTGACGACCTTTGGTTGGCCAGGCCAGTTGGTCTGCCGAGAGCTCGCTTGGGCGCCACCAGCCATCCTGACCTGATGGAGTTGCCCACGCATTTGCATGCGTATAAGGCCTTAATACAGCAGATATAATTTCGTTTTTATTATTATAAAAATTATTGCTACTCAGGGTATCATAGGTTTTTTCGTCGAGTTTTGTACAGGCGTTAAAGCACAAAACAACTGCTGTAACAAGTATATATTTAAAAGAGTTATTGATCTGTTTCATGTTTTTTAATTTAAAATCCAACATTTAGGCCAAGTAAAAAGGTACGGGTACTTGGATATGGTCCACGACCATCAATCCCGGGGCCCAGACCTGTGTCACTAACAAAATCAGGATCGTTACCTGTATATTTTGTAAATGTGGCCAGGTTTTGTCCGGTAACAGAAACTCTCATGTTACGGATATATTTGGTTTTTAATTTAAAAGTGTAGCCGAAGGTAACTTCGTCAAGTTTTACAAATGAGCCATTTTCCAGGTAATAATCGGAGTACATGTAAGTGTCATTGATCTCTGCATACTTGGTAAAGGCAGTGCGTAACAAATTGGTTTTGCCCACTTTGTTGCCGTAGGATATGGCAGTTGTATTCAGAATATCATAATCAAACTTTCCTCTTAAAAATATCCTCAAGTCAAAACCCTTATAACCAAATGTATTGGTCCATGAAGCATAGTACTTAGGTATGGCGTTGCCCAATGCAACATAGTCGGTAACGTTACGGTCAAATGAGTTGTTGATCTGATCGTTATGAACTTTACTTCCATCTCTTTTATAAAACAGCCATTTACCATCAGCATCAAATCCGGCAAAACGTTTACCCCAAAATTCGCCAATTGGGCCACCCTGATAAGTCCGAATCGCGTTTCCGAGCGCACCAAAGCCACCTATATCTCCAAATGATTTATATTCTACCTTGAAAATATCATTGGAGTAAGAATCGAGCGTATTTTTGGTGGTACTGCCTGTTACATCCATATTCCACCTGAAGTTTTGGCTCTTTATAGCTGCAAAACTTAAAGTTACTTCAATACCCTTTGCCGATATGGTACCTACGTTAGCATAAATATTATCCCTTACATAAGGCGGCTGGGGCGTAGTGTAGGTATCAAGCAAGTCTTTTGTGGTACGCTTATATACATCAATTGCACCGGTTATACGGTTATTGAACAAAGTAAAGTCGGTACCGATGTTCAGCTCCTTCTTTTTTTCGTAACGCAGATCAGGGTTCGGATTGCGGTCGGGGCCATACGTTTGTCTATATTGGCCATCCGGATAAAGATATATACCGCCTGTACCCAATGTAACCAACGACGCGTAATTATTAAAGCCAGAGTTACCTGTAATACCATAACCTACCCGTAATTTAAGGTAATTAATGAAGTTTACATTCTTTATGAAGTCTTCCTGGGTAATTGTCCAACCTGCAGAAGCAGCCGGGAAATATCCCCATTTATGGTTGGCTCCAAATCTTGATGAACCTTCACGCCTCAATATAATCTGGGCCATATATCTATCCTTGTAGGAGTAATTTACACGACCAAAAAAAGCGATCAGTTTATCATCATTTTTAAAGCTCGACAAGCCCGATTTGCCTGTTTGCAGCTGATTACCCGCACCCAGGTTATTATCTTCAAACAAATCATTCAAAAAGCCATAATTATTGGCACTAAAACCTTCATTTACATTATACCGGTAGCTATAACCTAAAATTCCTGTAAGGGTATTGTCGCCAAAAACCTTGTTATAATTCAAGTTAGGCTCAAACGCAAAGTTTTGATTAAGCTGTGTTGTTCTTGATGCGTAGCCGCCGTTTTTGTATACGTCATTCTCTAATGAGAACTCACCGTTCAGATCTCTGTACACGGCATCTATATAACTATTGCGCTGGTAAGAGATAAAGGCCGAAGCTTTGAACCCTTTCAGTATCTCCAGATCAAGTTTACCATCTGCCGATGAGGTTTGTTGCTGCCTTTTGTTCTTTTCCTGCATTAGCCTGGCCAGTTGGTTGGTGCTGGTTTGTTCAAAATAAAAAGTGCCGTCATTGTTATAGTTAGACAGGGTTGGGTTTTTGCTCAATTGATCTTCCCAGCCCCCGCCGCCTAACAGGTTAGCCCTGTTAATATTGGTAGCCAAATTAAACTGAGCTGTAAGGCGGTCCTGAAATCCTTTTTGATTTACGCTGAACCTAAGTGTATACTCCGTGCGGTCATTTTGTTTGGCAAAACCCTCCAGGTCACGATAGTTTAAACTAACACGGTAGCTGGTTTTATTAGTGCCACCCAGTAAAGACAGGTTATGATTTTGTGAAAGGTTGTCTTTATGGATAAGGTCGCTAAAAAAGTCAGAAGTATGCCCGTAATCGGTAGCGTCAAGCTCTTTCGACTCTATCTTTTGCCTGAACTCGCTCGCAGTCAAAAAATCCGGTCTTTTAGACAGGTATTCTCTACGGAAATAATTGGAATAGTTAAATTGCGGTGGACCTTCCTTAGCTTTTTTGGTGGTGATCAAAATTACACCCGCGTTGGCGCTTGTACCATAGATGGCAGCACCGGAACCATCTTTTAGTACGTCGATAGATTCAATATCGTCCTGTTGCAACAAATCAAGGTTGCCACCTGGTATACCGTCTATCACGATAAGCGGGCTCGCGCTACCGGTTACGGTGGTTACTCCCCGGAGCTGGATACCTACGCCCGAATTGGGGTTTGTACCACTTGTACGGGTGATTTGTAAGCCTGCTATTTTGCCCTGGATAAGGTCGAGCGCATTGCGCGACCCACTTTGCCTGAAATCAGAACTATCCGCATGGCCTGTGGCTGATGTAATTTCACCTTTCTTTTGCGATCCATACCCCACAACCACTACTTCATTAAGTCCCTTAGCCTGCGGAGCCAGGATGGCGTCTATCCTGGTTTGCGCGCCTACAACAATTTCTTTTGAATTGTAACCGATAGAACTAAAAACCAGCACTGTTGATGCATTGGGTACAACGATGGAATATTTTCCATCCTCGTTGGTCAAAGTCCCTCCATTGGTGCCTTTGATTTTAACGGTTGCGGCAATAACTGGTTGCTGTGTAGCATCTTTAACCGTTCCGGTAATGGTTCTGGTTTGTGCATTTGTTTCTGTACAGACAAGTACAAGAAAGCACATTAATAAAAACGGTTGCAGACCGCTTTTTACGTGTTTTTTAACACCCAGCTTAAAGAGCCTGAGTGCAATTAGTGTGATAAAGTTTTTTTGCATTGGTAAATTTTGCGTTAGGTTACATATTATTATTTATTAGGTTAATTATTAACTAATGTATAATAATTATAATAAAGATTAATCGTTTTACCTTACGATATTCGCAATATTAATTTTTGGATAATATTTAAACCCAGCGAAAGATTATAATTATCTATATTAGATGGAGTTATGAAATTAGCAGTTGCTAAATCGAGTAACTGATAAATAAATTATTTAAATTGTTGCTCTTATAAACCGCGAATAATTAACCTACCATTCATATGAGATCACTTAAATTTTTTTTGTCATTAGTGCTTTGTGCCGCAATTTGCGGCTTTACCATAAACAATAAAAAAGAGCAGTGGAAGTCACTGTTTAATGGAAGGGATTTAACGGGTTGGGATACTTATATCGGCCCTGATTTGGATAACACCGGTAAACCAATTAGCAATACCCCAATTGGTTTAAATAACGACCCCAGACATGTTTTCACTGTAGTAAAACAAGGTGCAGAAAATTTGATTCGTATTTCGGGCGAAAATTGGGGCGCTATAGTTAGTAAAAACGAATATGAAAACTACCACCTTCAGTTGCAATTTAAATGGGGAAAGCTTTCATGGGGACAAAAAAAGGGAAAACATAAAGACAGCGGCCTCCTGTATAATTCTGTAGGTAAGTATGGAGCTGATTATGGCGCCTGGATGCGCGGACAGGAGTTTCAGATTGAAGAAGGCAATTGCGGCGACTATTGGGGCTGTGCCGGTGGTATGGCTGATATACCGGTAATTAAAAAGTCTGATACGGCGTATGTTTACAGCCCACAGGGAACGCTTACCGAATTTAGCCAGCAAAGCAGGCAAGGCCGGCATTGTATTAAATGGGGAGGCAATGAAAACCCGGCAGGCGAATGGAATACTTTGGATTTATATACACACGGCGATACCAGCATACATGTTGTTAATGGCAAGGTGGTTATGATATTGTACCATAACAGGCAATTGGACAACGGCAAGGTGATTCCTTTAACCAAGGGAAAAATCCAAATACAATCTGAAGGTGCGGAAGTTTATTTCAGAAACATACAAATTCAGCCGGTTAAACAACTCCCGGCCGAATTAGTTAAACTTTGATTTAAGATCAGTTATTTATACTTACAACAACTTTTCCCTTTGCCTTACTTTGCTCCAAAGCCTCGTAAGCCTCAGTAATGGTTTCAAGCGTATAATTTCCTGGATCAACCAACGGCGTTAGTTTGCCGCTCTCTATTAATTTGGTGGCTTCCCTTAAAATATCGCCATGATGTTTGCGGCCTTTACCTGTAATTAAAGGGTAAAGCGTAAATACTCCTGAATATGTTGCACTGTGAAAAGATAAGGGTGCTAAACTATGCGTACCCCACCCTAATATACTTAGTACGTGGCCAACATATTGTTTAGTGGCTTTAAATGATGCATCAAGCGTTTCGCCACCAATAGTATCAAAAATTACGTCAAAGCCTTCGCCATCTGTGTGTTGCTGTACGTATTGATCAACTGTTAGATTTTTGTAATCAATTGGTGTAGCGCCATAGGCCTTAATAACTTCGTTTTTGGCATTATCAACTGTTGAGAAAACCTGTGCTCCCAAAGCTTTGGCTATTTGAACAGCTATATGACCAACGCCACCGGCACCACCATGAACCAATACTGTTTTATCCTTATTCACATCAGCATGGTCAACTAAACCTTCCCAAGCAGTTATAAATACCAGTGGTAAAGCTGCAGCTTGGCGCATACTAAGGTTTTGGGGTTTTAAAGCAAGTAAATCGGCGTCAACAGCTGCATACTCGGCAAGTGTTCCGGGTATTCCGGCTATACCTCCGGTTAAACCGTATACCTCGTCGCCGGGTGCAAAACTGCTTACCCCCTCGCCCACGGCTTCTACTATGCCTGCCATATCTATGCCCAATATGGCAGGTAATACAGCCTTGGCGTGCCCGGCCTGCCCAGCCTTGATTTTAAGATCGAGCGGGTTTACACTGCTGGCGAATATTTTTACTAATACCTGACCTTTACCTGCTACGGGTTTATCAATTTGTTTTAACTGATATGGGGTATTAAAGCTTTCTAAAACAAGTGCTTTCATTTTGTTTATTTTATTTGCGTTACTTTTTGATGTTGATCAAAGTTGAGAATAAGTTAGCTATTAAAGTTGTATTTTTACATGATTTTGGTGTACAATACATGGTTAAAGATCATTTACGCGAACCTTTTGAGCTGGTTTTAAAAGAACTGATGGGCGAATGTCCAAGAGGGGTACATACTCATACATTTTTTGAGCTCATTTATATAGTTTCCGGTTCGGGCAGGCAAAACATTAACAGTATTGAATTTGATTATAAACCGGGCAACTTATTTCTGGTGGCGCCGAATGATACTCATGTTTTCAAAATTGAAACGCCAACTCAATTTTTCTTTATCCGGTTTAATAATGTGTTTGTTCAATCATCGAAAAAAGAAAAGGAACTAACCGACAGACTGGAGATGATATTGCAGAATGCCAAACATGAACCAGGCTGTATTTTAAAAACGGAGGTCGACAAGAAATCGATAATCAATTTGATGGAAATGATCATCAACGAGCATTTAAACCACTCGTTATATCACAAAGAATTGATTGCCCAACTGGTTAACACCGTACTCGTGATCATTGCCCGAAACCTCAGCCAGGCATTTCCTGATAAAATTAGTGAAGCGAGTGATGAAAAGGTAATCAGCATTTTAAACTATATACAAACAAACATTTACTACCCCGATAAGTTAAGGTTAGAGCATATAAGCCAGCATTTTGGTATTGCGGAAAGCTACCTGAGCAGCTATTTTAAAAAACATGCCAACGAAACCTTGCAGCAATACATTTTAAATTATAAGCTTAAGTTAATTGAAAACCGACTATTGCACAGCAACATACGCATAACTGAAATTGCCGATGAATTTGGATTTACAGATAAAAGCCACCTGAACCGGATATTTAAAAAGTACAAGGGAGCCAACCCTACCGATTTTAAGAAAAAAGCCTTACCACTCCCCGGTTAATATGCGCTTATTGTTTAACAGGTATTTCAAAGGAGAAAACGGAGCCTTTATCTACTTCACTTTCAAGCCATAACTCACCCTTATGACGGTTAATGATCTCCTTACTAATATACAGCCCAATGCCCAGGCCTGAAATATGTGCGGCTAATTCCTCTACACGGTAAAATCTGGAAAATATACGCTCCTGCTGATCTTTGCTAATACCCATTCCGAAATCCTGTACAGATACGCGGGCTCTGTCATGATTAATATCTACAGTTACGTTAACCAACATTTTGTTAGGGGAATATTTAATAGCATTGGAAAGCAAATTAATAATAACCTGTTCTAAACGTTGTTTATCAGCAAAAATCATGATACTTTCCACCTCGGGGCACATAACAATGCGGTGCGTTTTAGTAGTGTATTGTGCCAATTCAATTACATCCAGCACCAACTGTACTAAATCAAACTTTGTAAAGGATAATGGTAAATGCCCGGTTTCTATTTTAGAAACATCAAGCAGATCAGATATTAGCTCTGACAGTTTATTTACCTGCCGTAGCGCTTTTTGAACAAATGGCTTGTTACGATCTGTTTCCGGCAGGGTACGGTTTAATATCTGTAAGTATCCGCTCAGGCTGGTTACCGGGGTTTTAAGTTCATGGCTGGCCAGTCCAATAAACTCGTCTTTTTTATCATTCAGCTTTTGTATCTCCTCGTATAGCTTGGCATTATCAAGTGCCACAGTAGCCTGGGTAGCTACACCAGATACCAGCTGTTCATGTTCCCTGGTAAATTTGCCTGCATCAGGATGCCCATAAAATAAACCGCCAATAACATTGCCTGATTTTGATATAACCGGAACAGCCAGATAACTTACTACCGGCAGGTGGCCCTCCGGCATGCCAAAATGTGGTTCATTTTGGCCATATCTTGGATCTTTTGTAATATCATCAGAGCGTACAATACCCTCCCCCATAAATGTTGGATGAAAAAGCTCGGTATTACGCGGTGTGCCAAATTTTTCAAAGGCCTCCCGCGGGGCACCTGAAAGAGCAAATAACATATATGATTCGCCTTTGTCGTCTAATTTATTATAGAAGAAAGCGCCAAATGCAGCACCGGTTAACTGTGTTGTAGCATCTGTTACTTTCTGCAAAATATCCTCAACATCAAGCCTTTCTGAAATAACCTTACCAACAGCATTTAGTAATTCTAAGTTTTCGGCATAACGCAACAGCTGTGCTTCGGCCATTTTTTGCCGCGCATTGTTACGGGCAATCTTTGAAGCACCGATCACTTTACCACTATTGTTTTTGATGGGTGAAATAGTTAAAGAAACAGGTATTTCTAACCCCGATTTAGTTAAGCGAAAAGTGACATAGTGGTCAACCTTTTTACTTTGACGTATCCTTTCCAATATCAGCCGTTCTTCTTCCAGCCTGTCTTCGGGTATCAGTATGGTAATTGGTTTACCTACAACCTCATCTTCTGTGTAACCAAACAATTGTTCTGCCGCATAATTCCAGCTGGTTATGATACCATCAAGCGTTTTGCTGATAATAGCATCATCAGAGGAATCAACTATGGCAGCAAGTTTAGCACTTTTTTCTTCAGCCAGTTTTGTTTCCGTAATATCAATCACTGTACCGATCAGATGCTCTGCTTTTTGATTTTCATCAAAATAAACCTTTCCCTGAGTTTGAACCCAACGTATACTTTGGTCATTAAAGCGCTGAATGCGGCAGGTAATGTCATAAGTACCATCACCGCTACTTTCAATAGATTCTTTAATGATTTGCTCTACCGTTGCCCTATCGGCATGATAAATATGATCCAAAAAGGATTCAAAGCCAAGGGATTCATCTGTATATAAACCGTATATTATTTTGCATTCTGCCGACCAATTCAATTTACCCGTTTTCGGATAATAATCCCATGTACCCAGATTTGTTAAAGCCACCGCCATCCGCAGCTTCGCTTCAATTACCTCCAGCTCTGTTTCGCGCTGTTTATACAGGTCAGGCTTTTCACTCAAATCCTTAAAATTTTCCATGGTTTAATGCAAACTAAATCTAAATGATTTAGTTCAGTATATACGTATTATATCAACTCGCTATTAGGGTTTAAAATTGGCCTCGAACCATTTTTTAAATTCACCAAATGTTTAAAAACAAAGAAACATATTATATAATAGTTAAAATTAATTAAGTTTTTTTACTTCCTAATATTAAAAGCACATACACAAGAGAGGCTATTGAAAATGAATGTATTAATTTATTTTCAATAGGTTAAATATTGCATTATTTAGTAGGGTTATACTTATTATATTAAAAATATTGATTTAAATTTATTTTAAAAGCAACAAAAATTTCACATTAAACTTTTTAATTGCATAAACTCAAATCACCTTAATTATGGCAAAAATGAATCCTTATCTGAACTTTGACGGCACAGCCGAAGAAGCGTTCAACTTTTATAAATCCGTTTTTGGCGGAGAGTTTCTGGCCATTCATAAAATGGCAGATATGCCAGGTGGCGATCAAATTCCTGAGAATGAAAAAAACAGGGTCATGCATATTGCCCTCCCCATTAATGAGCACACGGTTTTAATGGCTTCTGATATCATGCCTTCTGCCGGTCATAAATTAGCGGTGGGCAACAATGTATATGTTTCTCTGCATCCGCAGAGCCGTGAAGAGGCCGACCACTTATTTAATGGTTTATCCGCCGGCGGCGTTGTAGAAATGGCCATGGCCGATATGTTTTGGGGAGCTTATTTTGGCAGTTTTAAAGACAAATATGGCATCTTATGGATGATCAATTTTGAACACAGCCAGCAATAATAATTCTGCAATAATTTATTTAAAATACGAAAAAGTCCGGGTCAGCGAACCCGGACTTTTTGTTTAATACAACCATTTTTATTTTGTGTATTCCGCGATTTAGTATGCTTCGCAATCATTTTATGCCTGTACTTTACTACATTTACATATAACCTGTTTTTATGGCAACAGTTGCGCTTAATAGTTCGGCCGGTAAGTGGATCATGGTATCTTCTATTATGGCTTCGGCCATGGCTTTTATAGATGGCACCGCACTTAACGTAGTATTGCCTTCATTGCAACAAAGCTTAAATGCTACCGGAACTGATCTTTTCTGGATACTAAACGCCTACCTGTTGATGCTGGCTTCCCTTATTTTAATAGGTGGAGCCCTGGGAGATAAACTTGGCCGCAAAAAAATATTCATGGCCGGCATTTTTATCTTCATAATAGGCTCAACAACCTGTGGTTTTGCCCCCAGTGTAACCATACTTATTATATGCAGAATGTTACAAGGCATTGGTGGAGCACTGATGATACCCGGTAGCTTGTCGCTTATCTCCTCCTCCATTCGGGAAGATCAAAGAGGCAAGGCCATTGGTACCTGGTCGGCATTTACTACGGTAGTTACTTTGGGCGGCCCTGTATTAGGTGGTGCCTTTGGCGATGCCGGTTTATGGCGTTATATATTTTTTATTAATATCCCTATAGGTGCGGTTGCCCTATTAATTCTTTGGCTAAAGGTACAGGAAAGCCGCGATGAAGAAAGAGGTCACGAACTTGACCTTCCGGGAGCCATAACTATTGCGCTGGGCCTGGCCTTACTCACCTTTGGATTTCTGCGTGTACCTGCAGTGGGTTTGGGCAACTGGCAGGTGTATACTACGTTGACCACCGGAGTGATTTTGCTTACTGCCTACATATATATTGAAAGTAAAGGTTTGCATCCGATGATGCCACTAAAGCTGTTTACCAATATGACCTTTAGCGGCGTTAACCTACTTACATTTTTTCTGTATGCAGGTTTGGGGGCAGGTATGTTATTTTTATCACTAAACCTGGTACAGGTACAAGGATACAGTCAGCTGCAATCCGGGCTTACCTTTTTGCCATTTACGTTACTCATGATTGCAATGGCCCGCTTTTCTGGCAGCCTTGCCGATAAGCATGGCCCCCGGTTATTATTAATTGGAGGCCCTGTTACAGCGGGCCTGGGTTTATTGATCTTATCTTTTGTAAAACAAACGAACGGCCCTGCCGATTATTGGACAACCTTTTTTCCAGGGATCATTGTTTTTGGCTTAGGGATGTCATTCACGGTTGCACCTCTTACTACCGCGGTTATGGGCTCAGTAAGTGATCACTTTTCCGGAACGGCATCAGGAGTTAACAACGCCATTACACGTATTGCCAATGTTTTTGCCAACGCTATATTAGGTGCTTTAGCTGTTTTATTGTTTACCGGGGCATTGCAGGTGCAAATAGAGCAAATACAACTAAACACCAAACAAAAGCAAACCATAATGGCGCAAGCCGTTAATCTGGGCGATGCAAAGGTGCCACCCGGTTTTAACACCTCAGACCAGGTGGCAATTAAAAAACTATTCCACAATAGCTTTATTGATGTTTACGCCAAAGTAATGCAGCTATCTGCCGTACTTGCTTTTGCAGGGGCGCTGATGTCGTTCCTTTTTGTCCGTAACACTACTATTAAAAAAGGTAATGCGAACTGATCTTAGTGTAGGTTTTGAGCTCGCGATAAGTTGTCTGTAGCCTGCAAAATTTTAGCTTTTAGTTTAGGATTGTAGTTTTTGTGACTGTTTAAAAAATCATTTACTATCTGGTAAGCATGTTGATCGCGATAGTAGCCAAAAATAGATTGGAGCCATGATTGCGGAAAAAATATGTCGCCTGTTTTTTGTATCTCATCAACCATTTCAAGGCTTTTGGCTAAATACCTTTCAGATGTTTTTTGCCTTAACGGATGGTGCAGGTATACCATAGCAGTAGTAACCCAGGCTTCCTTTTGCCTGCCATCCGGGCTTTGCAAACTATTGAAAAACTGATCTCTTTCCTGCTCATTTAATGACAATGCAGGCATCAGAAAATCCAGCCTTTTTTTACGGTCGGTATTGGTGATCCTCTCCTGCTGCTGTTTTAATACATTGGTTATAGTGTCGCTTTTTAGCGCTATGGTAAGTGCCAGTGAGGTATAGTCATCCTCAGTAAGCTTCACCCCTTCGGGTGGTTTCTGTTGATTCCAGATGGTATAGATATGATGACCGGCTTCAGTGCTTAAATAAATATCCTGGTACGATTTAAAAAGTATCTTCTTGTTGTTTGGTTTTTCCTGCCGTTGCATAGCTGTCCATAAATCGCTTTCCAACTTGGCAGCTAATTCATTTCTTTGGGCGGGTGTAATAAATTCCCAATATATATTATCAATGTATCCTGTTAACATTTTAAGGTTAGTTTCCTCTTTTTCCAAAGCCAACCCATCTGAAAAAATATGGAGTAATTCTGATGGATTTAGATATTGGCCATTAAGCATATTTTCATAGGCTGTAATGTATAATGAAGCTCTTTGTAGTGGGCTTTCTATATTAAACAAATGCTGCAAACTATTTTTATCTACCGGAAATAAACCATACCCGATACCATTTGAATTATATATAATATATGAAGGTTTATCAAGACCAACAGCCTCTTTCAATTCAATACCTCCAGCCTTCATGTTCACAGTAATATTTTTACTGTAATTGTCATAAACCAATGTTAAATTAAATGATTGCGGCCACACACGTGGTGCGCCAAATTCAGGGTGCTGGGTTATAACAAAATGGCTTATTTTATTGCCCGAGAAACTGATGTTCTCATTAAACACCGGCCTGCCCGGTTGATTTACCCATACTTTGTTCCAACTGTACAGATCGGTTTTGGTGTGCCTGCTTAGAATGGCAATAAGATCATTCCAGGTAGCGTTGCCATAAGCGTACTTTTTTAAATACTCCTGTATGCCCTGCCTGAATTTTTCTTTACCCATTAACAGTTCTAACTGCTGCATCATAATAGGTGCTTTATGATATATGATGTTGCCATAAAGCGAACCCGCGTCTTTCAAATTATCAAGCTGTTGCCTGATGGGATTGGCGCCCCGCGTACGATCTGTACTGTAAGCCGCGGGGTAATGGTCTTGCAAAAATTTAAGATTGAAGGTTTCGCTGCCCATTAGCTTTTCAGTAATCTTATCAGCCATAAAATTGGCGAATACCTCCTTCATCCATACATCGTTAAACCACTCCATGGTTACCAGGTCGCCAAACCACATATGTGCTGTTTCGTGCGAGAGGAGGTTTGAGCGCGATATGATCATATCTTTGGTTGCACTTTCATCTAAAAAAACACCCGAAGCCTTGTACTGCACCTCGCCTGGATGCTCCATACCACCAAACTGAAAATCAGGAATAGCTACAAAACCAATTTTCTGAAAAGGAAATGGAATATTAGTCCAATGCTGCAAAAAATTAATGGCATCCTGGTGGGCTTCAAATATCGGGTTAATGCTTAATTTAATTTTTGTGGTGTCTGTTTCGCGGTATAAAAACTCAGCTGGTCTGTTACCAATTAACTGCTTTACAGAACTGAATTTACCAGCAGCAAATGAAAATAAATAGGTACTTAGTTTATCTGATTTATTAAACCGGTAGGTTGTTTTTTGTCCCTGAGCAATAGAGTCGGCAATGGAGGCATTTGCCAATACTTTCCATTGCTGAGGTACATTGAGTGTCAGTAAAAAATTAGCCTTTAGGTCCGGCTGGTCAAAACAGGCAAAAACCGTTCTGGCCCTGTCCGGTACAAATAAGGCATACAGATAGTCGTCATTCCGGTTAAGTGATTGGTTCCCTGTGCTAAATTGAAGTGATATGGTGTTTTTACCTGCGTGCAGGTATTGGCGATCAATCAGCAAATGCTCCTGCTCTAATTTCACAGGTACTATTTTATTGTTTACCTGTATACCATGAACTTTATTGGCGCTTTGCTTAAAATCGAGCTGTAAAGGCGCATTAACGATCTTTAAAACCAGATCAATTGATTCTGTAGCTTCTATATCCGCACTTTTATCTGCTGGTATATCAAAGTTTAATGTGTATTGCAGATTGCTGATCACAGCGTGCCGGTAACGGGCTAAGACCGATGACACACCAGGTTCAATTGACGGTATTGCGTCCTGAGCAAAGCTTCTTATTCCGCAAAATATCAAAAAAAGCAACGCAAAATTTACAGGTATTTTTTTCAATGAGGCCATATTTATCCCGCTTACAGGGTGTCCAAATTTATAAAAACGAAGCCACGCTTTATGATTAAAATAAATCCATAAATACCTTCATCGCATTTGATTGCGGCACATCATTCCGATAGGTAATAACGGTGGTTAGCATCCCCTGCTCGCCATCAACAGCGTGTGTTTTCAATTTCCGGTTATAGTATATCTGGCTAACTACGTCTTCAGGTAATATAGTTATCCCAACACCTGCTTCAACAAAATTGATAATACCCTCTAATGTATTAAGCACCGTACATTGGTAGTTAAATATCCCGTTTTTATTAAGCCACGCTTCAAGTTTAGGGCGATAGCTGCAGCCAATATCAAAAACTACGATTTTAACCTTGCCCTTTGCCATATACTCCGATAAATTGGGATAATTATCGGCCATGGCGATCACGAGTTTCTCTTCTTTTACAAGATAGGTACTCAACTCTGGTACAGTAATGGGAACTGCCACAAAAGCAGCATCAAGTTTGTAATTAATTACATCATTGATCAGGTTAACCGAATTATCGGCCCTGAAACTTAATGTAACCTCGGGGTATTTGTCGGTAAATTCATTGATTATACCGGGCACTTTCAGTGCCATGGTTGTTTCAATACAACCAATTTTAAGCGATCCCAATAATTTAGTGGTATTTGTAAGTTCTTGTTTGAGCGTTTCGGTCAGGTGATTGTGCTTTTTACAATATTGGATAAATATTTCACCAGCCTGTGTTAATTCAACTGATCTGGATGTTCTTTTGAATAAATTCACATTAAACTCTTCTTCCAGGTTCTTTATGCGGGCAGTTACGTTTGATTGTACCGTAAACATGGCCTCAGCGGCTTTAGTGAAGCTGCCGTGAGTAGCTACAGCTTCAAATATTTTAAGATCATGCGTATTCATCTATCTTTTTTAATGATTAACAAAATTACTATTAATCGTTTTTAACAATCAAATATACAATTTAAATTTGCAGTATAAAATATTTGACTTTAAATGAAACATCCTTTAACACTGCTACTTATACTTACAGGAATTTTATCTGTACATGGTCAGCAATTGAACAACCTCAAAAACAATCATATGAAAACTTCAGCTATTCATTACAATAATGTTAAGGTAAACGATTTGAATATTTTTTACCGCGAAGCCGGACCTAAAGACGCTCCTGTTATCTTGTTACTGCATGGTTACCCTACATCATCGTTTATGTTCCGTAACTTGATACCTGTACTTGCTGCAAAATATCATGTAATTGCACCAGATCTGCCAGGTTTTGGTTATTCTGATTCACCCGACCACACAAAATTCAGCTACACATTTGATAACCTGGCCAATGCTATGCAGGGCTTTATTGATAATTTAAAACTTAAACGTTTCGCATTGTATATTTTTGACTATGGTGCCCCTACCGGCTTACGTTTAGCCTTGGCAAACCCTGAAAAAATAACCGGTATTATATCACAAAATGGCAATGCCTATGAAGAAGGTTTGAGTACAGCCTGGAGTGATATACAAAAATATTGGAATGACCCATCGCAAGCCAATCGTGATGCATTAAAAGATTTTGTATCTATAAAAATGACTAAATTCCAGTATTTACACGGTGTAGCCGATACATCATTGATTGAGCCGGAAACATACACTTTGGATCAGCACTTTCTTGACCAACCCGGGCACCTGGATATTCAGCTTGATCTGATGCTTGATTACCGGACTAACGTGGCCCTTTATCCAAAGTTTCAGGCTTATTTTAGAGATAAAAAACCAAAGCTGCTGGCCGTATGGGGAAATAAAGATCCTTTCTTTTTACCTGCCGGAGCAGAGGGATATAAGAAAGACAACCCTAATGCAAAGGTGAAATTTTACGATACCGGCCATTTTGCCCTTGAAACCCACGCACAGGAAATCGGACAGGATATCCTGGATTTCATGAAAGATCTGCCTCAATAATCCCGGTTTAATATAAAATCAAAAGAGCCGATGGTACCAACCGTCGGCTCTTTTGATTTTGATAAATGAGAACTTATAATGCTACTTTCTTTTCTCCGGCATCAATTCCTTTTATAAATTTAATTAAACCGGCCATATAAGTTTGCTGATCATCATACATACACATGTGACTACCATTGGCGCAATATAAATAGCTTCCATTTTGAAATTGGGTAGCCATCCATTTCATATGTTCAGGATCCATAGTGTCGTATTTAGCACCGATGCTTAATGCTGGAACCGAAATCTTAGGCAGATCAGCCTTGCGATCCCACTTAAGCAACTTACCAGAAACACCAAATTCACTTGGTCCTTGCATGGTTACATACAACGACTCATTAAGTTTACCCAGGGAGCGATTTAAAGGCTCAGGCCATTTAGCCGACGGGAGGCGGCATATGTGTTTTTCGTAAAAGTTTGGTATCAGTAACTTCATGTACTCTGGGTTTTGAAAATCCCCTTTAGCCTCAATCTCTCTGATGCTTGCAAGCACCTTTGGATCAAATTGTTTGGCCAATACATCGTTAGCATATTTGCCATAATCGGGGCAGCTTGCCATCATGTCTGATATAACCAGGGCTTTTAAATTTTGCTGATACTTTAAAGCATATTCCAAGGCAAGAATACCACCCCATGAATGCCCAAGCAAATAAAAATTAGTGCTATCTAACTTTAGTGCCTGCCTTACCTGTTCTACTTCCTCTACATAACGCGGCAGGCTCCAAATAGCGGTATCTTTTGGGTTATCTGAATTACCGGTACCTAACTGATCGTAATAAATCAGTTCAATACCTTCGGCAGGTAAAAAGCTTTCCATACATTCAAAATACTCATGAGTAGCCCCTGGCCCACCATTAAGCAACAGCAATTTGATTTTGGGGTTGTTACCAATTTTCTTTGTCCAAACATTGAACTTCCCCTTCGGTGTATTAATGGCGACAACCTGAACACCACCGTTTTGTATTTGTGTAGTAGTGTCTTTTAAAAAACTTTTAAGATCAGGTCCGTTTTTTGTTTGTCCGTCCGGTGTTTTGCAGGCACTGAACCACGTAATTGCCAATAGGGCGATAATTTTAATTTGTTTCATATCATGATAAATGTGTTGCAGGCTTCGATTAATCTACGCAACTTAAAAATAGGGTTAATTTATCGGTAAAAGTGTAAACAATAATAAACAGGTGCAATCCCCAAAAGTGGGGGTTGATTACAGTAAAATTTGATTTTATCCATATTTCAACACTGACATGTTGGTTGATTACATTAAAGTTTATACATTTGCCGTATTGTAGCTACACACAAATAACATGAAAAAAACATTAGGGCTTTTGATCACAGCAGTAGGCATATTAATTATAGCGGGTTACTTCATTTTTACCCCAAATCACGCATTTAACCCAGCAGATTCTATCAGCGGAATTGATGCGTCGGCAGGAATTGTTTACGGCGGATTTATCACTTTTGGTATTGGTATGGTTATTTTCATATCAACTTTACCATACGCTGGAGCAAAATCAAAAAAAGCCTAACTTAAATAGTCACCGCGACAATTAAGTTTCAATATTAATCCATTAAAGGATGTAAAGCCCGATCTGTTGAACAGATCGGGCTTTATTATTTTACGCAATTACCCCTCTATATTGTCATGTTCACCCCCTTTTTAATAAAGTAACTTCGGATACCTTTGATATATCAAACAATAAACAGAAACCACGTTAAACAAATTAAAAGGAGAAATCGCCATGCAAAAAATCATCCCATGCCTTTGGTTCGACGGTAAAGTTGAAGAGGCTATTAATTTTTACACTTCTTTATTTAAAAATTCAAAAATTAAAAATATCAGCCATTATGGAGAAGGGCATCCCCAACCTGGAACAATAATGGTAGCGACATTTGAACTTGCAGGACAGGAGTTCATGATTTTAAATGGTGGCCCAATGTTTAAACTAACTGAAGCTATATCACTATCTATAAGTTGTGAAACCCAGGAAGAGGTAGATTTCTATTGGGAAAAACTCTCAGGCGATGGAGGACAAGAAAGTCAATGCGGATGGGTTAAAGATAAATTCGGACTATCATGGCAAATTGTTCCAACTATATTAAATAAGTTGATGCAAGATACAGACAGCAAAAAAGCTAACAAGGTAATGGCAGCTGTAATGCAAATGAAAAAGCTGGATATTAAAAAATTGCAAGAAGCTTACGAGCAATAACTTAAGTGTATTTATTATATTTATACTATGAAGGGCTCAGATTTTCCAACACCCCGTAACTCCGACGAGTATATAGCACAACAGCCTGCTGAATTTAGGGCTACGCTGGAAGAACTGCGGTCTATCATATTGACCACGGCACCTCAAGTTACAGAATCTATCAGTTACCAGATACCCTGCTACAAATACCTTTATATGCTGGTAGGGATAGGCGTTAATAAAAAGTATTGCAGTTTTTACGTAATGAGCCCTGGTTTGGTGAAAACTATGAAAGAAGAATTAAAGGACGTTAAGGTATCAGGAACAACACTTCATTTTAAGCCAAACGAAAAGCTACCCATTGATCTGCTCCGGAAAATCATATTGACACGGGTAAGTCAGAATGAGATTTTAGCCCAATCCAAGAAAAATAAATAAGAACAACCCATCCTCTTCAAATCATTTTGATTTTGTAAGGATGGGTTGTTTTATTATTAATCCTTATTGTTCTTTTCAATTTTCTCCAGGCATCCCTGTTTATTAACCCCGTAGTTTGAAAAAGCCTTAGTATGTTGGGCCTGATCATATTTTGATTCTCGTCTTCTTACCGGGCCTCGTAGTGGTACAATCAATACACATAGAAAAATAAAAACTTTCATTAAAGCTAACAGCATGGTATATATTTTGTGCAGCCATAGGTAAGCTGCATTACAGAACTGTAAAGCACATGATTGGTTGGGCTTTGCAAATATTTCAGCTTCCGGTTGATTAGTCCGCGCTAATGAAACTCAAGATAATAAAAATGTTTTTAAATTTAAAGCCGTTAATTATTCAGGTTGGGCCATAGCTGTAATAGCCTGTAAAAACCAGGCAGCATGAGGCAGCCATTGTTCGGTCCAACGCCACTCATTGCCTTTATCTTCTGTTTTAAAATCAATTCCGCTGCCATCCGGATTTCCCTCCTTGCCGGTAATACCATTTGATATTCCTCCCTTGCCTGATCCGTGTCCAAAACTTGAGCTCATATAGGGTACATTTTTTTGACCAAACTGATACATGAAACACATGTTGTAAGGGTTACAGCCCAATATCCATGATATTTGATCAGATGCAAAAACTGCCAGATCTTTTTTTACTCCCCACCCACCTTTTTCCGGATAAACCAAACGGCCTCCAATCAATGCGGCGGTAGCCAACGAGCCGAGGCGGGCATTTTCACCCTGCCACCACCAACCGGTCTCATTTTCGTGAGGTATAAAAAATCCATCCTGAATTTTGTTGCCCAGTTTAAAAGTTTGTCTCGCATAGCCAAAAGGATTAGTAACGCTGGCAGTTACACGCAGATTATAATCAAGGGCCTTTTTAATAACCGATAATGCCGTATTTCTATCATAGGTATTATCTTCTTTACTCAAATATCTGCATAAGGCAATTATAGGTAAACCGGCGTCAGAAGCATGCCAAAATGGTCTGCCCGTCTCATTGGCCATAAAATAACCGGCAGGACTCATCCGCTTTTCTATATTTTGGGCACGTTTTCGGGCCTCGTCATGATAAAATGAACTATCAGTAGCAATCCACAGCTCTGTGGCTGCCATTAAAGCGCAGTAGTCGTCAATAATATTCTCCTTGCCGTCATCATCATATTTGGTATTGTTAACCCGCAAATGATCATAAGCCCGTTTTGCTGCGGCCAAATATTCAGCCGACTTAAATTCACCGTCTTTCTTTAACTGCGATATACGGGCCAACGCCGCGATGCCCATACCCCCACCTTCGCGAAACGCACATTGATATTCATCAGTAGTAACACTGTTAGCCCTTAAACCTACTATTCTCCGCGCTTTCGGATCTTTACTGAAATAGCTAAAAACAGTCATATAAAAATAGCCTTCTTTTGATAAGGAGCGCATCATGTAATCGCCACCCCAAAGCGCCTCATTAACCATGTTGTTATAAGCTCCAACTTTATTCAAGAGAGCAGGTATAGTTTGCGCCGCATTTACCATTGACCACGTAACCAGTGGTATTTGCTGGGGCGACATATAATTGGCATAAGCCAGGTGCGAAAAGTATTTACTTACATCGCCCGATGCATCGCACCAGCCGCCTCTTACATCGGCTGTTTTGGTGCTGCCATACAGGATCACTGCTTTATCAACCTCCAATTCGGTTGGGGTATTGGCCCGTTGCTTGTTGTAATAACTTATAATGGATGGAATAGTATTTTTAGCAATCGCATCCTCACCTACCTCAAACTCATCTGACAGGCATTGTTTGCCATTTACTTTGATGCATACTTTATACTTACCAGTTTTGGTAAATGATGAAAAATCAGCCTGATAAAAATAGGCTCCCTTTGCCCATTCATTTATTTGTATTGCCCCTGAAAGCGACCCTGAAAACACCACTTTTCCGGAAGAATTAGTTAAACTAAAAACAGAACCCCTGGCCAACTTTACATCATTACGTACAACAGCCATTTTTGAGCCCTTTGCATCAAAAGCAACCTGATTTACATATATTATAGGAGTTGCTTTGCTAACAATGGCAAGCAGCATGAATAAACATGTTACTGATATTTTAATTTGTTTGGTATAGTTCATCATTGAAGTAGTCTTTTCCAGATTAAAAAAGGTTACGTTAACAGAATAGAAACTCACGCTCCCATTTATGCAAATTACTAATTAATATTTTTCCGTTTTTACAATTAAGCTTGAAATGAAGGCTGATTCCCCCTACATAACTACTACATGAGTTTAATTAAGCCATTTCAAGCATATAAATAAGCCATTCTTTAAATTATCGGCGTATTATAGCTATGTACAGAACTTTATAATAGCCTTTATGAGGTCATTACACTTTAATTTAATTAGCTTTGGAGAATCATGAGGTAACGTGTCCATCATGGATATGCAGGTCCCTTCACCTACAGTTTATCAAACAACAAAATATTTAATAACAGAATCCTGAGAGGTACCTCCCGGTTCTTTGAGACAGTTTGGAGCCTAAGATAATATTGATCAAAAAGGCTCTGATTTTTATATAGAAAGCACAGTATGGAAGAAAGAAAGTATTTAACTACCTGGAAAAGGTACATGCCCGTTATTCGTTTGCATTTAAAAAAGAGCTTAAATGAAGATCAGCAGTTTAAGCTGAATATAACCGATTTTGAATCTGCGGGTGACCGGGGAAAATCTGGATATACCTTTAATATAACCATGGAAAATGGAAAGGTAACCAATAACATCAGTGGATCGGCAGTGGCGCGTGATCTTTACGAGGCCATTAAGGGCGATGAGGCTGTAATAGCCTTATTACATGACAAAAATGTTAAAATAAGTGTTGGAAAATCGTTTATGCTCACGATAAAAACAACCCATCTTTCCGCTTACAAGTAAGCAAATATTTTATCATTTTTAAAAGGAAATAACCCGAAAGGCTATTTCCTTTTTTTATGGATTCTTTCTACCGAGGCATAACTCACTTTAGGCTGCTTTTTGCTTTTTCCCCTGCCTTTAATATGCGATCGCTTTGAAGCACGTATGCCTGCATATCTTTGAACCTTCGCCTTAATACGTGGTGCGAAGTCTACTACTTCAGGATGGAACGATGGATCAAAAGGATTATAATAATAGATACCTGCGTTATCATAATTTTTAAACCCAGCTTTTAACCTTTCATTAAACGATTCTTCGTTCTTTAATTCAGGCGCCGTCCACCCGGCTTCGGCCAAACCTGCTATTCGTGGAAAAAGCATAAAATCAAGTCGTTTCTCCGACCCTATTGATTCTGTCCAGATATTAGCCTGTACACCAATAATAAGTTTTGAATTTAGCTCTTCAACCGGTGTTTGTGTGTCAGGGAAATTATAAACGTTGTTTACCCGGTTGTATACTCCGTTCCACTTACGACCAGATATATGGCCGCTGTCCTGCACAAAGTCAAAGTATAAAGGTAAACGCGGGCATAACACTACCTGATAGTTTTTTTGCAGGGCCAGATGCAACTGCCCAGGTAAATTTTGCCGCCACCAAAAAATAATGGTTTTACCTGCAGGAAGATCAGTACCGGTTGCCTCGTCCCATGCCAATATTTTGCTGCCGAGGCTGGTCACGGTATCTGTCATCCGTTTAAAGAAATAACGTTCCAGTTCATTTACCCCTTCAAAATTCTTCTTTTGCATCATTCGGGCAATCGTTGTATCAAGCGACCATGCCTTAATACCCAAAGCCACCTCATCCCCACCTAAATGAATCATATGTGCAGGAAATAGTGTATTTGTTTCTTTAATAATATCTGCCAGATATTGATATGTATTTTCATTGGCCGGGTTAAAGGTAAAGTTTGGATAGCCTGCTACGCTCCCTCCTGTAAATTCGGGATATGCTTTGTTGGCCGCGGTAGCATGGCCCGGCATGTCAATTTCAGGTATTACCGTTATAAAACGATTAGCAGCATAAGCAACTATTTCCCTAATATCATTTTGCGTGTAATATTCGGCTTCAGCTGCTGTATCGCTATAATTACCCATACCGCCTATTGTGGCCAGTTTAGGATACTTTTTAATCTCGATGCGCCAGCCCTGTACATCTGTTAAGTGCCAGTGAAACTTATTGAGTTTATAATAAGCCATCCAATCCAACAACTGTTTCACTTTTTCTTTACCAAAAAAGTGCCTTGATTCGTCAAGCATTAAGCCGCGCCATTGATAGCGTGGAGAATCTGATACTTCACATGCCTGTAAACTAACATTGCCATTATCCTCTATCGAATCAATTTTAATAAGCTGCAACAGTGACATTAAACCATAAAAAACACCTTCTTGGTTTGATGATGATATAGTAATATGCTCAGGAGTAATTATTAAATTATATGAACCTGTTTGTTGGGATGTATTCGTTAATACAAGATCAATAGCCGCTTTAGCTTGATTATCAGCTACAGCAAGGGTAAATCCCTTTGCTTTAGATACTTCTTTTTGAAAATATACGGCAAGCGATGTTAATGAGGTATCATTCACACCAATGGTTGAATGGTTATTAAAGCTAAACTGGCCAGCCTTACTATTAACTAATTTGGGCTGTGGAATAATGTTTAAGTTTTGTGCCTGTATATAGCCAGAAAACAAAAGAAGCGCTGCTAATAGTTTAAATTTCATTTAATAAACAAGTTCAAATAAATGGGGAATGCTATGATAATAAAATTTCAGCTATATAACCGTATAAAATTTGTAATAAGTGAAAAAAAATCAGTAATATACAATGAAGATTGCTATAAAACAACAAAGCGGCCCTACTTACGCAAGGCCGCTTTTAATTATATATGATGGAGTTGTTGCTTATTTCCAACCACCGCCTAATGAGCGGTACAAGTCTGACATGGCGTTTAAACGTGCGTTTTTAACAGTTGCCAAATCAAGTTCACTTTGCAATACATTGCTTTGTGCAGTAATTACTTCCAGGTATGTAGCCTGACCATTGCTAAATAATAAATTAGCGTTATTGGTAGCTTTTTCCAGCGTGCTTACGCGGTTAGCAATAATACCTTGCTGTGTTTTTAGTTTTTCGATACGTACAAGCGCGTCTGATACTTCGCCAACTGCATTTAAAACTGATTGCCTGAATTGCAGTACAGTTTTTTCACGATCAACCAAAGCCACTTTATATTGTGTTTTTAATTGTCTGTGTTGCAGTAGTGGTTGGGTTAAAGCGCCGGCCACTGTACCAAATAATGATGCTGGAACAGTAAACCAGTTGCTTGCCCTAAAGGTGTTTAAACCACCATTAGCAGTAATGGTTAATGAAGGGTACATATTTGCCTGAGCTATACCTACATTGGCATTAGCCACATTCAAAGCCAGTTCTGCTGTTTTTACATCGGGCCTGCGGCTCACGATAGCTGATGGCACACCTGCTGAAAGATTTTCAGGAATGGTAACCTCATCTAAACGGGCAGTACGTTCCACTTTATCAGGCAGGGCGCCAGTTAAAATTTTAATGGCATTTTCCTGAATGGCAATATCGCGCTCAAAACCCGGTACCAGCTGTGCTGCCGAAAGCTGCTGAGCTTCGGCCTGTTGTACGGCTAACTGAGTTACCTGGCCAGCATCGAACTGCAGGCGGATAATACGCAGGGTGCTATCATTCAGTTTTACGTTTTTCTGGGCTATCTCCAATTGTGCATCCAGCATCAGCAGGTTGTAGTAACCTTGAGATACGCCAGCTACGATATTGGTTTGAATAGCCTTTTTAGCCTCGTTGGTTTGCAGATACTGTGCCAGGGCCGAACGGCTTTGGTTACGAATTTTACCCCAGATATCAGCTTCCCAGGTTAAACCAAGGTTGGCGTTGTAATCCTCAATATGTTTGGTACCAATATTATATTGGGTTAAACTTAAACCAGTAACGCTATTGTCTGACGGACGGTTAGTATTGGCCGTTACGTTCAAATTCAGTTCCGGTATATAGTTCCATTTTACCTGTTTAAACAGCAATTGTGAAGCTTCAATGTTTTTAACAGCTATCTGCATATCATAATTACGTGCAATGGCACTATCAATCAGTTTTTGCAGAGTAGCGTCGGTAAAAAAGCTTTTCCACTGTATATCAGCAATGCTGCTGCTATCGGCGGTAGTAGCCGAGTTCCTGAATGCTACAGGTAACTCGGGTTTAGGTGTAGCCACATCCTTTGATACTTTACAGGCACTTATAAAAACCGCCAGCAGTATCAAAATAGAATATGGATTGATATATCGTTTCATTTTATTTTTATGATTATTAATGCTATGCCTGATTAATTTTTTGCCAGTTCCAGATCAGCTGTGTGTACACCTGAATTATGATCATCTGTACCGGCAGTGTTTTTAGGTGTACCGGTGATTTTTTCCTGCAGATATTGGAATATCACAAACAGAACCGGGATGATGAATAAACCCAGTATTACACCTGACACCATACCACCCGCTGCACCAATACTGATAGAGTGGTTACCCTGGGCAGACGGACCTGTAGCAATACTCATCGGGAATAAACCGAATACGAATGCTAAAGATGTCATCACAATTGGCCTGATCCTTAATCTGGCTGCTTCAATAGCTGCATCAACCAAACTTAAACCCGCCTTGCGTTTCTGCACCGCGAACTCCACAATCAAGATGGCATTCTTAGCTAACAGACCGATGAGCATGATGAGCGCTACCTGTACATAAATGTTGTTTTCGATACCGGTTAAACCTAATACCACAAACACACCGAATATACCTGTAGGTATTGAAAGTATTACTGCTAATGGCAGAATGTAGCTTTCATACTGTGCTGATAATAAGAAGTATACAAATATCAAACAAAGCATAAATATAACCGCTGATTGTCCGCCTGAAGAAATTTCCTCACGTGTTTGACCTGAGAACTCATAAGCAAAACCTGTTGGCAATTGTTCTTTAGCAGTTTCCTCTATAGCTTTAATAGCATCACCAGAGCTATAGCCCGGTTTAGGGATAGCATTTACCTCGATAGAGTTAAACAGGTTATAACGTGAAGCAGTTTCTGAACCATATACACGGGTTAGTTTAACCAATGTATTGATCGGTACAGTTTCTCCTGCCTTATTTTTAACAAACACGCGGTCAATAGATGCCGGATCAGTTCTATCAGCAATGTCGGCCTGAACTATCACACGGTAGTATTTACCAAAACGGTTAAAGTCTGATGCCTGTGCAGTACCAAAGTAAGCTTGCATGGTTGAGAGAATATCTCTAACATTAACTCCTAACTGATTTGCTTTTTCATCATCAACTTCTAATTGTAGTTGAGGGTAATTTGCTTTATACGAAGTAAAGGCGAAGGCAATAGCTGGTTTCTGCATGAGCTTGCCGATAAAGTTATTAGCTACACCGCTAAATTTATCAAGTCTGCCATTGGTTTTATCCTGCAGCATCACGTCCATCGCTTCCACGTTACTAAATCCGGGAACGGTTGGGAAACTAAATACAAAGAAAGTACCGCTTGGTATACCAGCTAATTTTCCTCTTATTATGTTTTGAATCTCATCAATGTTCTTAACGGCACCCCTTTCTTTGTTAGGTTTTAACAATAAGAAAATTTGACCCGCTGATGGGCTGTTAGATAGCGTTAAAAAGTTAAAACCAGCCAATGACATCACAAACCTTGCTGATGGTAAAGTATTTAACTCTTTTTCAGCTTGTTTTAACATTTTATTGGTATTAGCTAAGGAAGTTCCGGATGGTGTTGAAACGGCGATGGCCACAAAACCCTGATCCTCTGTAGGGATAAAACCAGTTTTTGTTTTATTAACCATGAATACAGTGGCAGCAATTATTATTGCAAGGCCAATCATGCTAACCCATTTGTTACGGATCAGGAATTTCAAGCCACCAACATACCTGTTGGTCATGTAGTTAAATCCACCATTAAAGCCTGCATAAAATTTCTCGGCAAAGCTTTGTTTAGGTTTACCATGATCACCCTCAGCATGTTTATTCTTCAGGAACAAAGCAGCCAAAGCCGGGCTTAGTGTTAATGCGTTAACAGCTGATATAATAATTGATATAGACATGGTTAACGCGAACTGCCTATAGAATATACCTGTTGAACCCGTCATGAAACTCACCGGTAAGAATACCGCGGCCATAACCAATGTAATAGATATAATTGCACCGGTAATTTCATGCATCGCCTCCGTGGTTGCCTGCTTTGGGGTAAGGCTTGGATCATGCTCCATTTTGGCATGCACCGCCTCCACCACCACAATCGCATCATCCACCACAATACCGATGGCCAACACCAATGCAAACAGCGTTAACAAGTTAACAGAGAACCCAAAGAGGTTCATGAAGAAGAAAGTACCGATAATAGCTACCGGAACCGCGATAGCCGGGATCAAGGTTGACCTGAAATCTTGCAGGAATATGAACACTACGATAAATACCAGGATAAATGCTTCTACCAGGGTATGCTCAACCTGATCAATTGATTCATCAAGATCCGTTTTGGTACGATAAAACTGATTGTATTTGATACCTACAGGGAAATCCTTTGATAATTTCACCATCAGCTTATCAATAGCAATCTGGATTTCGTTGGCGTTTGAACCGGCCAATTGTATAATACCAATGGTAATACCTTCGTGTCCGTTTAAGCGGTTCACGCTACCATAGCTGTAAGCACCAAGTTCCACACGTGCTACGTCTCTTAAACGTAATACAGAACCATCTGCATTTGCACGGATAGCTATATTTTGATATTCCTCTGGTGTAGTAAGCTTACCTTTATATTTAATTACATATTCAAACGCTTCATTGCTACGCTCGCCAAGTCTACCCGGAGCAGCCTCTAAGTTTTTATCCTGTATAGCGGCCATCACCTCGGCAGGTGTAATTTTGTAAGTTGCTAATTGAGTAGGATTCAACCAAACACGCATAGAGTAGTCTTTGATACCACCAAATACACTGGCAGAACCTACACCCGGAATACGTTTGATCTCTGGAATGATATTGATCTGTGCATAGTTGTTTACAAATACCGCATCATATTTTTTAGGGTCTTCTGAGTATATACCCATAGCTCCAATAAAACTATTTTGTTGTTTGGTAGTGGTTATACCATATTGTACAACTTCTGCAGGTAACTGGCTTGTTGCTTGTGAAACACGGTTTTGAACGTTCACAGCTGCCTGATCGGGGTTAGTACCTTGTTGAAAGTATACAGTGATACCCAATGTACCATCATTACTGGCAGTGGAGGTCATATAGGTCATATTTTCCACACCATTGATAGCTTCTTCCAATGACGGCGTCACGGAACGTAAAATAGTCTCGGCATTAGCGCCTGGGTATACAGCAGAAACCAATACCGACGGAGGGGCGATATTCGGAAACCGCTCTAAGGGCAGTTTTGTTAAACCAAGTACCCCCACTATCACCAATAATATGGAGATAACAGTTGAGAGTACCGGTCTTTCTATAAATTTCTGAAACATGACTTTAAAAGTTTAAGTGTTAGAAACAAGAGTGGAGAGTCGAGAACCAAGACAACAAATGTCCTTATCTATCTTCTTACTTCTTGATTCTTGTATCTGATTTATATTAGTTTTTTGTTACAGCGGCTACTTTATCAGTTGCCTTTTCAGGGTGGATCACCATGCCCTCCTGTAATTTGTCAATGCCGCTTAATACAATCTGGTCGCCTACTTTTACGCCGTCTTTAACCAGATAATTATCGCCGTTTTTACCAACAATGGTAATAGCTTGTTTTTTAACCTTGCTGCTATCGCCTACTGCAAATACAAACACTTTGTCCTGCATTTCAATAGTAGCTGATTCAGGTACGATCAAAGCATCTTTGTGCTCAAGGCTCAAACGAACCTTACCTGTGTTGCCTGAACGTAACAGACCTTGTGGGTTAACAAAAGTTGCTCTTACTGTTATAGCGCCAGTGTTTTTATCAAACTGACCGTCTATTACATCTATTTTACCTTGTTTGGTATACTCGGTACCATCAGCCAGTAATAATGATACTGATGGCAGTTGTTTTAATTTATCGCTTAAGCTTTGACCTGGGTACTGCTCTTTAAAGTTTACAAAGTCCTTTTCTCCTAAAGAAAAATAAACATGCACATCGTGTACATCTGATAACTGAGTAAGTGAAGCTGCATCTTGCGGGCCAACTAAGCTTCCTTGTTTTCTCTCTAAACGGCCAATATAGCCGCTTACAGGTGCTTTGATCAGGGTGTAACCCAAGTTGATCTGCGCGGTAGCAACGTTAGCTTTAGCCGACTCAATGTTGGCTGTTGCAACCTGATAGGCTGCTTTAGCAGTTTTTAACTGATATTCAGATACTACTTTATTTTGGACAAGTGGTGTTAGTTTTTCAACCTCCAACTGTGCGTTAACCTGCGAAGCTTCGGCAGCGTGTAAAGCGGCAAGGGCATTATTTAATGATGCGCGGTAAGGTTGCTCGTTGATCTTGAATATTGGCTGACCAGCGTTTACAAAAGCGCCTTCGTCAACAAATACTTTATCTAAAGTTCCGCTTACTTGCGGGCGTATTTCTACGTTAACAGTGCCTTCTATTGATGCAGGATATTCCTGGTAAGTAGTTTCTGTTGCCGATGTAATGGCTGCTACCGGCAATGATGGCGGCGGTGGAGCCTGAGGCGCCTGTGGCGCTGAAGAACAACCGTATAATGAAAGGGCTACAAGCGCTAAAATGATACTTTTCATGATGATTACTTTTTTGATGATGATAAATGATAGGATTAAAATGAGCCGGAGCCCGGTAGATATATGATGATTGAGTTATGTTCTTTACAATTCATGATATTATTAAATGCCAGCTAACTATGTTTATGTGATTGCGTTGATTGAGCAGCGCTAATCTGCTTCACACTGCTGATCAGTAATAGGTAAAATTTGATGTCCATTGTTTGTTGAATTATGTAAGTAGATGTTTAAACTTTTTTATTTAACAGTGTTAAATGATTTAACACTGTTATTATATGCCTACAAAAATTAGGCTCTTTCAATTGATTTAATAATAGTACTAATTGCGTCTTTTAATACCTGGCGGTTCATTTCGTCTGAATATCCTCTTCTAAGGATGTTAATAGAGATAAGTCCATGAACTACTGACCAAAAAGTATAATATTTTAAACAGATCACATCTTTTGATGGATTCTCAATATTCATCAGATCAACTATTACCTCGCTAAACTGTGTAAACGGACTCTGTGACTCAGGTAGCACTTCCACCAGATCGCAGCAACAATTCATTTCCACACCAAACATTAACTGATACAGCTCTTTATTATCAAAGGCAAAGTTCCAGTAAGCAAGCCACATAGCTTCTAATTGCTCGGCTGGCAGATTATATTGATTTCTGGCTATTTGTAAGTCTCTTGATAATATTAAATAACCTCTCCTGGTAAGCTCAAGTAATATAGCTTCCTTATTAGAAAAGTATTCATATATAATGGGAGCGGTATATTCAATTACATCGGCAATTTTCCGCATGCTTAAAGACTGCCATCCTTCCTCTTTTACGATATGGAGCGAAGCATCCAGAATGTTCATTCTGGTTTCATCTTTTAACCGTTGAATTCTCTCTTTACTTGCCACTTTTTTTACGTGATTAAATTATTTAACAGCGTTAAGCAAAAGTATAAACGTTACAGATTTTATTTACCATCGCTTTGTCAAATTCATTTCATCTTAATGTCAGGTAAAATATGTTTAAACTGATGCTTTTTCCAACAAATAAACTAACTGACCTAAGTGATAACCTTGATGTATAGTTCTGTTAATTAATATGTTAAGTTTATTTCTATGTGGTTCTTTTCCAAAATCATCAACAGAAATAGCACTATGTTTGGTGAACCAATCAGCGGGTGCCAATTTATCCATGCGCTCTTTAAGCGTCGTATTTACATTATTCCATGCATTTTTCAGCTCGGTTATGGAAAGTTTTTCCAGGTTGGCTGTTTCCGGATTCTTTACAAATATATTATCCAATTCAGGGTAAAGGCGTTCACCAAGTTCAAGATAAGTAAACATACCATCGCTAACTGCTGTAAGATGCCCTAACAGGTAAACTCCGCTGTTACGGCCTGGCGCTGTTGCAGCTGATAATTTTTCGTCTGATAATTTATCAAGCAGCCCGTTCAGTCTGCTGTTTTGTAATTCCCAATTGGAAACTGCTATTTTGATAAACAATTCAACTGAAGGTTGCGCGTCGGTTTCGTTTATAATAATGCTCATGTTTTTATGATTATAATTAAGGTTCAGGCCTGAATTTTATCAAGTCTTTATCCGGTGCAATTATAAAGTAAATCAGAACTTTTAAACCAACTATATTTTGAACAAGGCGCAATTTTACAAATTCATGATTAGTTATGGTTATTGAACATCATACACAAAATACATGCTATAATATTTTATATTTTTTGTACTACGGCCTTAGTATCGGTATTTTGAATTTTTGATACCATAGCAATAATCAGCGCCCCAAAACCTGCCACAATGCCAAAAGCCCAGCGTAAACCTGCCGCCTGAGCTATGAATCCTACTGCTGGTGGTATGATTAAAAAACCCAGGTAACCAACTGTTGATATTGCTGCGAGCGCCTGGCCGGTATTCATATTTTGTGATTTACCTGCCATGCTGAAAACTAATGGCACAACACAGGATACGCCCATTCCAACTAAAGCATATCCAAAATAAACCGTGTAACTGTAGGGTAATAACACCGAAAACAATAACCCTGTCAGGATCAGGATTCCGCTAATGCTTAAAACCCTTTTTATTCCGGCAGAGGCAACAAGCCTGTCACCAGTAAAACGGCCAATAGTCATCGCTACCATGTAAACTACAAATGCAGCTGTAGCCGCTGGTTTTGACGCGTGGAGTACCTTTTGAAAATAAATTCCGCTCCAATCATACATAGTATTTTCACAGGCCATAGAGGCAAAACAGATCAATGAAAATTTAACGAGGTGCTTATCCGGCAATGAAAAAACGGATTTGCCTGACTTAGCTACTGGTTTTTCATAATAGGCATGCGAATAAAAAATCATGGTTATAATAATCATACATGCACCTACTAATAACAGATGGTAAGAAGGTGCCACATTAAAAGATACCATTAAATACCCCAAAGCTGCTCCTGCAAAACCAGCCAGACTCCAGATACCATGAAACGTAACCATGATAGATTTATCATAAAACGACTGGATACTTACCGCCTGGGCATTAACAGACAAGTTAAATATGTTACGGGCCGAACCGAAGAAAAAGAGTAACACAACCAGCTGCCACACATAAGCGGTAAAACCAGGCACACATAACAAAACATTAAAGGCAATTGCACCAACCAGCATAATACTCCTGCTGCTAAAATGCTTCAACATTTTAGATGTAATAGGTATAGTAAGCATTAAGCCAATAGGCAAAGCAAATAAAACAGCACCTAATTGCCCCTCATTTAAATGTAATTGCTGTTGTATTGATGGAATGCGGGAAGCCCATGAGGAGTAACCAAATCCTGAAATAAAAAAGAATACCCCGCAGGCAATTCGTAATTTTAATTTACCCGGGGTTGTAACCATATCCATATTGCCATTAAAAGCGCAAAAGTATGGATAATTTATATGTGTATACCACTGCATATGAGGTTAAAAACTAAAAAGCCAGGGTTTAACGTGCTAAGCAGAATTATCCGCCAATTGCAATTTTGAGGTATTTGTTTGTGCTAACAGGTAATTAGCATTATTTTTGATTACATATCAATCCTGTTATTAAGAAATGAAAACCAGCAGCACTATTTCAGAACCTACTTACAAAGCTGCCCGGGTTGTGGCGCCATCAATTGAAAGGCATTTTAAACACTTTCATTCTAAAGTGGTTGTAGCTTCTGAAGATGACCTTGCTGCACCTACTCCTGATATTGCCACCATTGAAAATATAATTGATATTGCTTTTTGGGCCAGCCTGCGCCGTGAAGAGGGTTACTCACCCAAATTTACACTGGCATTTTTGCCTCCTGAAAGCGCCGGACAACCTTTGCTATTTGGTCATAAAATACGGTTGGCTCCCAATATCCTTACAAAATTTGCATCGGCTGTTCAGCAGCCCGGCATTCATTTGGGTGTTTGGGTAGAGGATGGTGAGCTTTATGTATGGGGAACCACATTGGCCATACCTGCCTACTGTTTTGTTTTGGAAGTTATTGAACCCGGATTACTTGTAATTAAACACCGCAGAGTTGATGGCTTTGGCAAATTTGTGAATATTGCCATTTTAAAAGGCGATGATATAAAAGTAGTAGATGAGCAGGGTTCAACCCTTTCTGATTGTCCTACCATATTAACATCTATGCTTGATTTTACATTGCCATCGTCATGGAACGATCCGGTAAACGTGCTTGTTCAGTTGGCTGCATCTATGCAGGCACACCGGCGTGGAGGCATATTACTGGTTGTGCCTTCAGGAAATGACGAATGGATGGAATCAATCATTACCCCAGTATCCTATCCGGTAGCTCCTGCTTTTTCGGGCCTTACAGACTTAATGATACATGAAGGCATTGAAAAATATCACACTTCATGGCAGGAAAAGCTACGCAGAGCTGTGGATACTATCGGGGGCTTAACCTCTATAGATGGCGCAACGGTAATTAATGATAAGCACGAACTATTGGCCTTTGGAGCAAAAATTGGCCGCTCGTCAAAAAGTGTACGGGTTGAAGAGATAATTGTTACCGAACCTGTAGTTGGCTGTTCAACCAAAATAATTCACCCAGCTCAAAACGGAGGTACAAGACACCTCTCAGCTGCTCAATTTGTATTTGATCAGAAGGATGCTATTGCATTAGTAGCCTCACAGGACGGACGCTTTACGGTTTTTGCATGGTCACCTGTGGTTAACATGGTTCATGCACACCAGATAGATATTTTACTGCTGTAATTAAAATCTAAACCCAACAGATATATAAGGCAACGCGCCTTCTTTAGAAAAACCTACTACACCTTCAATAAGTACCAGTTGAGCTGGTATAAGGTAAATACCACCGCCATAACCATCGTGCCATTGGTTTGATGATTCACCGGGTACCCATACTCTTCCCACGTCATTAAATCCAATAATACCAAGTGAACCAGGGAGTATATACGAACTGAAGTCAAGTACTTTAAGCCGCAGCTCCAGGTTATTATAGGCAATAGTTCTGCCCGTAAAGCGGTTGGTATGAAATCCCCTGAAGTTTTGTGCGCCCCCCAGCTTCATTAACTGAAAATAAGTAGCATTGCCAGCAGTAGTACCCAAACCAGTACGATTGGCAATTATCAGAACTGAATCTCTGTCGGGGTTAACATAAAAGCTAAACTCTGACAATAACTGGCCGTAGGTATTCTGCTTACCTGAACCTCCGCCTGTATAAGCACTAATGCTCGTATTCCAATAGATGCCTTTAGTTGGTAATGTGCCTTTATCACGTGTATCATATTGTGCACTGGTGAGTACGCCGATATAAGTTTTGGTACCAAATACACTTTCATCAGGATTTATCTTGTTATAGTCAGTCAAAAAACGTTCGGTATTATTTGATGTCTGGCTGTTGTAAAATTGCCCGGCTACCCCAGCACTTATGCGCCAGTTACCATAGGTATGGTGCAAAGAAACATCGCCGGTAACATAATCATAGCGATTACGATAGTAGCTAATTTTATGATCGTCTTTGTTTTCAAATACAGTATTGTTACCTATGCCAAAAAAGTTACTGAGGTTGTGAGGCCCTCTTGATAAAATATTAATTCCCAGATCATTATTACCGATCAGCTTTTTCCACTCAGCCATGTAAGTAAACAGCAGTGATTTCCTTTCAATGGAGTAATTAGTTAGAAACTCCTGCCTGAAAGCATAAGGCTCTTTCCTAAAACCATGTGTTTCATAAGAGAAACCGCCTATAAGCAATATGCCGATGTCTGTACTGTAATTGGCCAGTATAATGGGTTCAAACCGGTCAAATTTATAGCTGGTTTTGTTGTATTCATTTACAGCAGTATCTGTTGATGTTCTGTTTTTTGCCTGCGATGCAAGTGGCAGTTTATTTTTCTGGTCAGACCTGTCATACACATACAGGTTGCGTTTGTTATGCAGTTTGTTATCAACATAAAAACTGTCAATACCATTGCCCCCCACCATACGCACCTTTATTGGTGATGGATTGGTGCCTGTAACTGAAAACACATCCTCCCCTGCAAAACCATATAGCCTTACCTCTTTAGTAACATCCGGCTTAAAAGTACGGTGATAGGTCACTTTATCTATGCTACCATCTTTCTTGATCTTATTAATGGTTACCGATAAGTTACCTCCAGATTCATTATTAATACTAAACTGGTCGGTTTTATCGCTTGCGGGTATCTCAACTTCGCGCGATATAAAACGATAATATTCCAGAGCCTGCCGGGAAAGTATGTTTCTGCGGGCAATCATTTTATTGATGATCTCCTGCCCTGAAAGTTTATATATGGTATCGGGCATCAGCTTCATGGCTTGGGTTATCACATCATCGGTTAGTTTTGCCTGCACATAAGCGATCTGCTCTTTCCAATCATCCTCACTTAACTGGTTTAAAAAATAGCGGTCAAAATACCGGGCGTTGAAATTCCACCCGTTAATGTCCCTTATTTCATTGCTGTAACCCTGAAATTTAGATTTTAACCATTGATGGGCCACTATCCATGGTAATACGCCCGATGTTTTGTAATATACCTGGTCGCGGTCGCGGGGCACGGGTTCGTAAATAGTTTCATGCTTGCCGTCTATCTTCTCCCAGCGCCATTGATCTTCATGTCTGTCCCAATCGCCTAAAAGCATATCGAGCAGGCGCGCCCTTAAAACTGTCTTTTCATTAACACGGTTATCATTATCATCCTGCAGTTTTCGCTGTACTTTTTCTGTGTTATCAGTTTTATCCGCATCCAAAGGTTCGCGCTCTTCAAACAAAAATACCTGGTTGGCAAAATCTTTCCTGAAATTACCTAAGCCCGGATCATCTGGTACGTAAACTATTTGAGGATTAGAGTGAGGAATACCCAATACCTGGGCCATAGGAGGCACTGTTAATGCCGAAAAGGGGTGAGCAGCAGATACCTGATCCTGTAAAATATCTTTAGCTACGGTTGGCCTCAGATCGGCTGGTAAGCCGTTTTCAGGATATTTTTGAATTGTTCTTAAAACCCATTGCTGGCCTGTTGAATCCTGTAATCGTAAAGATTTTGTTTGTTTACCTCCACCTCTCTGCAAAATTTTCAATCCACCTTTTTCGGTAGCTATATGAAACACTTTTAGTGTTACTGGAGTAGCCCAAAGCTTGCGATAGTTTTCTCCAAGGAAAAAACGATGAGTTTTGCTTACATTGTTGTATCCGGGCTCTATAGCCAGTTTGATACTATCGCGCGAGACCTGTGCTTTTATCTTTAGCGGCCCCAATATTAAAGCGCCTGCAAAAAACAGGAATAGTAACTTAAGCAGCTTTTTAGCAGGAGCCATTTTAAGGTTTTTGTTATACAGTGGTTGTATAATGCATATTACAAAAATAGTTTTATTTTTATAACGCTATTTCGTAATTAACACCAACTCTTAAAGCTTTTAGGCCGGTTACTCCCTGTAATTCTTCCAATTCAAGAATTTCGAGATCATTATTTAGTATTTTTTCTTCCTGCAGATATTTAATGTATTCCATGTATTCGGCGGCTTCCGTTTGGTTAAAGTAAACCATCGCTATTTTGCCAGGCTGCGTTAGGCGCTCAACAGTACCTGCTATTAAAACTTTATCAATACGTTTTTTTACCACCTCGTACCTGATGTTGTACGCTCCCTCTACATCAAACCGCCTTTCATCGTTCCTAAAACTAATATCGATAGAGTTAGAGTGTATAAATATAAGCTGGGTTGTTTGCAACGGCCTTGAAAGCTGACCGGTTAGTCCATTAGTAAGCCTCGCAATTTCGGCCATGGATTTAAGCTGCCACAGGCGAACATTTTTCAGGTATAAAACATCAAATACCTTTTCAGGGGCAATAGATTGCCCTATGTAAATATCGTATTCAACCCCATCGGTACGGAATTTTTCAAAATAGCAAGGGAATGAATTTTGAACCTCTTCCTGAGCCTGCTCCAGATAATGATTGATGGAAGTATTGATAAGCTGCATAGAAGTCTCGAGGTTGCGGCGGTTCACATATGATAATCCACTTTCTTCCCCCAGGGAATCAAAGTATTTATCAATAGTTTCCTTTTCATCCGGATAGTTTTGCCTGAAATGATTCAGAAATGGATTCACCTCTTCCTGTAAAAAGCTCTCTAACATAAGCTCATCATTGGTGGTTATAAAACCACTTACCTTTTCAAGCCATTCCTCACATTTGTATATCAACCTGTCTGTAAGCGTGAGGTGTATATGCTTTTTTAACAAGGTTAAGGTCTCCATAATGGTGTGGAGCAAAGACTTTAGATCTTCCTGCAAAGCCGAGTTACGCTCAATAGTAGAGTTGCGAATATCTATAGCACCAAAGAGTGGATAAACATTATCAAAAACCACGGTTTCTATTTCGCGGTTCTTTTCTTTTCTGTTACCTTTTTTCAAGTAATTCCAGGCTACCTCATTAAATTTCCATTGTACAGATGGCTGCAACGAGGTAAACTTGTTTTTGATAACTTTTTCAATGCGTGCAGCAAACTGATCAATGCTATTCTGTAATAATTGAGCTATTAATGGTATAGCTACCTGGAGTTTTGAGAGCAGTTTTTCATAAAACACAATCTCCTCATAGGAATAAACCTCCATAATGCCGGCCATCTTTTTATTATAGTAAACCGGGAAAATGCCATATGATTTTATTCCCGACTGCCTCAAAATATTAAGGAAAGGATGCTTTGATACTTTTTCGTCGGTAAGTGACCGAAAAAAAACCGGCTTGGGGTTCAGCTGATAATCGTCGGTTATAGCGTAGAAGGTTTCTTCAGCTAAACTAAATTCCTTGGCCGATGTAATCAGCACACTTTGTGAGCACTCATCGGTATCAAATATCAGCTTATTGTTTATGGTTAAGAAAGGTAATAAGCCAAATTCAATAGCCGGATTTTCAGACAGGGTTTTAAGGGACTCAATTATTAAGCGATATTGAGCGGTTTCATTATTAGAATGATTAACCAGCTCGTTTCTGATATTATCAAGGGCATGCGGAAGCGTTATATCTGTTAAAGTAATAACAGAAAAGCCCTCAAACTTGAAATTTGAAAGCGGTAATACCTCCTCCAGCTTGTCAATTCCTTCATAATCATTTATATAAGGCTCTATTGTTTCAAAACTGAGCGGAGGCAATTCACCAGTTAATTTTATATTGATAAACTGGGTATTGGTTTGGATATTATAAAAACGTGAAAGATTAGTTTCAGGATCGACGTATGAAAACAACAACTCGTTTTTTAAAACGGTTGAAAACCCATAAAGGCGCTCTAATATTAAATTATAAATAAATCTTTTTTGCCTCTGGCTAAATAATTCACCCTGGCTAACATTTACGGCATGTAAACCTGAATGATGGCTGGAATGAAAGTTAAAAAACGCATCTGTACTAAAAAATATTTTTTCGGGTACAGGTGTGCTCAAAGCCCAGAAAAACTCTTTTTCGTTTAAAATAGGTGGTGTAAGTATACTATAGATCAACTCAAGCATTTCCCGATACCTTTCGGCATTTTCAGGGAGCAAACCCAGATCTATACAGGTGTCCTGTTCAAATTTATCCAATACATACCTGTAAAATTCACTTTTTAGCGTCTTTTCGGTCTGCATCCGTTCTTTCAAATGCTCTACAAACGGATTGAAAGACAGACATGTATCTACCTGGCAAAAAAAACAGTCATCCTTATTTATATTTAAAACCTCTGTATGCATTACCGTATAAAAATTATCCTTGTTAAAATCTGAAAGCTGTTGATAGATAAGGATACAATCTTTCTTCAGAATGGCCTGCTTTTATTTTAGTACCACAAACCTTGCCGGTGCCATATTCCGGTATTGTGGTGTACCTATAACCTACGCAGCAAATAATTTCGTTTGTCAAAGTTATAACTATCATTCGCATTTGTAAGTAATGGATTTGTAATTAAAAACCGGGTATTATCCTTATTATCAAACCTATAGTATTGAAATACTATTCTCAGATAATTTAAATGAGGAATGTGGTTTTCTAATCATATTTCTTAATTTTCTGATAATGCTGTTTGAATAATTGCCTGTTAAACCAGCGTCCGGCATATGCTGTTCCAATACCAACCGCGGCACCAGCCAATACATCTGTAGGGTAATGTTTCCCTAAATACATTCTTGAATACCCCACCGAAGATGCCCATACATAAGCCGGCACCGTAACATACCATTTTTTGTACTGCATAGACAGCGTAGTTGCCGTAGCAAAAGCTAAACTGGTATGCCCCGATGGGAAGGACAGATTATGGGTAGGATCGTTTACAAAAATTTCGTTGGGATACCTGTCTGCTGGCCGGGTACGGTTTATACCAGTTTTTATCAGGTGCGTAACCAGCACGCTTGCCCCTACCGAAATAAAGGTTTCAGTAGCGTTGTGTTTTGCAATGTCATCATTACTTATAAAACCATAAATTAATGTGCCGAATGATGCCGCACCAATAGCGTAATAAGCAGAGTTGCTGGTATTGCGCCAGTACAATGATGTTGGGTGTCTCGGGTTAATGGCTTTTAAAATTTTAACGTCAAGATTTTGGGCAAAACAGGAACGGGTACCGATCAAGACAAAAAGTATGGAAAAAATCAGGAAAATCTTTTTGCCTATAATCATCCGCTATTTTATGTAGTTAAACCTTAATACATTACCCGCACTAACTAAATCACCTTCGTTTGATATATACAGATTATGCTGGTTATCAAAAGCAATACCTTCTGGCTGGATAAACATTGACGCCTTTAACGGATAAGCATTTTTGACTACCCAGTTTGCATCTGTTACTACCAATAATTTGTTTACTGATGACAGAATATACCATTCATTAGTATTGGTGTTTTTTGCCAATGCCGATGGACGGAAAGGCCCCTTCTTTTTACCGGCCAGCTGTTCAATGCTTTTTGCATCAATACCAAAACCTCCAGCCTGTTTTACAGTTCCATCTGTTTGCAACTGCAAAACGTAACCACTTACATTTTTCTTTTTATCGTCACTACACTGTTTGCAAAGTATGTATAGCTTGTTTGTTTTTTCATCAGCATACATGCCCTCATATTCGCCCTCAGGTAAAATATTTTTTATTTTATTCACGCCGGGGATATCCTTATTTCGTAGCTGGCTAAATAGAAATGTAAATAAAGAACCATCACTTTTTAGCATTATCACATAATTATTGCAAATAGCAATGTCTTCATAATCTCCAGATTTTGCAAACCTGCTTTCACTTACCTTTTTGTCTCCTAATTTTAAATAATATATTTTGCCATCCTCATCCTCTTCGGCATACAAAGAATCATTTTTCCCATGGTGAAAAGCGATGCCCGATATCTCGGTCAAATTGATGTGCATGTTATATTTTATAGGCTTGCTCAAGTCATATCCTTTAGGATTGTCAACGGCTTCGGTCTTGTTTTTACAGGACATCCCTAAAAGCACTCCCGCAAGGGCAAGCATCACAATTAATAGTGAAATGACTTTACGCATGGCTTTATTAATTTTAAACCTGGTCATATATTTCTTGCTGCAAAAAATGATATATCTCCCGTTGAGATTGTATTAAAGGCTTACTTTTTTCTATAATCACGTTTTGCAAATTTTCATTTAATGCTACGGCTTGTACATTATCATTTAGCTGCAGATCTATAATTTTTAATATTTCGGTTTTAATATTCTGATCATAGATTGGAAAACACACTTCAATACGGCGGTAAATGTTGCGATTCATCCAATCGGCTGAGCCCAGAAATACTTCAGGAGCATTATTGTTATTAAAAATAAAAATGCGCCCATGCTCCAGGTAACGGTCAACAATGCGATGTATAGTAATGTTTTCACTCATTCCCTTTACACCCGGAATTATACAACATATGCTACGTACTATAAGCAATATTTTAACACCCGCCTGTGATGCTTCATACAATTTAGCAATTAATATCCGTTCTTCAAGGTTATTAAGCTTAATGGTAATGCCAGCTGACAAGCCTTTTTTAACATTTTCAATTTCACGATCTATCAATTCAATAAACCGACTCTGTAAATTAAACTGTGCTACCAGTAAATGTTTAAACTCGACAGGATACCCTGCTGATGTTTTTGTTTTTTTGGCCAGAAAGATAAACAGCAACTCCATTTCTCGAACCAGCAGCGGGTTTGCGGTCATTAAAATATGATCGGTATAAAAAGCGGCGGTGCTTTCATTAAAATTTCCGGTGGCCAGGAGCCCGGCATACTTTACGCGGCCGTTAACCAGTCTTTTAACCAGTGCTATTTTAGCATGCACCTTTAATGCCTTATCGCTATATATGATCTCAACCCCGGCAGCTTTCATTTTCTTAGCCCATTTAATGTTATTTGCTTCATCAAAACGGGCTTTCAGCTCAACCATTACTTTCACCTTTTTGCCACTCAGAGCAGCGCCAATCAAGGCATTAACAATGCGCGAATCACTGGCCACACGATATAAAGTGACTGATATTTCCTGTACGTCCGCATCAATGGCAGCCTCATTAAAAAAGCGCAGTATGCTATTGTATGATTGGTAAGGTGTATGAAAAATGCAATCTTGCTGAGCAATGTACTCAAACAATGATTGTGCCCCTATCAATTGGTCATTAATAAGGGCTTGCCACCTGTTGTACCGCAAACCGGGTAAGTTAACCGGCAAACTCATCAAATCTTTCAGGTTATGATACATTCCCCCTTCAACTATACTTGACCCTTGTAACCCCAGCTTTTCGGTAATGAAGTGAAGTATATGCAAGGGTATATTAGGCTGGTGCAAAAAGCGTGTAGCCATGCCCATATCACGTTTTAAAAGCTGTTTCTCTATTTGTTCAGACAAATCTCCATGGTATTCATCCTTCAAATCAAGTTCAGCATCGCGGGTTATTTTAAAACTATAACAACCGGTTACTTCTTCATTTATAAATAACCGGTGCAGGTTATGCCTGATAATATCGTCAAGGAAGATTAAATATTGCTGATCGCCGCTTGATACACTGTAAAACCGCGGTAAGTGATTGGAGGGGATATTAAGCAATATTGTTTTTTTGCTATTATCTTTTAAAGTAAGGCTTACCAAAAAATATAGCCTATTATTTTCGGGAAAAAAGTTTTTGCTGGTTTCCGACAGATCAATGGGTTGTAAAAACGCCATAACCTGGCTAAAAAAATAATCGCTCACTTTATCCCTGATTTCTCCAGGTAAAGGTTCATTGAATAACAACGTTATTTTATTTTCCTTTAGTAACGGAATAAGCCTGCCTGTAAATATTTGCCCAAATTTTTGTTGTTGCTTTTCAATAAGCAGTTGAGCCTCTATCAAAACATCTTCTTTTTCCTGTTTTGCGCCCTTAGCAAGTTTGTGCAGAGCCAGTATAACCGGCATCCTTACCCGGTAAAATTCATCCAGGTTTGAAGAGTATATAGACAGAAAATTCACCCTTTCCATCACAGGCACGTCTTCCCTTTCGGCTTCCATTAAAATGCGTTCATTGAATAGCAGCCAGCTTAGGTCCCTGTCAAAAAATGAGTAATGATCCATAAAAAGCAGATATTTTGTTTAGTAATGGGCTTTAAAACTACAATAGTGATGAAACAATGAATGCTAATACGGAAATAATAAGCCCGAACATAAATACATTGTATGATATTCTAAGCAATCTGTACTTTTTACCCAAAACAACACCTTGGGAATAATTATCGCGGATGAGACTACCGTAAAGAAAATCTTTATCATCCATCATTTTCACCATTCCTTCGCTGTATTCATTAAAAGGCATGCGGTAAAAATTCCCAAAGAAAAGCAGGTTTACAGTTCTCTTTTCAATGTCATCATGCGTAAACAAACCTGGAGGAATTGATGGACGGGTTGATAATATAGAAAATATCATGGTGGTTAAACTAACCGCTAACAACATAAAAGTGGGTATCAGCAAATTAGAGTGTTCATCAAGCTTACGTAATACCAAACTGATAATGGCTGATAAAATAATAGAATTCACCGTGATCATGATATGAGCCTTATTATCGGCCATATCACTCAAACGCTGATGATTTGATGAACTTATGCGAAACATGGTTTCAACCCCACGTTCCGGTTTTTCGTTCTTATGCTTTTTTTCATGATGATCATGATCTTCCTTAGCAACAACTGCTTCTATATGCTCAGCCTTAGTTACTTCAGTTACATTTATTTCTTCAGCTTTTTCTTTCACTTCCAAGTGTTTATCTTTTAATCTTTCCAAATTTTTTGCTTTCTGATCATTTAGCAATAAGCGCGAATAATCCGTATAATATTGGTGGGTTTCCAAAAACTCAATGTTACCATTGCGCCAAGTATCTTTATCTATTTCCTGATGTTTACACGCCTCCTGCTCTTTACGCATCAGCTTACTTTTATCACGAAAATCGTCTGTTCCTAAATGAAACAGATCGGCATCGCACAAAATCTGTTCTAATAAATTGGTTGGTTGCTGCGGCATGCGGGTAGCCATAATACAGCTATTAACCTTATCAATCACAGCAATTTCTACTTGTAGTTGTTTCAGTTGATGAGTGGCCACTTCTACACTTTTGGTTTCATGGTGCATCTTATCAGCAAAGTAACCGGTATCATGGAACCAGGCTGCTGCTATTACTATAAAAAAATCTTCGTCAGATAGCTGGTAGTGATTGGCGATCTGGGTAGCGGCAGCAACTACGTCTTTTGTATGTTTAAGATTATGATATACTAATTCAGGGTCATGATGGGTTTCAAAATATGCTGTAACATAATGTTTTACCTCCTCTAACAACTGTTGAAATTTCATGATGGCTTTTTTATTTTAACTACTCAAATTTATTCTAAAAATCCTAAATTATAAGCTCATGGCTATTTAAAACCTGTAATTATTATTAATGTTTTTATCCTGAAAGCCTATAATTTACAAAAAAGCCACTTCATTTTAATGAAGTGGCTTTTTATTATGAATTAATAATACTTATTACTGACCTCCCAAAACCGGAGCGAATTTTTTCATATAGTCCTTTAATTGCGCATCTACCTGGTTAGTGATAGCAGTTTGTTTGCTTTCCTTACTAAAATCAGATATACCGTTTAATAATTGCATGCTGATTTGCACATCGCGCATATTTACGTTATTGGCACCTGAACTCAACAAGTGGTAGTTATAATCAAGCTGATCAATAACATAATCATCAATGCTTTTTACCAGTTTTTTACCCATAACCACATCGTTTAACTGGAATGCCAGCTGAGCTAAAAATAACTTACGACCAGCCACGTCGATATATGGCGTGATATCGGGCATTTCCTGATCATATTTATGCAATACTTTTAATGCCAGATCATTATGACCTTCTTGCATTAGGTTTTGAGCCAGATCAATAAAAGTAGAGGTCATTACCGGGTAGAACATTGATGTTGACTCGTGATCAAGATAACGGGCATTTTTAAAGTTTCCGAACTTGAATTTGTTCATTACGTTATCGTACATCACCATGGTGTTAGCCTTACCCAACTGATCGCGCTTAGTGGTATCTTTTTCAAAAGGAATTAAACGATAAGTAAACCCTTCCTTATATAAATAAGGCTGCAAACCAATCAGGTTATCGTTGCCAATAGTTGTTGTAAAACAAATTGGGCGTTGCCAGTGGTTGTGAGCCAGAATATCAAGCATAGCCAGGTTGTCTTTAGTAACATAATTTGATGTATACTTCCATTCCATGACTTTAGTAAGCTTGCCCGCCTGATCTGGTGTAATCACTTTATTCTTTAAAACTTCTTCAGGGTTTACAGTGATCTTAAAGTTTTTGGTTGGCAGGTAATTGCCATAATCACCGCTCTGGTATTGTACCTGGGTAGCCTTATCATCAGAAGATATAAAATCAAATACTTCCTTAACCTCAACAGGTCCGGCTATTTTCTGATCATTATAATATATCACATCCCTTACACCCTCTTTATACTTATCATAAGGCATAGTAATAGGAAGCGGAGCCGACTGGTTCATTTTTCCCTGCATCTGACGGATATACCAATCGCCTGTAAAAAGGCTCAGGTTAACTATGCGCACGTCCGGCCTTATGCCTTCAACTTCCTGATCGTACCACAATGAGTAGGTATCATTATCACCGTAGGTAAATAAAATAGCATTTGGAGGGCATGATATCAGATAGTTATAAGCCATATCGTGAGCTGTCCATTTCGTAGAACGATCATGATCTTTCCACTCTTTACTGGCCAGCAGTACCGGTGCAAGCAGCAAACAAATAACTGTTGAACCAATGGCAGCGGTATTGGCATTAATGTATTTGCGGGCAAATTCGGCTATAGCTATAACTCCTATACCAATCCATATGGCAAAAGCATAAAATGAGCCTACATAGGAATAATCACGCTCCCTTGGCTGTACCGAAGGCTGGTTAACATATAGCACAATGGCTAAGCCTGTAAAAAAGAATAATAGCAATACGATCAAAGCATCCTTCTTTTTACGGTTAACATGGTAAAAACCACCTATTAAACCAATAATTAAAGGTAACGCATATAAAGGTGTATAGGTTGTGGCGTTGGTGACAGATTTAGGTAAATGCCTGCTCCCGTCAAATATTCCTGTTGTCCAGTTACCGTCAATATTTTCTGTGCTTGTTTGACCATCAGCATCACTGTAACGCCCAACAAAATTCCAGAAAAAATAGCGCCAGTACATCTGGTACATTTGCCAGCTAAACATCCATTTCATGTTATCAACAAAAGTTGGCGCCTGCCCGTCAGGAATGCGAAGCCAATCTTTATAAAACTGAACATCCTGCCCTTCGGTGCTGTACATACGTGGCAATAGCGTTGTATGGCTGTATTCGGTCTCGATTTTACGACCGGCATTTTCATAGTTTGTTTTTCCTTTACGATAAATGATGCTGCCTTCTTTTTGATCAGTTACAGTTGCATCATAATACGGCCCGCTTAATAAAGGCGTTTCACCATATTGAATACGGTTTAAGTAACCATAAAGCGTAAAAGCATTATCAGGGTGTGAGTTATTAAGGTTTGTGTTTGCAGTAGCCCTGATTGGTATATATGCAAATGATCCGTAACCAAAATATATAAAAGCTACGCATAATAAAGCCAAGTTAAGTACCGGCTTTTTAGCACGTATGCTATATATTATACCGAATACCAAAGCAACAATAATTATGAGCAAAAAGAAAAATGCTCCACTACCAAAACCCATTCCAAGTGAGTTTACAAAGAAGAGATCAAAGTAGGCGGCAAATTTTATGGTATACCCCCTGATGCCATATTGTACCAGCCCAAGTATAACAATACCAGCCAAAAATGCCAGGATACCGTTTTTAACTGTGATGTTTTTGCTCCGGCGGAAAAAGTAAACCATGGCAATAGCCGGAATGGTTAACAAATTAAGCAGGTGGATACCGATTGATAAACCGATAACATATGCAATAAAAACCAGCCATTTATCGGCCCCCTGTTCATCGGCATGGGCATCCCATTTTAATATAGCCCAAAATACAATGGCCGTACACAATGAAGATAAAGCAAACACAATAGTTTCAACTGCCGAAAACCAAAAGGTATCAGTATAAGTAAAAGCAAGTGCACCAACCAGGCCTGCCCCCATGATCAGGATCAGGTTTGATTGTTCTACAACATCCTCGCGTTTATTGAGCAGTAGTTTTTTTGCAAGTGCTGTTATTGTCCAAAAAAGGAACATAATAGTAGCCCCACTGGCTACGGCCGAGCCCAAATTGGTAAAATAAGGCACTTTGGTATTATCGCCAAATGACAATAACGAAAACAATTTGCCAAGCATGGCAAATACAGGATACCCCGGTTGATGGGCTACCTGCAAACGGTAAGCGCATGAAATAAATTCGCCGCAATCCCAAAAACTTACGGATGGCTCTAAAGTTAAAATATAGGTAACAGAAGCTATAACAAAGCAAAGCCAGCCTAAAAGGTTATTGATTTTTTTGTATTGCATTTAATATATAGTATGGTTTTAACGCGCGGGCAAATATCAGGATTTTTATAGCTTATTAAAAAAAAACAGTTTTATATAAACAAATTTAACATTAATTAACTTTTAAGATGTTTTAATATCTTCACAGCCTGTAAATGAATGCTAATGAATTTAAACAGATATTAAAACCTGTTAATAACGAAATTTTTATCTTAACATAAATAATACTTACTTTGCTCAAATGCAAAAAATTTACCTTTTTAGTTTCAGAAAGGCATTCCTTTTAGCTGTAATCATTACGTTTTCAGCTCAATTAAGTAAAGCTCAATCTGTTTATCTGCCTAATTCATATCAGTTATATCAAAAATTTAATGCTGATATATATAGTACAAGCAGCTCGTTTCATACCTCGCTCCGCCCCTTTCTGATTGATACGTTAATCAAGCATACTTATGATTCTATCATGAATATTGGCGTAAGTGATGAGCGTAAAAGCTGGTTAAGTCGTAAATTGTTTAACGAGCATTTGTTTGATGTGCAAACTAAAGAATACACGTTTTACGGCGACATCATTGCAGATTTACAGGTGGGTAAAGATTTTGTAGCCAAACGGTCAACCTATCTGAACGCGCGTGGTTTCCAGTTCGGCGGAACAGTGGGTACTAAATTCTCGTTTTACTCCAGTGGATTTGAGGATCAGGCTAGATTTCCCGACTATTATAACAACGTAGTAAACACAAACGCTTTTATACCAGGACAAGCCTACGCCCGACATTATAATGGCCTGGCTCAAAACACCCAGGATTGGTCGTACGTTACAGCCATTGTTTCTTACACCCCTATAAAACAGCTTAATATTACTTTAGGTCAGGATAAAATGTTTGTTGGTGATGGATATCGCTCTCTATTACTATCCGATTATGCGGCCAACATGCCATTATTACGGCTGACAGGTAATTTTGGCAAATTACAATACATGATGGCCTGGACTTATCTCGAAGACCGCCACTTGCCAAAATTTGACTCATTTGGTAGTTACCGCCGTAAATGGGCCTTGTTTCACTATTTAGATTGGAATGTAAATAACAGATTATCATTTGGTTTCTTTAATGCGCTTATTACACCAGAGGCTGATGCACAAGGCAACAGACGCGGCTTTGATATAAACTTTATTAATCCTGTTGCATTCGCAAGTTCGTTAGGGTCATCAGCTTCACCAAAAGACAATGTATTTATGGGCTTTACCGGTAAATACAAAATATTTGACAAAACAGCTATTTACGCCCAATTAATGCTTGACAGGTTTAAAGCCAGCAACTTCTTTTCTGGTGATAATCTGGACAACACAAATGGTGTTCAACTGGGTATTCGTGGGGCCGATTTATTTAAAGCTAAAAGGCTCAACTATATATTAGAGTATAATGCTGTTAAACCATATACTTACGCAAGCACTGAACCTTTAAATGCTTATACTTTTTTTGGCGATCCGCTGGCTCACCCATTTGGTGCAAACTTTAGGGAGTATTTGGCCATCCTTAATTACTCGCTTGGCAGGTTTGATTTTCAGGGACAGTTTGATTATGGAAAGTATGGCCTTGACGCTGTTGGATCTGACAATAATGGGAAAGCTATTTACAAAATTTATCCTTCAATGCCTAATCAGAACCCATCTATCGGGCAAGGTCTGGCTACACAACTTTATTTTACAGAAGGGACTGTTTCTTACCTGCTTAATCCAAAGTATAACTTACGCCTTGAATTAAGCGGCCTTTACAGGCAAGAGAAGAATGCTAATGGCGATTTTAAAACCGCACTTATAACATTCGGTTTAAGAAGCTCATTCCGCAACTTCTATCATGATTTTTAATAAAACGGGGTAAAATTTATATATCATTAAAAGGGGCGTTTATTACATAATAAACGCCCCTTTTAATTTAGTTTTATTTCCTTTCCAAAGCATAACGCCAAACTATAGCGCTTAAAACAGAACCTAATATAGGTGCTACAATAAATAACCAAAGCTGACTTATGGCCATACCGCCTACCAGTAATGCAGGGCCAATGCTTCGGGCCGGATTTACAGATACTCCTGTTACAGGAATACCTACTATGTGTATAAGCACAAGGCTTAAGCCAATTGATAAACCAGCGAAGCCTCCATGTATATTTTTGGTAGATGTAGAACCAAAAATTACAAATAAGAATATAAAAGTAAAAACGGTTTCGGCTACAAAGCCGGCTAACAGGTTATAGTGAGCCGGAGAAAAAGTATCATAGCCATTTTGCCCCAAACCATTAGCAGCAACGCTATACCCATCTTTCCCAGAGGCAATAAGCAGCAGGATACCTGCGCCGGCAATAGCTCCTAATACCTGGGCTATAATGTAGATTACGGCTTCGCCAGCCTTCATTCGGCCAGCCAATACCATGCCTATTGAAATAGCAGGATTAATATGGCAACCTGATATATGCCCTATTGCATAGGCCATTGCCACAACCGATAAGCCAAAGGCAAACGATATGCCTAAAAAGCCTACACCTGATGTACCATTAGGCCCTGCAATTACTGCGCTGCCACAGCCCATTAAAACCAATACAAGAGTACCAAAAAGTTCGGCTGTAAATTTGGAGAAAGTGTTTGTTTCCATGTGATCTTCAATTAAATAGTAGGGTTAGGTAATGTATAAGTTAGTTATGATTTAGGTGGTTATATGAGATAAATTTAAGCATAGTTTATTCGTAAATCATAACCAATTAATTAAGTTTCAATCTAATTGTGTAATAATTGCGATATTCTGTTAAATATTAACACAAACAACTTATTATGAGAATAATAATAAACTTAAGTAAGTTCAGCTTCATCAACTTGTTTTGAGAACTTTGGTACGAATGCAAAACTTACCAAAACAAAAAGAGCCCGTATTTCTACGGGCTCTTTTTGTTTACTGAAAAACTATTTTACATTACCAGAACCGGATATAAATAGCCGACAGAAATACTAATATTACTGCTATTAATATAACTGATGATGGCTTTAATTTAAACATTGAGCCATCAATTGCAATAGCTTTTGCATTTACCACGGATCCTCTTAAACTGATTAATACCATCACGATAAAGGTAATCAGGAACGACCAGCTTAAGGAGATAAAAAACGGTATTTCATATACACCTGAGGGGTTATGAAAGGCCGAATACAACCAGGTTTCAGGACCGAAAACAGGCACAGCAAACTGATTAAAAAACACAGACGATGCGAAGCCTGTTAATATTCCTATAATTGCAGCCTCTGCCGTTGTACGCTTCCAGAACATACCTAATAAAAAGGTAGCTATTACACCTGGGCTCACAAAACTTGAATACTTTTGTACAAATGTATAACCACCAGCGCTTCCAATCCCCAACACATCGTGCCAGGTAAATGCAACGGCCGTGAGTAAGCTAACGATAATGGCAAGTCTTCCTGTCCATACCATTTTACGCTCACCCGCATTGCTGTTAAGATATTTTTTGTAGATATCTAATGTAAAAATGGTTGCTATGCTGTTAACTTTTCCTGCAATTGAGGCAACTATTGCCGCTGTTAAAACAGCCAGGGATAGGCCCTTTAAACCAGACGGTAAAAATGATAACATAGCTGAGTAGGCCCCATCTTTACCTGCGCTACCTAATTGTGGCAAATAACCGTGTTTATGCAATACAAAGGCCACAATTCCCGGAAGCATAACAATTACCGGCATCAGAATTTTCAATAAACTCGCAAACAAGATACCCGTACGCGCCGTGGTAATGTTGGCGCCCAAGGCACGTTGGGTGATATACTGATTACATCCCCAATAGTTTAAATTACTGATCCACTGCCCAGACACATACATGGCAAAGCCCGGCAAAATCAAATATTTACTAATTGTTTCGGTTGACGCTCCTGCGGTTGGTTTTTTAAAAATGAGGTGAAAATGATCAGGCGCATCTTTAAGCAGTAAGTTAAAGCCGGTAAGCACATTGGTTCCGAACCCAAACTTTTCACTCACAATAGTAAGCGACAGGTAGGTAATAGCTAAACCGCCTACAATTAATACAGCTACCTGTATCACATCGGTATAACCTACAACCTGCATCCCTCCTAAGGCAATAATTACACCAAATATGGCCAGGCCTATCATTATTTCGTGAAAATAAGCGCCGCCGAGCAAGCCGTTTATAGCCAATGCACCAAGGTATAATATAGCCGTGAGGTTAATAAATATGTACAAGAACAACCAAAAAATAGACATCACCAATGCTACCCCGCTATTATAGCGGTCTTGCAGAAACTGCGGCATGGTAAATATTTTATTTTTGATATAAACCGGCATAAAGAACACGGCTACAATAATTAGCGCGGCGGCCCCTACCCATTCGTAAACGGCTACGGCTATACCGGCAAAAAAGCCATCGCCGCTCATGCCTATAAATTGTTCTGCAGAAATGTTTGATGCTATAATAGATGCACCTATTGCCCACCAGGTAAGTGACCCTTCGGCCAGGAAAAAACTGTGCGAACTATTGTTGGTATCATTGCTTTTACGGCGATAAACGAAATATCCATAACATGCAACTATAATAAAATAGATAAAAAAGACCAAAAGATCGGCCGTAGAAATGTGTTTCAACATGAGTGTTTTTTGCAATAGGAAATTTAGGCCAATAATTTTCGGGGCCGGTTCAATTTTTCAAATCTATGAAATAAAATGAATTGGCAAGGCCGCACGAAAATTTCTGCTCGTGCGGCTATGTTATATCAGGGTATTAAATTATCTCGCTTAAAACTTAAGCGTTGAAGGCAGGTATTTAGCCACGAGATCCTCGTAATACGGGCGAAGTTTTTTCCAATCTGGTGGTACAGGACTCTTAGAATAAAGGTCGTAAGGGTTAAACAGATCAACTGATTTAAATAGCTGATGATCGTGAGGTGTCATTAAATGGCTGTAAGCTTTTTCCCGGTGCTGAGGGTAAAAAGAGTGGTAACGCAGCATATAAAGAGCCTGTTCTGGCAGGTAAGGCTTCATCATATGATATATGTACTCATCGTGCCCCCAGGTCATGTGTACGTTTTCTAAACCGCAATTAGGCTCATAAACACCATATTTGGTATTGTAACGCGGATCGTGGTGATCTTTGTTATCCTTAAAATATTCAGAGTATACAATTTTGTCAGAAAAAGCACATCCTACCGGGTAGCTATCACCCACAACAGCCCATTGCGGTTCGCCAAAAAGGCACAGCACTTTGCCAAGATCATGGAATAAACCGGTAAGTACCATCCAGTCTGGTCTTCCATCGGCACGGATTGCTTCTGAAGTTTGCAGTAAATGCTGTAACTGGTCAAGATCGGTGTCAGGATCTGAGTCGTCAACCAGTTGGTTAAGAAAATCAAATGCATCCCATACAGACATCTCTTGTTTATCAAAAGATAAATATTGCTGCTTTTTCTCCAACACAAAATCATATGTCTGGTTAATATGCTGCAGTCTGTAAAATTCACGCACACTATCTTTTGTAGTAGCTTCGTAATTTCGGTATGCTTCGGTATCGCGACCTGCGGCTATTGAATCAGCATCCGGATAACGAACCAACAAATCGTCTTCCCATTCTTCAATGGAATTTAAAGGCCCTTGTTCTGGTGTTCCTATAATCTTGCTCATGATGTTTTAATTTAAAAGGATATAATTGGTAAACATTCCTTTATAGCAGCTTTTTCAGTTGCTTCACACAAATTTGTCCATTTTAATAATTAAATTCATCAAAATTGGTGTATTTATTTGCTTAAACGTTTACCTAAATTTGCGAAATTCGCTTACCAGGATCATTACTTTTATTGGGATTCCGAAATTCTATTTTTTGCTATATTGCTAAACTTTTGCAATCATGAACCTATGCAAAACCACAAGAGCATAAGCATGCACGGGGCTACAGCAAATTGAAAAACCTTCATATCAATGACCGACGAATCAAAAAGTAATAAAGTAAACATGAAAACACTTGCCAAGGTGTTAAATGTATCTATTGCAACTATTTCAAAAGCACTAAGAGATAGTCATGATATTGGTGACGAGACCAAACAACGAGTTATTGAAACTGCCAGGTTATTGCATTATGTACCCAACCCTTACGCAAGCAGCTTACGAAAACGCTCAAGCAACACCATCGCTATTGTGATTCCAGAAATAGCCGACAGTTTTTTCAGCCAGGCTATTAACGGCATTGAAAGCATTGTTGACCTGGAAAAATACCATGCGTTAATATATTTAACCCATGATAGCTATGAACGTGAAAAACAAATGTTTAACGACATGTCAAGCGGAAGAGTTGATGGCATCTTAATGTCTGTAGCCAGCAATACCGAAGATATAAGCCATATTCAAGACCTGCAGCAAGCCGGAGTACCAATTGTTTTTTTTGACCGTGTATGCGAAGATATACCCACAGCTAAAATAAAAACAGATGACTTTAACAGCGCATACATGGCTACCAGCCATCTGCTTGACCAGGGTTGCAGAAATATTTCGCTGGTTACTATTGAAGGCTACCCGTCTATTTTACAGGCAAGGGAAGAAGGTTATAAAAAGGCATTAGCCGAACGGAATATAGAGGCTAACGAGGATAACAGCATCAGTTGTTCAAACAAATATACCAATGAAAATATTGCTGTTTTAAAAGAACACATTCAAAAAATAAAACCCGACGGTATTATAGCTACGGTTGAACACCTGGCTACCACTACCTATCTTGCCTGTGAAGAATTAAAACTGAATATTCCGAATGATATAAAAGTAGTGTGCTTCACCAATCAGATCACGGCATCCATACTCAATCCTCCACTTACTACCATTTTGCAGCCCGCTTACGAAATGGGACGAAAAGCAGCAGAACTTTTGTTTGGCCATTTAACGGGTAAACCTATCCAGCTTGAAAAGGAAAACATTGTTTTGCCATCAAAACTGGTAGTCAGGAATTCGACTCTAATCCCTGACTGATCTCATTTATACTATTTATTTTTGAGGAGTACCTGTCATAGTAAATGCCAGGGTGCCGCCTCCGATAATATCCTGGTGTGAGATCTCAAAGTTTTTTATTGGCTTACCATTAAACGTTACCTCTTTTACATATTTATTTTTTGTCGACAGATCGATAGCCTTGATAATTAACTTTTTGCCATGCGGTAAGTTCAGCACCATATTGGAGAACTGAGGCGCCCCTATGCTGTAAACACCCGATGCCGGCGACATGGGATAAAAGCCCAAAACATTAAAAATGTACCAGGCGGATGTTTGACCGCAATCATCATTGCCATTAATGCCCACGGCTGCGTTTCGGAAGTTTTGGCTTGATGTGTGCTCACGAACAAGTTCCTGCGTTTTCCATGGCATGCCGCAATAGTTAAACAGATATAGGTAATGGTGGCCAGGCTCATTATCAGCGTGATAGTGGCCACCGTTAAAGTTTTGACTAAGTTTATCGGCAAACGCTTTTTCGCCACCCATCAGTTTGATCATTCCGGGCGCATCATGCATGGCTCCAAACGTGTAAGTCCATTTTGTACCTTCAGTAAATCCGGAATCGGGCTTGGCCGAAAAATGGCCATCGGAATTACGCGGAGCCATAAAGCCTGTTGCTTTGTTATAAACATTTTGATAATTTTTACTCCAGGCCATCAGTTGTTTATAGTCATCCTCCTTACCCAAACCCTTAGCTACCTGGGCAACGCAATAATCATCAATAGAATACTCAATGGTACGAGATACAGACTCGCGCGTTTTATCTACCGGGATATAGCCCAGCTTGTGATAGTTGGTAAGTCCCCCACGGGCCTCAAAGCTTGTCCACAAATCTCTATCGCCCCATCTTTTGTGTGTATCACCATCGGGGGCATCGTACGAATCCTTGTGTAATGCCTCATAAGCCAATTTGGTATCAAAACCTCGAAAACCTTTTACATAAGCATCAGCAACAACCGCATCACCGTGTGTACCGATCATGATGTTGGTATAAGTTGGGTTTGGCCACATTGGCATCCAGCCCCCCTGCTCATACATTTGTAGTAACGACTGTACTATACCATCAACCCGCTGTGGCTGCGTAAGTGTTAACAGAGGGTGCAATGCTCTGAAAGTATCCCAAAGTGAATAGTCGTTATATGATTCACCTTTGTGCACCTTATCGTCAAAAGCGCTGTAATATTTTCCATATTCAGAAAACTGCCTTGGGAATAGCATTGTGTGAAACATGGCAGTATAAAATATAGTTTTTTGTTCTTTGGTAACCCCACTTACTTGTATAGTTTTCAATGCCTGCTGCCACTTGGCGCGCGTGTTTTGAACTATTTTGTCAAAATCCCAATCCGGAATTTCCTTTTTAAGATTTTCCCTCGCCTGATCAAGGCTTATAAAAGACGTAGCCACAACCACCTTAACCTCATCATTGGCCTTGGTACGGAAAGATATAAATGCCCCCATACGGGTTCCGTATTGTTCACGGCTGCCTTTATTGATCACCTGTTTATCCCAGGTGCCATATTTTTTTATCTGTTTGTTGAATTTGATCACAAAATAACCTTTAAAATTTTTGAGTTCAGGGCCAAGCTGAGCCGACTGGCGATCAGGATTATATCCTGTTATTTCATTATTTACAGTATCAATATGTACATATCCCTTTAACTTTTTCATCCTTACCGTGTAATCATTAGCCCAATCGGTAAGTGCAGGGTTAAGGTTAATTCCCTGGATAATAATATGAGCCTGATCCGCCTTAGGGAAAGTAAACCTGAACATACCGCAGGTGTTTGCACCTGCAATTTCGGCCTTGATCTTAGTTGCCTCTGCCGTTTTTAGTTTTACAGAGTAATAATAAGGCTTTGCAATTTCATCGGCATGATTAAAAGTTAATAATCTTTCTTTGGGTAAAACACGAAGCTTACCCACCTGCGGCATAACTGAAACATAGCCATAGTCGCCCATCCATACCGTAGGTTGATGGCTGGCTGTAAGCCCTATAACGGAGTTATCTTCGTATTGATATACCATGTAACTCATTTTGTTTTCGCGGGTTTGCGCAACAAAGTTGGTCATGGCAAATGGTACGTTTACGCATGGCATAGTGCCGCCCCCGCCATTGCCCTCCAACAAACCCTTGCTAAAGCCTTTAACAGCAGTGCCTATGATCGGGTTAACATAATCAACTTCGTCAAGTTGTTTATTTGAAGCGGAATTTTGGGCATTGCCATTTCCATAAAAAAATGTCAATAATCCTAACAGATAAAGGCTCCGTTTAAATTGCATAGTTGGCAGAAATATAATTGGTTAATAATCTAAATAACAGATCAACAACAAATCTCTTATTTTTAAGATCATATTACTTAAAAACATTTTAATTATTTACTTAATCGTTTTAATAATTAAATTAATATAAAGTCTATAGAATTGATAGAATTATTTATATGTTTGCAGCAGAAAACGTTCTTTATTTTAATTTAATTATCCAGAAAGACTGAGGGAAAGGCCCTGTGATGTCTTAGCAACCTGTACAGTTTGTAATAAAGGTGCTAATTCCTATCTGCCATTGGCAGAAAAGATAATGATACACTACAACAAATCCTGCAATTGTAAATATTGCGCCCCCTTCCCCTCTCTCATTTTGCTTAATTATTCGACAAATAGTGCTCGTGAGCCATCTGTATTCTTGCTATGGTATAGAAAGAAAGCCCAGGCACTTTAGCTAATATTAATATAAATCAGTACATGAAAACAAAAAGTACAACCTTAAACACAAATTTTTCTATCGCTTATTCTTTTACTATCTCTTCTACCATTAATTCTCCGGTTGCCTGTATGCACGGCATGATGTGTTGTTGCTGTTAACAAGTTGAATTACCTGTGCATTACAACAGCACAACTAAAACAACGCTTCAACAATCAAAGCCTTTACAACTTTAAAAGACATTGAAAGCAGCCTGATATAGTTTACTATCGCCAGCTACTATTAACTGATCGTCTTCTAAATCCTGTATTTGGTTATCAATAATCATTTAACGATCTATCACCATGTTTAAAAATTACAAATTATTACTGGCAATTCTGTTGCCATTTATTTTCATTCAAACAGTTGCGGCGCAATCTGTTAAAATAAGCGGTGTGGTAACCGCTAAGTCCGATGGACTGCCCTTACCCGGGGTAAGTGTTGCTATCAAAGGCACTACAAACGGTGTACAAACAGATGTTAACGGTAGCTTTTCCATCAATACCAAGGTAAATGATGTGTTAAGAATATCTTACATCGGCTTTACCACCCTTGAAATTCCGGTTACCAAAAATGAAACAGCGCTCAAAATAGTACTCGAGGGTGCCGCTAATTCCCTAAATGAGGTTGTAGTTACAGCCTTGAATATATCAAAAGATAAAAAGTCATTAGGCTATGCTGTACAAGGCTTAAAATCAAAGGATATATCCGAAGCAAAAGAAACCAACCTGGTAAATGCACTGGCCGGAAAAATAGCCGGTGTAAATATCACCAATAGTCAGGGCGATATGGGGTCATCACGCATTATTATTCGCGGTGAAACCTCTATTGCTAACAATAATCAACCTTTATTTGTGGTTGATGGTTTACCGGTTGATAACTCTCAACTTTTGGGTACAGCCGGCTCCAGGGATTTCGCCAATGCTATCTCCGATCTTAATTCTGAAGATATAGAATCACTTACCGTGCTTAAAGGCCCAAATGCAGCTGCTCTTTATGGCTCACGTGCAGCAAATGGTGTAATTTTAATTAAAACCAAAACGGGTAAAGGTGCTAAAGGCATTGGAGTTACCATCAACTCAAATACCTCTTTTTCAAGCCTGCTGGGTCTGCCTAAGTACCAAAACCAATACGGACAAGGTTCAAATGGACAGTTTAGCTATGTTGACGGCAAAGGCGGAGGTATAAATGATGGGGTTGATGAAAGCTGGGGGCCTGCTTTAGATGGAGCATTAATACCACAATTTAATTCAAACGGCCAGGCAGTGCCATTTATAGCACATCCAGACAATGTACGTGATTTCTTCAGAACCGGCGTTACCTTAAATAACGGTGTTTCATTAGCTGGTTCGGGCGATAAATATGATTTCAGATTATCGTACAACAACCTGCACCAAACGGGAGTAATTCCTAATACCGAACAAGGGCGTAACTCATTTTTGCTGAATGGAACCTATAAGCTAACACCTAAGCTAACATTAACCACGGTTGCTAATTATATTAAGGATGATGCCGCTAATTTACCTGGTTCTGGCGGTAAAAGATCTACAAGTACTATGTTGCAATTTACATGGTTCGGCAGGCAGGTTGATATAAGCAAATTAAAAAACTATCGTGATGCAAATGGTAATACCTTTAACTGGAATAACAATTATTATAGCAACCCTTATTTCCTGGCATATGAAAACACTGTTGCTCAACAGCGTAACCGTTTTATAGGTAGCGCGGAATTAAACTATAAAATTATAGATGGCTTATCGGCAAACTTCCGTACAGGAACAGACTTTTATCATGATAAACGTAAGATCAAAATAGCCTATGGTACTAACGGAACTCCATTTGGATCATATGAGGAAGATGCTTATGATGTAACCGAAACTAATACAGAAGGCAGATTACAGTATACCAAAAAGCTAAGTGATGATTTTTCAATTGATGCATTATTAGGTGCCAATATCCAATCAAATTCATTTGAAGAGAATGATCAAAAAGCTCCCAAGTTGGCGGTTAATGGCTTGTACACACTCAGTAATTCGCGTGATCCGTTGATATCATCAAACATCAACAATAAGTTTAAAACCTATAGTTACTTTGCTTCGGGCCAAATTGGATTCAGAAATTATGCTTTTATAAACGTTACTGCCCGTAACGACTGGTCATCTACACTTCCTGCATCAAGCTTATCATATTTTTATCCTTCCGTTAACGGAAGTTTAGTACTATCGGAAGCGCTTGATATTAAAAGTGATGTTTTAACCTATGCTAAACTGCGCGGAGGTTGGTCAAAAGTAGGTAAAGCCACTACGCCTTACCAATTATTAAACACTTTTGCTTTTACTGCTCCCTTCGGTACAAGCCCACAGCAAAGTGCCAACAGTATTGATCTTAATCCTAACTTAAAACCAGAAACCACTACTTCAACAGAAGCAGGCTTTGAACTGGGCTTTTTTAACGACAGGGTTCATTTAGATGTGAGCGCATATAACACGAATAGTGTTAACCAAATTATAAGTGTTGACGTTAGTCCAAGCACCGGTTATAGTCAAAAACTCATTAATGGAGGTACTATCAATAATAAAGGACTGGAGGTTCAGTTAGGCTTAACACCTGTTAAGATTAAAGATTTCAGCTGGGATGTTAATGTAAACTATTCACGTAACAAGAGTAAAGTTGTTTCTTTAGATAGCGAAGGCAGGTTACAAAGCTATATTTTAGGATCAGATGGTACCGTACAGGTATTAGCTGCGGTAGGTCAGCCGTATGGTACAATTTTCGGAAACGCTTATCAGCGCAATGCAAATGGACAGGTTGTAGTAGCCGCAGATGGAACCCCTGTAATTAACCCAACAAAACAAAACCTGGGTAAGTTTACTCCAAACTGGTTGGGTAGTATATCTAATAGCTTTACTTATAAAGGGATAAACCTTAGTGTATTGATTGATGCTCATATTGGCGGCTCAATTTATTCAGGAACAAATAGTACAGGTACCTACACTGGTATATTAGCCTCAACATTACCGGGTCGGGGCGCTGCCAATGGAGGATTAAGTTATTACAACGACGGCTCTACCGCAATTCCATTTAGTGGTGCAGCTGGCCCTAACGGTCAAACAGTATATCATGATGGTATAATTTTCAACGGTGTAAAAGCCGATGGCAGCAAAAACAACACTATTTTATCTGCTCAATCATATTACAAAGCGCTTACCAATGCCGATGAACCTTTTGTGTACAGTGCGTCATACATCAAACTAAGGGAGGTAAAGCTGGGCTATACAGTACCTCAGAAATGGGCAAAAAGCATCGGTTTTCAGGCTGCTTCATTCGCTGTGGTTGGACGTAACTTGTTGATCATCCATAAAAACGCACCAAATATTGATCCCGAAACAGCTTTTAGTACAGGTAACGGACAAGGTTTGGAAGATCTCACACTACCTACTGTTCGTAACATTGGTTTTAACGTTAACCTTAAATTCTAAACATCATGAAACTTAAAAATATACACATATTATTGTCCGGCATTCTGTTATTATCTGTAACAGCGTGCAAAAAGGAATTGGTTGATATCAATCAAAACCCTAATGCCACCCAAAATCCGCAACCCGATTACTTGCTAACCGGTGCCATTAAAAACACAGCCGATACCTACTGGGGGACAGCCAATAATATGGATGCCAGCTTGCTGTTTGTACAATATTGGGCCAAAATACAGTATACAGACCCTGACAGGTATATTTATACTAATAACTCATTTCAAGAGCTTTGGACAACCGGTTATTCAAAAAGCATTGTAAACCTTAATCAGATTATTAAGCTAAGCGATACGCAAGGCATTCCTAACTATAAAGGAGTAGCGCTGGTTTTACGTTCATGGGTATTTGCATTACTTACTGACCAATATGGTGACATCCCATATAAGCAAGCCACCAATATTAGTGAATATTTTACCCCTGCATACGATGCTCAAAAAGATGTTTATTTTGCATTACTGGATGATCTAAAAACAGCGCAGGCATCTTTGGATCCCTCAGGAAAGAGTATTTTGGGCGATGTTATTTACAGTAACAACATCGGCCTTTGGAAAAAATTCGCCAACTCCTTACGTCTGCGCATAGCGCTTCGTATCGCTGATCGCGAACCAGAAAAAGCCAAACAGGTTTTAGCAGACATACAGGCTGAGGGAAGCGGATATATCAGTGCAAACAGCGAAATTGCACAATTGACCTATCTTGACTCGCCAAACCAAAATCCAATCAGTAATTTATTTGACACCCGTGATGATTATCGTATCAGCAAAACTATAGTTGATAAATTATTTGAATTAAACGACCCTCGTTTGCCCATCTATGCCAGCCCAACCAAGGATGCCACTCCTCAAACATATGTAGGTATACCTAATGGCTTATTAGTGGGAGATGCCAGCAACCTTGGTTTCACTAAAACATCAAAACCAGGCGCTTACTTCCTTGCTCCGCATGCACCTGCTGTTATTATAAGCTATGCAGAAGTGTTGTTTGACCGTGCAGAAGCGGCCGCCCGTGGCTTTACCGGTGAAAATGCCGCCGATCTTTATACCCAGGCTATACAAGCCTCATTAAAACAATATGGAATTGCTGACGCAGCAGCTATTGCATACACAGCTTCAACTGCTGTTAAGTATGATGCATCAAATTTCCGGAAATCAATAGGTAACCAAAAATGGATAGCTCTTTTTGGCCAGGGACTGGAGGCATTTGCCGAATGGCGCAGGCTTGATTATCCTCAATTACAGCCCGCTGTTGCAGGTGCCCTTAACGGGAAATTACCGGCCAGGTTCATTTACCCAGGAACAGAACAATCGCTCAATGGAGCAAATTACACTGCTGCTGTTTCTCATCAGGGAGCTGATGTATTAATAACAAAGCTATGGTTTGATGTAAATTAAGATAGTATATCTCCATATAAAACAAAAGGGCCGCTGTAGTGCGGCCCTTTTGTTTTATATAAAAATTTGAATATTAAAATTTCCATAGGTATGGTTAACCCACTATATGGATGTATTTTCTTTCTTTAATACACCAAATCAGACTACGCCGGCGGCACTGGTTAAATAGATACTGAATCACCTACCCAATTGACTGTCAATATAATTTCAAAAAGCCATTATAATACCATGCGAATAGTTATATAAATATTTACAGTCATTTCCTTAAAAGAAAATATGTAATTAATTTATACAAAAACGAAATTATTTTTACCCATATAGCTTTTTATATTTAACCAATTGGTTAATAGTTTTAATCATACAGCGAAATAAATATATCACACTACAAAAGATATAAGATATTGAATCAGAAACAAATATAAATATATTATTAATACTTGATTTAATCTTTAAAGAATGAGCGCATATTTTAAATATGTATCAATAAACTCAGACGAATAATATCAAGTCAATATATTTAACTCAAGATAACTTATTTATTAATTTACAGTTATCCTTATTATTCGGAATAGATTCATTGTTTAAATTTCACAAACAACGTAAAATCCGGCTCTTTTACAGCTAAATAGAACATTCCTATATGCTCTATTCTTTTTCTGTTCATTGTATTCACTGGGCATAAATATAAAAATATAGTCCTATTATTGTATAATTTATAAGATAAAGTTGTCTTTATTATTAAATTATTACTTTTTGATTAAAGTGTATGATCAAATTATTATTTTAATCTGCCATAATATTTAATTGTTCTGTATATCCGGCATCTGGGATTTAGTGGTAGGTTTTTGTGCAGATAATCAAGTTTAAATATCTTATCTATCCCTATAACATGAAAAAACGTGCAGTAATTGGAATTACCCCATTTGAAAAGCCCGATGTATCGCTTGCACTTGAATTGCATAAAGCAGGAGCCTTTCCTGTTCTGAACCTTGGGCATAACAAAATCGTAGCCGAAGAGGCGCTTGAAAAATTAGTAAAGAGTGGTTTAGATGATTTTGGTGTATGTTTTGTTTCAACCGATTTCTTATCCATTAAACTTCCACAACAAGTTAGCACCATCATTATTCCTTACGGAGTAAAGATTAAACGTAAAAATGAAATTAAGTTAATATACCAGGTATGTGATTTGGAATCAGCAAAGCTGGCAAAAGCCGAAGCCGCTGATGGCATCATTATAAAAGGTAATGAGGGCGCTGGAAAAGTTGGTTATGAATCTTCCTTTGTGCTATTCCAACGTGTTATTCAACAAATTAAAGATATTCCTGTTTGGGTACAGGGTGGCTTAGGTATACATACTGCGGCCGCAGTATGTGCACAAGGCGCCGAGGGTATTGTACTGGATAGCCAACTTGCATTATATCCGGAATGTTCGGCCCCTAAAGCGCTTAAAGATCTTTGCACCAAACTAAGCGGCACCGAAACAAAATTGATAGATAATTGCCGTGTACTCGTTCGCCCTAACTCTCCTGCCCTGTCAGATAACCCGACTTACAACAACCTCAAATCTTATTTCACAGATCTGAATCCTGAAAAAAGCTATATACCAATGGGTCAGGATATCTCAATAGCTACCGATTTAGTTAGCCGTTACAAAAAATTAACTAAACTGATTTTCGGCATAAAGGAAGCTATTTATGGGCACTTGAACCAGGCAAAATATTTAAACGTAATTAAACCTGGCAACACCTTAGCAAAAGATCTTAACATAACATACCCTATAGCACAGGGGCCCATGACCCGTGTTAGCGATGTTGCGCCCTTTGCCAACGCGGTATCGGAAGCCGGTGCTTTATCTTTTATAGCGTTGTCATTATTAAAAGGTGAGCGGGCAAAAGAACTGATCACCGAAACAAAAAAACTTGCAGGTGAAAAAACCTGGGGCATTGGTATTCTTGGTTTCGCACCACAGGAATTGCGCGACGAGCAAATGCAATATATACTGGAGGCTAAACCTCCCGTTGTATTAATTGCAGGCGGCAGGCCTTCGCAAGCAAAGCCACTTGAAAAAATAGGTATAAAAACATTCCTTCACGTTCCTTCAGTATCCTTATTAGATATGTTTTTAAAGGAAGGTGCCAAAAGATTTGTTTTTGAGGGACGCGAATGCGGCGGACATGTTGGCCCCCTTTCAAGTATGGTACTTTGGGAAAAACAAATTGAACGCCTGTTAAAGGAAGATCAGCCGGAACAGCTCAGTGTGTTTTTTGCCGGTGGTATCCATGATTCATTTTCAGCAGCTTTTATAGCTGTAATGGCTGCACCGCTGGCTGCAAAAGGCATAAAAGTAGGTGTACTGATGGGCACTGCTTACCTATATACTAAAGAAGCCGTTATAACCGGTGCTATACAAGACAAATTTCAGGAGCAAGCCATGCAGGCGACCGATACCGTGCTTCTTGAAACAGCACCTGGTCATGAAACCAGATGCCTGAACTCACCATTTGCAGACTTCTTTAATGCTGAAAAAGCAAAACTACAACGAGCTGGTGTAGACAAAAAAGAAATATGGGAGCAGTTGGAGACACTCAATGTAGGCCGTTTGCGTATTGCTGCCAAAGGTATTGAGCGCCGTGGAAACGACCTCGTAACCATCAATGAAGCCGACCAGCTTAGCCTGGGTATGTATATGATTGGTCAGGTGGCTGTTATGCATAACAAGGTTGTTTCATTACTTGAGCTACACGAGGATGTTGCTGCAAATAATTATCAGCATATTTTAAACGCCACTTTATCAGAAATACCACAATCAACAGAAAAATCACTTGATGTAGCTATTATAGGGATAGCTTGTATATTCCCTGAAGCAAAAAATTTGGAGGAATACTGGCGCAACATCTTGTTAGGAAAAGATTGTGTTACTGAAGTGCCTGACGAACGTTGGAACAAAGATTTATACTACGACCCCTCATCTACTGCAGACGACATGTCGCATTCTAAGTGGGGTGGCTTTATTCCTAAAATAGATTTCGACCCGCTTGAGTTTGGTATACCACCACAGTCATTGGCTGCTATTGAGCCTACTCAGCTGTTAAGTTTGCTTGTAGCTAAACAAGCCATAGAGAACGCCGGTTATGCCGATGGTAATTTTGACCATGATAATGTATCTGTAATTATCGGCGCTGAGGGAGGCAATGACCTTGCCAATAATTATAGTTTCAGAGGCTACTTTAAACAGGTGTTTGGCGAAATACCTGCAGAAGTTGATGCCATGCTTCCAAAAACCACCGAAGATTCTTTCCCTGGTATATTGGCTAATGTCATATCAGGTCGCATTACTAACCGGATGAACCTCGGTGGCCGTAATTTCACTGTAGATGCGGCCTGTGCTTCATCACTATCAGCTGTGGATCTGGCTTGCCAGGAATTATTCCTTGAAAAGGCAGATATGGTTCTTGCCGGCGGGGCCGATCTGCATAATGGTATCAATGATTACCTGATGTTTTCAAGCACTCATGCCCTGTCACGTAAAGGCCGCTGTGCCACCTTTGATGGCGAAGCAGATGGTATTGCCTTAGGTGAAGGTATTGCCATGGTGGTATTAAAAAGGCATGATGATGCACTGCGAGATGGTAACCGCGTTTATGCAGTAATTAAAGGCGTTGGCGGGTCAAGTGATGGTAAAGCATTGGGCTTAACGGCTCCACGTAAAATTGGCCAGGTCAGAGCTTTGGAACGTGCTTATGACCAGGCAGGTATCACTCCATCATTATTAGGTTTGGTAGAAGCTCATGGAACAGGAACCGTAGTTGGTGATAAAACAGAGTTAAGCGCTTTAACTGATATGCTTAATCAGTCAGGTGCGCTTGTTGGCCAAACACACTTGGGTTCAGTAAAAACACAAATTGGTCATACCAAGTGCGCGGCGGGTTTGGCAGGCCTTATCAAGGCCTCACTATCGGTTTATCACGGTATAAAACCACCAACTATAAACTTAAAAAATCCGAATGCCTATTATAATCCGGAAACCAGTCCGTTCGCATTCCATACCGAAGCTGGATTGTGGATGGATGAAAAACGTTATGCCGGCGTAAGTGCATTTGGCTTTGGAGGTACAAATTTCCACGCCGTAATTGAAAATACCAACCCGGTATCTGAACAAAATCCATCTATAAAGTCATGGCCATCTGAACTCTTTGTTTTTAGGGGCGATAATTATGAGGAAGCCAAAGCCCGTTTAAATTCGGTTAAAACATTATTAGAAGTTAACGGCAATATTGATCTGAAGGATATTGCTTATAGCCTGGCAACAACAAGCACAAAACCTGTACAGTTAAGTATAGTTGCCGATCACGCCGACGATCTGATGATGAAGGTTGAACTTGCGCTTTCTGGCATTGAAAGTAAAGACACTTACATTGTTAAAAAACAGGAAGGTAAAGTGGCGTTTATGTTCCCAGGTCAGGGAAGTCAGCGTATTAATATGGCGCGCGACCTCTTTGTTGTGTTCCCGGCTATGCGCAGTTTATTAAAACAGCACCCGGAATATGAGAAAATACTGTTCCCTAATGCAGCATTTGATGCCGAGCTGATAAAAGAGCAGAAAGAAGCTATTAAAGATACCCGTATGGCACAGCCACTATTAGGTATTGTTGATCTGGCTATAGCCAATTTCCTGAAAGCGTTAGGTATAATGCCCGATATGGTTGCAGGTCATAGCTACGGCGAATTACCCGCACTATGCTTTGCTGGTGCATTTGCTGAAGAAGAACTGGTGAAACTAAGCGCCAAACGTGCCCAATCTATTTTAGATGCGGTTGAAGATGGCGACTCCGGCGCCATGGTTGCAGTAAATTCAAGCCAGGAGGAGTTATTGAAAGTAATTGCAGATCTGAAAGATATTTATCCGGTAAATTATAATTCACCTATGCAATGTGTAATAGCGGGTTCCACTCCTGCCGTAAAACACTTAATGGAATTGCTTAAAGCGGCCAAGATATCTTTCAGAAAGCTGGAAGTGGCCTGTGCTTTCCATAGCCCGTTGGTTGAAAAATCAAAAGAGTTATATAAGGAAGTACTTTCAGGAGTTGATTTCAACAACCTAAGCTTACCTGTATGGTCAAACACTACCGCTGCAGAATATCCTGAAAAAGCTACTGAGATCAAAGAACGTTTAACAGACCATTTAATTAAACCCGTAAAATTTGTTGACGAGGTACAGCAAATGTATGCTTCTGGTGCCAGAATATTCATAGAAGTTGGCCCGGGCAAAGTTTTAACCGGTTTAACCAAAGCATGTATCGGCAAGGATGAAATATTATTATATGCTGAGGATAACAACCGCAATAAGTTAACTCATTTACTATGCATGCTGGCCGATTACATGGGTACCGGCCGCGATATCCTTATCGATAAATTATTTGAAGGCAGAGGCGCTAAATTAATAAATATTGACGAACCTGCTTTATACAAAAAGAGTGCTGCTGTTTGGTACGTAAATGGACAACATGCTATCCCGGCTAATGGAAAGCTGCCTGCAAATGGTGCTCTTCCTATCATTGAACCTATTAAAATGAAAAATAACGAAGCACGAACCGAAACCACTACCATCATAAATTCTGGCGCAGAACTGATGATGCAGGAATACCTGAACAGCATGAAAATGCTGATACAGGCCCAGCGCGATGTAATGATGTCTTTTTTAGGACAAAATCCTACTATAAATAACGCTGTATCTTATCAGCAAGCACCTCAATATCAACCTCAAGCAATACCGCAACCTTTACCTGCTGTAGCGCAACCGGTAGCTGCAAAACAGGAAGTACCAACTGTAGCGCAACAACCAGTTGTAGTAGCGCCAGCAGTACAAAAAGATGTTAAACAGATTTTACTACAGGTAGTAAGCGATAAAACCGGTTATCCGCAGGATATGCTGGGTATGGAAATGGATCTGGAAGCCGATTTGAGCATTGATTCTATAAAACGTGTTGAAATCATTGGTACTCTGCGTACCGAATTAGGCGGCTTTGACCAGGGTGGTAAAAACGAAGACACCGTAATGGAGCAACTTGCAGGGATTAAAACCCTAAGCGGGCTTGTTAAATGGATCACAGAAAACGCTGCGCCGGCAGTTGCACTAACTCCAACCACCATACATACCTCTGTAAATGTTGAAGTTACGCTACAAACAGCTCAGCCTAAATTTTCTTTAGAGGAATTAAAAGCAGCCATATTAGGTGTTGTAAGCGAAAAAACAGGATACCCTCAGGAAATGCTGGGCATGGATCTTGATCTGGAAGCCGACCTAAGTATTGACTCCATTAAACGCATGGAGATCATCGGTGATTTGAAGCTTAAAATAGGTTTTGGTAAAGCTGGTGAACAGGCTGATGATATAATGGAAAAGCTTGCCGCAATAAAAACATTGAACGGCTTGGCCAACTGGATCTCAGAAATAGAATCGGAAAGTGCTGGTTTAGTTACCGAAGCTAAAAAGATTATTGAAAACAGTGAAGTAAAGAACGCTGATAATGAAACATTATCACGACTCCGCTTTGAGCTTACCCCAACAACACTATCAACTACGAAGACTGATGTTATTAAAGGTCAGCGATTCGCTATTACAGACGATGGTGGCATACAGGCTATCAAAATTAAGGATCTGTTAGAACGCCACGGTGCTATAGCTAATATTGTATATCCCAACAGCGATCTGCAAGGTTATCAGGGGCTCATTATTCTAAATATGTTCGCTGCGCAAAAACGGGTTGGTATTATCGACCATTTTGCATTGATCAAAAAATTAGATTTTGCTACAGTAAAATGGGTTTACTTAATATCTGACACTAAGCTTCACTTAAATGAATTTAGCGACATAAGCCTTTTAAGACGCTATCAAGGCTATGCAGGCTTTTTCAAGAGTCTTGACCGCGAATATGAGCAAACTAAATGCCGGGTAGTAAGTTTGGGCACTCCAATGTCTACAGACGCTATTGCCGATATTACTTTAAAGGAGATACTTACACCTGATACCCCTTCCGAAATCATTTATCAGGATAATAAAAGGCATATCATGGAGCTAGTGCCATCGCAGCTGATTACCGGTTTAGAAGAATCACACATAAAACTGGATAAGGGATCAGTAGTTTTAGTATTAGGCGGCGCACAGGGAATCACTTCCGAGCTTATGATCCATTTTGCTAAAGACTACCCATGTACGTATATTCTCGTAGGTCGATCTGCCGATCCAAGAGATGCGACACCAAACGCTGCTGATTCTTTGCAAACCAAAGAGGATATCCGCAATTATTTGATCAAACAAGGTGAAATCAAAAAACCCGCAGAAATTGAAAAAGAAGCGGCCCGCATCCACAAAAACAATCAGATCATGCGTACCATTACCATGATGCAGGCTACAGGGTCATCAGTGATATATAAATCACTTGATTTATGTGATGAACTAAGCCTAACCAGCTTTATTGATGACGTTTATGAAATTTATGGCCGCATAGATGGTGTTGTACATGGAGCTGGTTTACTGGAAGATAAGTTATTTCATAATAAAACATCTGAATCATTCGGGCGGGTTTTTGATACCAAAGTAAAGCCATTGCGCATATTGGCGGAGCAGCTTCGTCCTGAAACACAGTTTGTTATACTATTCTCCAGCATTGCTTCGGTTTATGGCAATCGTGGACAAACAGATTATGCCGCTGCTAACAGCGTGCTGGATAAATATGCATGGGCTTTAAACAAGCGGATAAATGGTAAAGTGATGTCTATTAACTGGGGGCCATGGAAAGGTGCCGGAATGGTATCGCCTACTCTTGAAAAAGAATACGAACGCCGAGGTATATCGCTTATCCCATTGCACCATGGTCGCGAGATATTTTTGAATGAATTGAAATACGGAAAAGAAAGCCAGGTTTTAATTATGGCCGGTAACAACTGGTAATTTTTCATCAGCTTACTTATACTTATGAATAAAACTGATGTAGCGGTAATTGGGATGTCATGCATTTTTCCGGGCGCGGATAATGTAGAAGCTTTCTGGCAAAATATACTTAACAAAGTAGATTCCACACAAATAGTACCACCAGATCGTATTGATCCGGTGCATTTTGATAAACACGCATCCGGAGTTGATCGTTTTTATTGTAACCGGGGAGGTTTTATTCCTGATTATGAATTTGATCCCCGCCGGTTTGGTATTCTGCCGGTAGCTGTTGAAGGTACTGAACCAGATCATCTGCTAACGCTCGATCTGGCATACAGTGCTTTAGAAGATGCTGGTGTGTTTAAGAAAAATCTTTCGCTTGAAAAAACAGGTATCATTATAGGCAAGGGAAACTATGCAGGTCCGGGTGCCACACGTGCTATCGAAATTGTACGCACAGGTGAACAAATTGCATCTCTGCTAAAAGAAATGCTACCCGATTTAGGCGAAACGGAAATAGAAAAAATAAAAACCGAGTTTCAATTACGGAAGGGGCGCTTTAGTGCCGATACTGCAATGGGGCTTATCCCTAACCTGGTAGCTTCGCTGGTAGCCAATCGCTTAAACCTTGGTGGTATAGCTTTTACACTTGATGCCGCCTGCGCCAGTTCTCTTATAGCCATAGATCATGCTGTACAGGAACTGAACAGCGGTCGTTGTAATATGGTGATAGCTGGTGGTGTACACGTGGGGCAAAACGCGGCTTTCTGGAGTATATTTTCGCAATTAGGAGCTTTATCTAAACAAGAAAAAATTAAACCATTTGACACCAATGCCGATGGATTGATCATAGGCGAAGGTTGTGGCTTTGTAGTTTTAAAACGCCTTGAAGACGCCATTAATGATAAAGACAAAATTTACGCAGTTGTTAAAGGCGTTGGCGTAAGCAGCGATGGCAGTGGCACCAGTGTAATGAGCCCTGCAGTAAAAGGGCAATTTAAAGCTGTAGCGCAGGCTTGGGAAAAAGCAGGCGTACCAGCTAATCAAATTGGTTATCTTGAAGCACATGGTACCGGCACTCCACTTGGTGATAAAACTGAGCTGGAAACGCTGACCCAATTTTTTGGATTTCACCCCGAGTTGCCAAATGCAGGTATTGGATCGGTAAAATCAAACATTGGTCACGCCATGCCGGCCGCTGGGATTGCTGGTTTTATAAAAACATGCCTGGCTTTGTATCATGATACTCTACCTCCTACTTTACATTGTGAAAACCCTTTAGCCCAAATGGGTAAAACACGGTTTTCGGCCGTGCAGGAGCCTAAAAACTGGACAGCATCTGGTTTGCCAAAATTAGCAGGTGTAAATGCCTTTGGTTTTGGTGGTATTAATGCCCACGTGGTATTGGAAGGGTTTGCATCTCCTAAAAAAGATGAGGTACTATTGTTGGCCCGTGAAAGCCATGCCGCTTTAATTAATGCTTTAGAAACAAATGATCATTCTGAAGGAACGGGCAATTACCGAATAGCAGTATTCAATCCAACACCCGAAAGGTTACAAAAGGCCACAAAAATTGCGGCTAAAAACATATCATGGCGTAATAAACAGGACATTTGGTATACCAATGCTCCGCTGATCAGTAACGGAGGTAAAATCGCCTTTGTGTTTCCCGGATTGGACGGATTAGCAGGGGGCGAAGTAGCGACTATAGCTGATTATTTCAATTTAACTCCCAACAATCAAACAAAAGCCGAAGGCTTGTTGAGTGAGGCCTTAGGCATACTCAATAAAAGCAGCATATTAGATACAGCATTAAAACAACTGGGCGTAAAATCAGATATGAATGCTGGCCATAGCCTTGGCGAATGGCTTGCAGCACGATCATCAGAGCTGGCCGAAGAAACTTCTGTTTTAGAATTGCTGAACGTTTTAAACCCTGAAACATTTGACCTGAAAGATTCCCGTTTCGTGGCTGTAGGTTGTGGCATTGATGAGTTGGAGCCTATTATGACCGGCATTAACGATTTGTATCTTTCAAATGATAATTGCCCACAACAAGTGATTCTTTGCGGAAATAAATCAGCTCTGGATAAATTGGTTCCCATTCTGAGAGAAAAACAAATATTTCATCAGATATTACCTTTTCAATCAGGGTTCCACTCCCCTTTTGTGGCCGATAAGCTTGATCTGATCCTTGATGGCATGCGCAACATGCAATTCCGCAAAACAACAACACCATTATGGTCGGCAACTACATTAGAGCTGTACCCTGAAGGTTTTGAGGCAATCAGACAGCTAAGTGCCGAACACCTCATAAAACCGGTACGTTTCCGTGAGCTTACCGAAAAGCTGTACAGCGAAGGTGCCCGTGTATTTATACAAGTTGGCTCGGGCGGTTTAATGGGTTTTATTGATGATACCTTAAAAGGTAAAAACTTTAGCACAATAGCTTCAAACGTTCCAACACGCTCTGGTTTAACACAATTACAAAGGGTGCTGGCTGCATTATTTGTTGAAGGTAAAGAAGTTGGTTTACAGTTTATGGGGGTAAAAAAATCGGCCTCACCCGCAACATCAAAGGGTATTAAGCTACAGTTGGGATCGCCAATAA
>Ga0247742_10000095_pt1 | contig 75716 bp, 63 predicted proteins | sample UWRJL208509C2_FD_180944 | JGI IMG/M metagenome (GOLD analysis project Ga0247742, IMG submission 180944) | Plant litter microbial communities from Arlington Agricultural Research Station in Wisconsin, United States - UWRJ-L208-509C-2 | ecosystem: Environmental > Terrestrial > Plant litter >...
CCCGACGCGCTGGATGAAGATTTCTTTGAAATCGGCAAAATGTTCGACGGCTCCTCCATTGCTGGCTGGAAAGGCATCGAAGCTTCCGACATGATCCTGATGCCGGACGACAGCACTGCCGTGCTCGACCCGTTCACCGAAGAGCCAACCATCATCCTGGTTTGCGACATCATCGAACCTTCGACCATGCAAGGTTACGATCGCGACCCACGCGCCATCGCTCACCGCGCCGAGGAATACCTGAAGTCCACCGGTATCGGTGACACTGTATTCGCAGGCCCGGAACCAGAATTCTTCATCTTCGACGAAGTGAAGTTCAAATCCGATATCTCCGGCTCCATGTTCAAGATCTACTCCGAACAAGGTTCGTGGATGTCCGACGCTGACATCGAAGGCGGTAACAAGGGCCACCGCCCAGGCATCAAAGGCGGCTACTTCCCGGTTCCACCATTCGACCACGACCACGAAATCCGCACCGCAATGTGCAACGCCCTGGAAGAAATGGGCCAGGTCGTCGAAGTTCACCACCACGAAGTGGCAACTGCTGGCCAGAACGAAATCGGCGTGAAATTCAACACGCTGGTCAAGAAGGCTGACGAAGTTCAGACGCTCAAGTATGTCGTGCACAACGTTGCCGACGCTTACGGCCGCACTGCTACCTTCATGCCTAAGCCTCTGTACGGCGATAACGGTTCGGGTATGCACGTTCACATGTCCATCTCCAAAGATGGCAAGAACACCTTCGCCGGCGAAGGCTATGCCGGCCTGTCCGATACCGCTCTGTACTTCATCGGCGGCATCATCAAGCATGGTAAGGCGCTGAACGGTTTCACCAACCCGGCGACCAACTCCTACAAGCGTCTGGTCCCAGGCTTCGAAGCGCCAGTCATGCTGGCCTACTCGGCTCGCAACCGCTCCGCTTCGATCCGCATTCCTTACGTCAACAGCCCTAAAGGCCGTCGTATCGAAGCACGTTTCCCGGATCCGGCAGCCAACCCGTACCTGGCGTTCGCTGCACTGTTGATGGCTGGCCTGGACGGCATCCAGAACAAGATCCACCCTGGCGACGCAGCTGACAAAAACCTTTATGACCTGCCACCTGAAGAGGCTGCAGAGATCCCACAAGTGTGCGGCAGCCTGAAAGAAGCCCTGGAAGAGCTGGACAAGGGTCGTGCGTTCCTGACCAAAGGCGGCGTTTTCAGCGACGACTTCATCGACGCTTACATCGCCCTGAAAAGCGAAGAAGAAATCAAAGTACGCACCTTCGTACACCCACTGGAATACGAGCTGTACTACAGCTGCTAATCCAGTCACGTCGGCTGTCACGACGTAAAGAGAGGCCTCCTTCGGGAGGCCTTTTTTGTGCCCGGTGTAAATGCCTGATGCAGCGCGATGCGCTTTCGCGCAAACCGCCAGCAGATCACTAACATTAATATCAGCCAGCGTGGTGGTATCCCGTTACCGCACCTTAAACCTGGTGCGTAGCGATACTTGATGCCCGGCCCAAACGCCAGGACATCAATTATCCAGAACGGAATCATCATGAATAAAACCTTGCTGTTGCTGACTGCAACCCTCTTCACGCTGGCTGGATGCGCTGCACAAAAACCTCAGGCCGTGGAGTCGAAGGTGCTGCTGAAAACTACATCCTCCTGGGACGGCACGCCCTATTCCGCATATCCGGCCGGCCAACCTGAACTCACCGTGCTCAACATCAAGATTCCGGCCAATACGGCGCTCAAATGGCATCGACATCCCATGCCGAACGCAGCCTATGTGGTCTCCGGAAAGTTGACGGTGCAGGCCAAAGAGAGCGGCCAGTCGATCACACTCAAGCCCGGTGACGTGCTGCCCGAAATCGTCGATAAAGTGCATCGCGGCGTGACAGGCGATAGCGCTGTGGAGCTGGTTGTGTTCTATGCTGGCACCCCGGAGCTGCCGCTGTCACAGTAGGCGCCTGACCACCTGTCGTTGACCTGGTCGTTGTCATTGGAGCGTTCATGCGTCAAAGCCTAGTCCTGCTGCTGTTGTTATTTGCGCTGCCCGCAGTCGCGCAGATCTACAAATACACCGATGCCAATGGCAATACGGCGTACAGCAGTCAGCCGCCCAACGGCACCAAAGCTGAAACCGTGGATTTACCACCCTTGAATAGCGTGAGTACGAGCGTCCCTGCAACGCCACCGCCCGCCCCGCCAAACCAGGGCCAGGCAGCGAAAGGCAGCGCGGCTTATCCGGTCCTGCAATTGACCGACCTCCCCAACGATGAAGCGTTACGCGCCAACAACGGCACCTTTACCGTCGGGGTCAGGATTGAGCCGCGCTTGCAGCCGGGTCATCGGCTGCAGTTGCTGCTGGACGGCGTCCCTTACGGCCAGCCGACAAACGTCCCGCGCCTGCAGCTCACGGAACTGGACCGAGGCGAACACAGCCTGGCGGTTCAAGTTCTGCAGAATGAGCAGCCCATCCAGACCAGCGAAACAGTGACACTGACAGTGCAGCGAGTTCATGTCGGCCAACCTTGACCGCTGGTTTTCCGGTAGTCGCCGGTACGGACGCTTCGTGATGATGTGCCTGCTGATGCTTACCGGGCACTTGGCCGTAGCCGACGTCTACACCTACATCGACGCTGAGGGTAATCGGGTCTTCACCGACCAGCCGCACCGCAATGCAAAAAAAGTCGACATCGCCCCCAGCAACAACATGGCCGTGCCGCCTAAGAAGTCACCGCCCAAATCCGCCAGTCGGACGCCACCGCCATTGTTCGTCTATCAACTGCTACGGATTCTCGCGCCAGAGCCCGACGCAACGATTCGCGACGTGCAGGGCAACCTGACGGTCACTGTCACCAACGATCCAGCCTTGCAACCGGGCCACAGCTATCGTTTGCTACTCGACGGCGCACCGTACGGAGCACCAGGACGAAGCCCGGTGTTCTCGCTGAGCAACATTGATCGGGGCACCCATCAGCTTTCGATTGAAATCGTCGACCAGTCCGGTCGCGTGGCAGAGCGCACACCCAACCAGCCATTCCATATGCTGCGAATCTCGCTGGCTCAGAAGCGCATGACGCAACCGTGCGCTAAAGAAGACTACGGCGTGCGCCCCGAATGCCCGCTCAAAGATAAACCCGAAGAAGAAAGCAGCATCCTGCCGTTTTTCTGAGCCCTTGATGCTCAAGACTGCACGCTCCAGAATGGTGCGCAACCTGAACGGATCGGCTGCAGCACAGCCCATTTTGGTTCGACATCCATGTGCTTTTGCCGTGTGGTGGCGCACTCTGTCCAAATAAAGTCCGAATCGACTCAATCCACGCTTCTTTTCGGAGCTTTGGTTTGGTTTTTGCATTTTCTTACAGATAAGCAATAAATCAGCACCCATCAGCGACTTCATAACGCTGACGAAGACCAACCAGTGCCTGCGATTTCGGGCCCGCCCGATGTGCAATGTGCCAAAAGAGGTCAACGACGTTCATGACTATCAGCGACACGCTGCACCGATTGTTACTCGACAACTTGACCACTGCCACCATTCTGCTCAACTCGGATTTGCGCCTTGAGTACATGAACCCGGCAGCTGAAATGCTGCTGGCGATCAGTGGTCAGCGCAGCCACGGACAATTCATCAGCGAATTGTTCACCGAGTCTGCCGAAGCGCTGAGCTCGCTGCGTCAGGCAGTCGAACAAGCTCACCCCTTTACCAAGCGTGAAGCCATGCTCACCGCGCTGACCGGTCAGACCCTGACGGTCGATTACGCCGTGACGCCGATCCTGTCCCAGGGCGAAACCATGCTCCTGCTGGAGGTTCATCCCCGTGATCGCTTGCTCAGGATCACCAAGGAAGAGGCCCAACTGTCCAAGCAGGAAACCACCAAAATGCTGGTGCGCGGCCTGGCCCATGAAATCAAAAACCCGCTGGGCGGCATTCGTGGCGCCGCGCAACTGCTGGCGCGAGAGCTGCCCGAAGAGAGCCTCAAGGACTACACCAACGTCATCATCGAGGAGGCCGACCGATTGCGGAATCTGGTAGACCGCATGCTCGGTTCCAACAAGCTGCCTTCGCTGGCCATGACCAACGTGCATGAAGTGCTTGAGCGGGTATGCAGTCTGGTGGAGGCCGAAAGTCAGGGCTGCATCACTCTGGTGCGCGATTACGACCCGAGCATTCCAGACGTGTTGATCGATCGCGAGCAGATGATTCAGGCCGTGCTCAATATCGTGCGCAATGCGATGCAAGCCATCAGCGGCCAGAACGAGCTTCGACTGGGGCGCATCAGCCTGCGAACGCGCGCGATGCGTCAGTTCACCATCGGCCACGTTCGCCATCGCCTGGTGAGCAAGATCGAAATCATCGACAACGGGCCCGGCATTCCTGCCGAGCTGCAGGAAACCATTTTTTACCCGATGGTCAGTGGCCGCCCGGACGGTACAGGGCTCGGTCTTGCCATCACCCAGAACATTATCAGTCAGCACCAGGGGCTGATCGAGTGTGAGAGCCATCCTGGCCATACCACGTTCTCGATCTTCTTGCCGCTGGAACAAGGAGCAGCTTCGACATGAGCCGTAGTGAAACTGTCTGGATCGTCGACGACGACCGTTCCATCCGCTGGGTACTGGAAAAAGCCTTGCAACAAGAAGGCATGACCACGCAGAGCTTCGACAGCGCCGATGGCGTGATGAGCCGTCTGGCACGTCAGCAACCGGACGTGATCATTTCCGACATCCGCATGCCCGGCGCCAGTGGCCTGGACCTGTTGGCACGGATTCGTGAGCAACATCCGCGTTTGCCGGTCATCATCATGACCGCCCATTCAGACCTCGACAGTGCCGTGGCCTCTTATCAGGGCGGCGCGTTCGAATACCTGCCCAAGCCGTTCGACGTCGATGAAGCCGTCTCGCTGGTCAAGCGCGCCAATCAGCACGCTCAGGAGCAGCAAGGCCTGGAAGTGGCGCCCACCCTGACCCGCACCCCGGAAATCATCGGCGAAGCGCCGGCGATGCAGGAAGTGTTTCGTGCCATCGGGCGCCTGAGCCACTCCAACATCACTGTGCTGATCAATGGCGAATCGGGTACCGGTAAAGAGCTGGTCGCCCACGCCCTGCATCGTCACAGCCCACGCTCCGCCTCGCCGTTCATTGCGCTGAACATGGCAGCGATTCCCAAGGATCTGATGGAGTCCGAGCTGTTCGGCCACGAGAAAGGCGCGTTTACCGGTGCAGCGAACCTGCGTCGAGGCCGCTTTGAACAGGCAGACGGCGGCACGCTGTTCCTTGATGAAATCGGCGACATGCCGGCTGACACCCAGACGCGCCTGTTGCGGGTATTGGCGGACGGTGAGTTTTACCGCGTTGGCGGTCATACGCCGGTCAAAGTCGATGTACGAATCATCGCCGCCACTCACCAGAATCTGGAAACCTTGGTGCAGGCCGGCAAGTTCCGTGAGGACTTGTTTCACCGCCTGAACGTCATCCGCATTCACATTCCCCGCATGTCTGATCGCCGGGAAGACATCCCGACGCTGGCCCGGCACTTCCTGGCGCGCGCCGCGCAGGAACTGGCCGTCGAGCCGAAGCTGCTGAAGACCGAAACCGAGGAATACCTCAAGCACCTGCCATGGCCGGGCAACGTTCGTCAGTTGGAAAACACCTGCCGCTGGATCACGGTCATGGCCTCGGGTCGTGAAGTGCATATCAGCGATCTGCCGCCGGAGTTGCTGAGCCTGCCTCAGGATTCAGCGCCGGTGACCAACTGGGAACAAGCGCTGCGTCAGTGGGCCGATCAGGCTCTGGCACGTGGTCAGTCCAGCCTGCTGGACAGCGCCGTGCCGACCTTCGAACGCATCATGATCGAGACCGCCCTCAAGCACACCGCGGGCCGCCGTCGCGACGCCGCTGTGTTGCTGGGCTGGGGCCGCAACACCTTGACCCGCAAGATCAAGGAGCTGGGCATGAAGATCGATGGTGGGGACGATGATGATGGGGATGAGGCGTAATCGCCCCTGATCTGTAGGAGCTGCCGAGGCACGCAGGCTGCGATGCGGTGTATCAGACACACCGTAATCGCAGCCTTCGGCAGCTCCTACAAGGGATGCATTTACCCAGCAGGCATCACTCAGCCGTTGACGGCTTTTCCCACAGATTGATCCCGCCTTCCACTGCAAACCCGTCGATTTCAGCCAGTTCCTGCGGGCTGAACTCTAGGTTTTTCAGTGCGCCGACGTTTTCGATGATCTGCTCGGGACGACTCGCGCCAATCAACGACGAGGTGACCCGCGGATCACGCAGGGTCCAGGCCAGGGCCATTTGCGCCAGACTCTGGCCACGACGTTTGGCGATCTCGTTCAGGGCACGCACATGAGCGATGTTCTGCTCGGACAGATGCGAGGCCTGCAACGAACCACCACCGGGACGATTGACCCGCGCATCCTCTGGAATGCCATTCAGGTATTTGTCCGACAGTAGCCCTTGAGCCAGCGCGGTAAAGGCAATCACGCCAGCGCCCAGCTCGTCGGTGGCATCCAGCAAATCCTTCTCGACCCAGCGATTGAGCAGGTTGTAGGCCGGCTGATGGATCAGCAGCGGGACTTTCCAGTCCTTCAACAACGCCGCCATTTCACGGGTTTTGGCGCCTGAATAAGACGAGATGCCGATGTACAACGCCTTGCCCTGCTGCACTGCCGTGGCGAGCGCGCTGGCGGTTTCCTCCAGCGGAGTGTCGGGGTCGAAACGGTGCGAGTAGAAAATATCGACGTAATCCAGCCCCATGCGCTGCAGGCTCTGATCCAGACTCGCCAGCACGTATTTGCGCGAACCGCCGCCCTGACCGTACGGCCCCGGCCACATGTCCCAACCGGCTTTGGTGGAGATGATCAGCTCGTCGCGGTACTGCTGAAAATCCTCCTTGAGCAGACGCCCGAAGTTGATCTCGGCACTGCCATACGGCGGGCCATAGTTGTTGGCCAGGTCGAAATGGTTGATGCCGTGATCGAACGCGGTGCGCAACATGGCGCGCTGAGTGTCGATTGGCGTGCTGTCGCCGAAGTTATGCCATAGCCCCAACGACAACGCTGGCAGCACCAGACCACTGCGCCCGACGCGGCGATAAGGGATGACGTCGTAACGGTTTTCGGCAGCGATATAAGTCATCGAATCCTCTCTTGTTGTCAGCAATATTTTGTATGGAGTCCGCCACAGAGTAACCCGCCGCTAGCGCACCAAATGTAAAAACTGCAGGTGCCGCTCGTACTGATCGAGGATGTCGTTGATCACCTGCTCTTTGGTGTAACCCACCAGATCGTAATCCTGGCTGCCCTCGCTCAAATGCACTTCGGCGCGATAGTAGCGTCGATTGTTAAGCTGTTTGGAGCCCATTCCCCCTCGCGCAAACGACGGCGTGAAGTAGCCGCGCATCGTCACTTGATAGATGAAAGGACGCTCCTCGCCGTGGCCGATTTCCAGGCCCACGGTATGGTTTTCAGGGTCCGGCTGGGTGACGACGCTCAAGCCCTTCTCAGCGAATACCGCCGTCACATCCTCAATAGCCGGGCGCACGGTCTGCTCGAGGAAGCGATACACCTCGTCCCGGGACGGGAACGCCACCGCTTGGGTCAAACGCTGACGCCAACCGCCACGTCGAGCACCGGATACAGGTGCAAGAGAGTACAGCTGGGCGATCTGGCGCTGGGATTCCATGTAGAACGCCTTATGCAGCCCCCACATCATCAAAAGCAGAATCAGCGAGAACGGCAGCGAAGTCAGGACCACTGCCGACTTCAGTGCATCAATGCTGCCGGAGAACAACAGCCCGCTGGTGATCAATGCGGTCATCACGCCCCAGAACACTCGCAGCCATTTCGGTCCGTCTTCGTCGGGACTTCCGCCCTTGGCCGAAAGCGTCGACAGCACCACAGTGCCGGAGTCGGCAGACGTGACGAAGAAGACAAAGCTGATGAACACCGTGACGGCGATGACCGTTTTGCTCCACGGGTAGTTTTCCAGCATCAGGTACAGCGCCATGGACGGATCGTCGATGGCGGCCTGGCCCAATGCCGTCATGCCGTGGTTGAGCACTTGATCGATGGCGCTGTTGCCGAAGATCGACATCCACGCCAGCGTGAAGCCCAACGGAATGAGTAGTACGCCGCAGACGAATTCACGGATGGTCCGGCCGCGAGAAATACGCGCGATGAACAGGCCCACGAACGGCGACCAGGCAATCCACCAGGCCCAATAGAACACGGTCCAACCGCCGAGCCAGTCGCTCTTCTCGTTGTAGGCATAGACGTCGAAACTCTTGACCGGCAGCGCGCCCAGGTAATCGCCAATGTTCTGCACCAAGGTGTTGAGCAGGTGCTGCGTGGGGCCTGCGAACAGTACGAACAGCAGCAGAGCGCAGGCCAGCAACATGTTGATGTCGGACATGACACGCACGCCTTTGTCGACACCGGCAATCGCCACCAGAATCGCCGCGCCCATCATCAGGGTGATAAGGCCCACCTGAATCCATTGGGTGTGCGGGACGCCGAACAGGTAATCGAGCCCGGAATTGAGGTGCAGCACCCCAAAGCCCATGTCGGCGCCCAGACCAAAGATTGTCGCGATGATGCCGAAACCGTCCACCGCGTAGCCAATCGGGCCATTGATGCGCTTGCCGATCAGTGGATACAGCGCCGAGCGCAGGGCGAGCGGCAGGTTGTGGCGGTAGGCAAAATAAGCCAACGCCATGCCGACGAACGCGAATACTCCCCAACCGTGCAGTCCCCAGTGCAGAAAGAGCAGCTGCATGGCCTGTCGCGCAGCTTCCGGATTACCACCTTGGCCTTGGGGCGGCTGCAGCATGTGGGTCAGGGGTTCGGACACGCAGAAGAAAAACAGCGTGATGCTGATCCCGGCGGCGAACAGCATGCCGGCCCAGGACAGATAGCTGAACTCGGGCTCGTCATGGTCGGCGCCGAGCTTGATCTTGCCGTAGCCGGAGAGCGCCGTGAACACGACGAACAGCAGGTAAAGCGTCATCGCCAGCATGTAATACCAGCCGACAGTATTGGCGGCCCAGTTCTGCGCGGCGAGCAACCACTTGCCTGAGGCTTCGGGGAAACCGATGACGACCAGGCCGAATATCAGAATGAAGCTGGCGGCAAAATAGAAAACCGGCGCATTCATGCGCACCGGTGAGCTGGATTGAGCGTTAACGGCGCTCATGTGCGGCACGCGTCAATCGAGGGGAAACGAAGAAAAAACAGCGGGTACGGCAAGGGTAAGCCTCCTGTTGTGAGCGGGTAGCGAACCACCGGTTTATATTGACTGAGCGTTCAATTAAAACACGGAAAGGGCCGCACCGGCCAATTGACGGCCTCTGGACGCTGGCTCACGCGAGGGTAAGACGCACGATTTAGAGGGATCGTTCCCACTGGTCGGAGGCAGGTTTATTGACCGCGCAGATCGCCAAAACCCTGTAGGAGCCAACTTGTTGGCGAGCGCGTTCAACGGGCGAGACGCTTCGCGAACCAGTTCGCTCCTACAGATTCAGCTCCGACTCCAGCCGTTTACTTCTGGCTGCCGTCGTCATGTTGCAGGCTGGCCTGATTGACATTGCTGCCCGCTGGCACGCCGCGCGTCAGCCAGACGTTGCCGCCGATGGTCGAGCCCTTGCCGATGACAATCCGACCCAGAATCGTCGCACCGGCGTAGATCACCACATCGTCTTCAACGATCGGGTGCCGGGCATGACCCTTCTGCAACTGGCCGTCTTCGTCCGCCGGGAAGCGTTTGGCGCCCAGGGTGACCGCCTGATAGATGCGCACACGCTCGCCGATGATCGCCGTTTCGCCAATGACCACGCCGGTCCCGTGATCGATGAAAAAGCTCGGGCCGATCTGTGCGCCGGGGTGAATATCGATGCCGGTAGCCGAGTGGGCCAGCTCCGAACTGATCCGGGCCAGCAACGGCAGGCCATTGCGATAAAGATGGTGGGCGAGGCGATGATGAATCACCGCCAGAATCCCCGGGTAGCACAGCAAGACCTCATCGACACTGCGCGCTGCCGGATCGCCGTGATACGCCGCCAGCACATCGGTGTCGAGAATCCTGCGGATGGATGGCAACTCACTGGCGAAATCCTGGATCAGCCGCTCGGCATGCACATCGGCACAGCTGGCGTCTTCCCCGCGCTGACGGGCGACGTAGCGCAGTTCAAGCCGCGCCTGATGCAACAGCGAGTTAAGGGCGACGTCCAGGGTATGCCCGACATAAAAATCCTCGCTCTCTTCACGCAAATCCACCGGCCCTAGCCGCATCGGGAACAACGCACCGCTCAAGGCCTGGAGAATGTCGCGCATGGCTTCGCGGGACGGCAGTTCACGACCGCCCATCTCTCCGCTGACACGCCCGTTACGAGTACGCCACTCATCACGGGCAGCGCGCAGCTCACCAACGATCCGGTGCAATTGCCAATGACCGGTCAGGCCTTCAGCGCAAGCCTCTGAAGACGGTTCGGGAATAGTGCTCACGCAGATCTCTCCTCAATTTGACGGCGCATCTGCCAAGACGCAGCCGAAGATCGGACCACTCTACGGCAAAGGTTTAGGGCGAAAAAATAACAATTTTAGTGAGGCTTTAGAGCGTAGGTCGTACGTAATCGTTTGGTTGCCCTGTAGGAATGCTCTGCCTATAGTCCTGCGACCAGTCCTGCGGCTCATTTGAAGACTCATCACCATCATGATCAAAGAACAACTTGCGCGTTTTAAGCGCCTGCAACTGCTCGGCGCACCGACACCCCTGGAAAAGCTCGAGCGCCTGTCGGCATGGGCCGGGCGCGACCTGTACGTCAAACGCGACGACATCACGCCATTGGCACTGGGTGGCAACAAGCTGCGCAAACTCGAGTACCTGGCCGCCGAGGCGCTGGCGCAGGGCGCCGACACCTTCATTACTGCTGGCGCGATCCAGTCCAATCATGTTCGCCAGACCGCAGCGTTGGCCGCCAAACTGGGCCTGGGCTGCGTGGCACTGTTGGAAAATCCCATTGGCACTGACGACCGCAACTACCTGAACAACGGCAATCGTCTGCTGTTGGACTTGTTCGGCGCCACGGTCGAGCTGGTGGAAAACCTGGACAACGCCGACGAGCAGCTGCAAGCACTGGCGGCACGCTTGAGTGCCAGCGGCAAGAAGCCGTATCTGGTGCCCATTGGCGGGTCAAACGCGCTGGGTGCGCTGGGCTATGTGCGCGCCGGTTTTGAGCTCGCCGAGCAAATTCAGCACACCGGACTGGACTTTGCCGCGGTCGTTCTGGCTTCTGGCAGCGCCGGCACCCACAGTGGTCTGGGGCTGGCATTGGCCGAAGCATTACCGCAATTGCCCGTAATCGGCGTCACGGTATCGCGCCCCGAAGAAACCCAGGCGCCGAAAGTGCAAGGCTTGGCCGAACGGACCGCTGAGTTGCTCGGATCGCCGATGCCCTCGGCGTTCAAGGTGCAGCTGTGGGATGAATACTTCGGTCCGCGCTATGGCGAGCCGAACGCCGGCACGCTGTCGGCGATCAAGCTGGTGGCGAGTCACGAAGGTCTGTTGCTTGATCCGGTCTACACCGGCAAGGCGATGGCCGGTTTGCTCGATGGCCTCGGTCAGCAGCGTTTCAACGACGGCCCGATCATCTTCCTGCATACCGGGGGAGCGCCTGCTTTGTTCGCCTATCCAGACGTCTTTTCCGAGCAATAGGAGTCGGTAGGAGCCAACTTGTTGGCGAGGCGGCCTAATGCAGTGTGTACGGCATGTCCCATCGCAAACAAGTTCGCTCCTACGGGTATGACCCGGGCATATGCAAAATTAAGATAACCAGAGCATTTTTTATTATTTTTCATCCTATACCGCCGCTCTTATTATCAGCGCCAATTCAGCGTCCAGTGCCCGGCAGGCCGCTGAAAAAGCTGGATAAACTTTCAGGGCCACAGTAGCTTGCGTCCAGGTCTGATTCTTGCCTGACACTCCAATAAACAGGGGACTTCCATGAACATGTCTGCAATCCGCCGCACCTTTCTGCTTTCGGCATTCAGCCTGGTGCTTGGCACCGGTATGGTCAGCCAGGCCATCGCTGGCGATCAACTCGATACGATCAAAAAAAACGGTACCCTCAAAGTGGGTCTGGAAGGCACTTACCCGCCGTTCAGCTTCGTTGACGAAAATGGCAAACTGACCGGGTTCGAAGTCGAGTTTTCTGAAGCGTTGGCAAAAGAGCTGGGCGTGAAGGTCCAACTGCAGCCAACCCCATGGGCCGGCATTCTGGCTGCCCTGGAATCCAAGCGTCTGGACGTCGTCGTCAACCAGGTGACCATCTCTGACGAGCGTAAGAAGAAGTATGACTTCTCCACGCCGTACACCATTTCCGGCATACAGGCCCTTGTGCAGAAGAAAGACGCTGACAAGTTCAAGACTGCCGCTGATTTGAAAGACCACAAGATCGGCGTCGGCCTGGGCACCAACTATGAGCAATGGCTCAAGGAAAACGTGCCGGGCGCCATCGTCAAAACCTACGACGATGATCCAACCAAATACCAGGACCTGCGCGTAGGCCGTATCGACGCGATCCTCGTCGACCGCCTCGCCGCCCTGGAGCTGGTTGGCAAAACCAAGGACACCCTGGCCGTTTCCGGAGAACCGTTCTCTCGTCAGGAAGCGGGCATTGCGCTGCGCAAAGGCGAACCGGAACTGCTGGCCGCCATCAACCAAGCCATCGACAAGCTGCGCGCTGACGGCACCCTGGCCAAGCTGTCGCAGAAGTACTTCCAGGCTGACGTCACTAAATGATCGAGTCGTTCCTCCAGCTCTTCTGGGAGTCGTTGCCGTTCCTGCTCAAGGGGATGATGTACACCATTCCCTTGAGTCTGGGCAGCATGGTTTTCGGCCTTGTGCTGGGCTTCGGCCTGGCACTGATGCGTCTGTCGCGCTCAACAATCGTGCGCGGCATCGCTCGGGTTTATGTGTCGTTCTTTCGAGGCACGCCCCTGCTGGTCCAGTTGTTCATGATCTATTACGGCCTGCCGCAGCTGGGAATCGAGCTTGATCCGATCCCCGCCGCGCTGATCGGCCTGTCGCTGAACATGGGCGCTTACGCGTGCGAAATCCTGCGCTCGGCGATCTCTTCGGTGGATCGGGGGCAATGGGAGGCAGGCGCCAGCATTGGCATGACCCGCTCGCAGATCATGCGTCGGGCGATCCTGCCGCAAGCGGCGCGCACTGCCTTGCCGCCACTGGGCAACAGTTTCATTTCGCTGGTCAAGGATACTGCGCAGGCCGCTACGATTCAGGTCCCTGAGTTGTTCCGTCAGGCGCAGCTGATTTCGTCGCGCACCTTCGAAATCTTCTCGATGTACCTCACCGTTGCGCTCCTGTACTGGGTTCTTTCCACGATCCTGTCGCACTTCCAGAACCGCCTGGAAGCCAGGGTCAATCGTCATGACGTGGAGGCCTGAGCATGATCGTCGTTGAAAAACTGACCAAGGAATTCAAAGGCAATCAGGTGCTCAAGGGCATCGACCTGCGTGTCGAGCCGGGCGAAGTAGTGGCGATCATCGGGCCCAGCGGTTCGGGGAAGACAACGTTTCTACGCTGCCTGAATTTTCTCGAAGAGCCCACCAGCGGCACCATTGTGGTGGGTGACATCAAGGTCGACGGCAGTCGCCCTCTCAGCCAGCAGCAAGGGCTTGTGCGACAACTGCGCCAGCATGTGGGCTTCGTGTTCCAGAATTTCAACCTGTTCCCCCACCGCACCGCACTGGAAAACGTCATCGAAGGCCCGATCGTGGTCAAGAAGATGGAAAAGGAAAAAGCGCAGGCTTTGGGGCGCAGTTTGCTGGCAAAAGTAGGGCTGGCGGGCAAGGAAGATGCCTACCCACGTCGTTTGTCAGGAGGCCAGCAGCAACGGGTCGCCATTGCGCGGGCACTGGCGATGGAGCCGGAAGTCATTCTGTTCGATGAGCCGACTTCGGCCCTGGACCCGGAGTTGGTGGGCGAAGTGCTGACCACCATTCGGGCTTTGGCCGAAGAGAAACGCACGATGGTGATCGTCACGCACGAGATGAGCTTTGCGCGTGATGTGGCCAATCGAGTGGTGTTCATCGACAAGGGCGTCATTGTCGAACAAGGAGAAGCGAAAGCGTTGTTCGCCAATCCGAAAGAAGAACGCACGCGACAATTCCTTGAGCGCAGCAGGAATTGATCCTACAAGGGCACAGCCAAAAACGGCGCTAATTAGCGCCGTTTCTTACAGCCTCACATTTCCACAAGCTTTATCCCATCTAAAGACTCGATCGATCAGCTCAGCAAATTAGGCTACTTTTATCGATGCCTTCGCAGCTCCGATGCCCATTGGATTCCAGTGCAGTCAATCGGAGTCGCATCCCATCCTGCTCTACACAGCGAAAAACAAGCCGAACTTGGCAACTTCCTACTCTTAAAAAACAAAATTCTTACATCAAGTCGGAAGCATTAATTTGGCGTGTTTAATTTGGGCTATAAAATTTGTAGGACATATCTTTGTTTTATGAATTTCTCCGAACATGACTGAGCTTGCCATTGACAGATGTTTTAAAACTCAATTACCTGCGCGATAACCGCCACGGGTTTTTATAACTATCAACTGCCACTTTGAGACCGATTGTAATGTTTGCCATAAGTCCGCACTCAGCGTGTACTGATTGCCGTTGAGCGAAATGCGCCATTTGTGCGTTCTTAAGGCGCTGCACCCTTACTTCAGAAAACAGCGCTATCTTGAAAGAGTGTTCTGACATGACCTACGACCCAAGCAAATTCGTACATCTCAAATTGTTCGCACCCTACCTTCCACAAGCCAATAACCACGGAATCGGGCTCGCTGCGGCAGACAATCTAGCCGTCAACATCGATCCTTATCCGGACATGGACATTGGCGATCTCATCGAGTTGTTCTGGGGCGAGTGTTACGTCGCATCGAAAGTGCTGGCAGCGCCGGACATTGGCTATACCTTCGCCCTTCACGTACCGGAAAGCTTTCTGAAAACGGGAAAGATCAAAACCTGGTACAGCGTGAAAAAGGTCGGCGGCACGCCCGTTCATTCGCCGCCCACCAAGCTGTGGGTCAAGCTGGAGCCTCCGGGAGGGCAGTTGATCGATCCGGCCCTGGACGAAAATCAGGGCCTGCCAGCCTTGTCGTTTTCGGCGGCAGTCATGCGCCATGGTCTCAGCGCTGAACACGTCAATGACGGCATCAGGGTGGTCATTGACGCGTATCCCTACATGGATGCTTACGACGAAATCACCCTGCGCTGGGGTGATTCACGTATCGATTTACCGACAGTGACCCGCGAACAAATCGGCAAGCCCATCAGCTTTCATATCCCGGGCTCCCTTATCAAAGAGGCGGGCACGCACGAGCAGCACGAGGTGACCTATTGCATCATCGACCGCGTGGGCAACAACTCAAGATGGTCTCCGCCACGCCTCATCAAAGTTCAAATCACTGAAGAGGCGTTGTGTGAGGTATAGCGATTGCCCTTATCTCCGCGCAGGCGTAGGCAGGCCTCAAAATTCAACGACTATCCTGTCTGCGCCGGGCGACAAATGGTGATCAAAGCAGTACTAAGAACAAATGGGACCCAGCGCACATACCAGAATCATTCAAGAAACTTCCCACGCCATTTACAACTTCGCCCTACATTCACTCACATAACCCAGCCATGAAGCACTGCTAGCCTTCGGTGAATTCCAGGGAGACTTGCTCATGAACAACAGACGCATCCTGAAGTACATGCTCCTCACGCTGATACTCAGCTCCTGCCTGACCTGCGCCCAGGCAACGTGAGCATTGCCCCGCGCCGGGACACGTTTGCAATAGCCGACGTTTCGCCTTCTATGCTTATTCCAAAATCAGAGTTTATTTAGTTTTTATACGCGTTTAGGGTATATGCACCGGACCACCGGACCATCGTCAGTTAATCCGCCGCTATCGCGGTTTTTTCTCGAGGTTCGCATGGTCATTTTTACAATTACCCCAGTGCATAACGCCAGGGCATTGAGCGCTTGCAGAGGTCACCACCATGACTGATCTGAGCGCCGGTTGCGTCCAGCACACCCTGGACGTCGCGCCTCCCTTGTTGCCCACCACCGTACTTCGCAATGACGCCGAAGCCATCGCAGCAGCCCGCGAGCTGGCTGCCTCGGTGCGCCTGAGCGCGGCTAAACGCGACCGAGACCGTCAATTACCCTGGTCAGAAATCGAGCAATTTACCCGCAGCGGTCTGGGCGGCATTTCGGTGCCGCGCGCCTATGGCGGCGCGCAGGTGTCATTCGTCACTGTCGCCGAGGTGTTCCGGATTCTGTCAGCGGCAGACCCGGCTGTCGGGCAAATCCCGCAAAACCACTTTGGCATTCTCAACTCGCTGATCGGCAGCGCCAGCCAATCCCAGAAGAAAGCCCTGTTCACCGGCATTCTTCACGGATGGCGGATTGGTAACGGCGGACCCGAGCGCGGCACCAAAAACACGCTCGATATCCGAACCCGCCTGACCGCCGACGGTGACCAATTCCTACTTAACGGGCAGAAGTTCTACTCCACCGGCGCACTGTTTGCGCATTGGGTCGCAGTCAAAGCGCTCAACGACGAAGGCAAGCAGGTACTGGTCTTCATCGAGCGCGGCACCCCCGGTCTGCATATCGTCGATGACTGGTCCGGCTTCGGCCAGCGCACCACCGCCAGCGGCACCGTACTGTTGGAAAACGTTCGGGTGAGTGGCGAGCTGGTGATCGAAAACTGGAAGCTGGGTCTGGCGCCAAGTATTCAGGGCGCGGTGTCGCAATTGATTCAAGCCGCCATCGACGCAGGCATTGCCCGTGAAGCCATCGACGACAGCATCGCTTTCGTGAAAGAGCGCTCGCGCCCCTGGATCGAGGCTAACGTCGAGCGCGCCAGCGATGACCTTTACGTGATCGCCGAAATCGGCAAATTAAAACTCGAACTGCACGCCGCTGAAGCCTTGCTGCGCAAAGCGGGACGCGTACTGGATGAGATCGCCGCCAGCCCGATCACTGAACAATCCGCCGCCAGGGCCTCGATTGTCGTGGCCGAAGCCAAAGTGCTGACCACCGAAATCGCCCTGCTCGCCAGCGAGAAACTGTTCGAACTGGCAGGCAGCCGCGCGACGCTTGCCGAATTCAACCTCGACCGGCACTGGCGCAACGCGCGGGTCCACACCCTGCACGACCCGGTGCGCTGGAAAGTCCATGCCGTCGGCGCTTATCACCTGAACGGCGCCCTGCCCGCCCGCCACTCCTGGATCTAACCAGACCACTGGAATCAATGTTATGAGCGTGACTCATTCGCTGCCTGAACCCCAGACGGCAACCCCCATCGTGGTCATAAAAGACGACGAACAAGCGCTGCACATCGCCCATGAGCTCGCAGCGCATTTCAAACGAGACAGCAGCGTGCGCGATCGCGAACGCCGCTTGCCCCATGAGGAGTTGGAACAGTTTTCACGCTCCGGCCTGTGGGGCATCAGCGTGCCGAAAGCCTTCGGCGGCGCGGACGTTTCCTACGTCACATTGGCCGAAGTCATTCGCATCGTTTCCGCAGCCGACGGCTCGCTTGGACAAATCCCTCAAAATCATTTTTATGCGCTGGAGGTGCTGCGGGTAAATGGCAGCCCTTCGCAGCAACAGCGTCTGTTCGCTGAAGTCCTCGCCGGCCAACGCTTCGGTAACGCGCTCGCTGAACTGGGCACCAGGAACGCCCACGACCGGACTACGCGCTTGAGCCGCGACGGTGACGGGTTCCGGATCAATGGCCGTAAGTTTTATTCCACCGGCGCCCTGTACGCGCAGCGTATTCCGACATCGGTGATCGACGATGACGGCACCCAGCAACTGGCGTTCGTACCTGCCGAGGAGCTTGGTCTGACCGTTATCGATGACTGGAGTGGCTTCGGTCAGCGCACCACCGGCAGCGGTTCGGTGGTATTCGATAACGTGTTTGTCAGCGCGCAGGACGTGGTGCCATTTCAAACGGCGTTCGAGCGCCCGACCACAGTTGGCCCGCTGGCGCAGATTCTTCACGCCGCCATCGACACCGGCATTGCCCGCGCAGCGTTCGAAGACGCGCTGCATTTCGTGCGCACCCGTACACGGCCCTGGATTGATTCGGGCATCGAAAAAGCCGTTGATGATCCGCTGACGCTGCACAGCTTCGGCAAGCTTGGCATCCGCCTGCACGCCGCCGAGGCGCTGCTCGAACGTTCAGGTGAATATCTTGATCGCGCCCAGGCCGACAGCAGCGCCGACAATGTGGCAGCGGCCTCGATTGCTGTGGCCGAAGCCCGCGCCATCAGCACCGAAGTGTCGCTGGCTGCCGGCAGCACGCTGTTCGAGCTGGCCGGGTCTCAATCAACGCTGGCCGAGCACAATCTTGACCGCCACTGGCGCAATGCCCGCGTCCACACGCTTCACGACCCGGTGCGCTGGAAATACCACGCCATCGGCAACTTCTACCTCAATGACGTGAATCCGCCGCGCCGGGGGACGATCTGATGAGCAAGAAAAAGATCCTCCTCAACGCGTTCAACATGAACTGCATCGGCCACATCAATCACGGCTTCTGGACCCACCCACGCGACACCTCGACCCAGTACAAGACCCTGGAATACTGGACTGATCTGGCGAAACTGCTGGAGCGTGGCTTGTTCGACGGCTTGTTCATCGCAGACATCGTCGGCGTGTACGACGTCTATCAAAAATCGGTGGACGTGACGCTTCAGGAGTCGATCCAGTTGCCGGTCAACGATCCGCTGCTGTTGGTTTCAGCCATGTCTGCGGTCACCCAAAACCTGGGGTTCGGGCTGACGGCCAACCTGACCTATGAAGCGCCGTATCTGTTCGCACGCCGCATGTCGACGCTCGATCACCTGAGCCGGGGTCGCGTTGGCTGGAACATCGTCACCGGCTATCTCGATAGCGCGGCCAAGGCCATGGGGCTGAACGAGCAGATCGAGCATGACCGTCGTTACGATCAGGCCGATGAATACCTGGAGGTGCTTTACAAGCTGTGGGAAGGCAGCTGGGAAGACGATGCGGTCATTGAAGATCGTCAGGCCCGCGTTTATGCCCAGCCGAGCAAAGTGCACAAAGTTCGGCACAAGGGCGAGTTTTATCAGGTCGAGGGCTATCACCTGTGCGAACCCTCGCCGCAGCGTACGCCAGTGCTGTTCCAGGCGGGCAGTTCGGAGCGCGGTTTGCAGTTCGCTGGCACCAACGCCGAATGCGTGTTCATCAGTGGCCAGAACAAAACCGCGACTCGCGAGCAGGTCGATAAGGTGCGCGCCGCCGCCCAGGCAGCAGGCAGAAATCCGGACGACATCAAGGTGTTCATGGGCCTGAACGTGATCGTTGGCGCCACCGAAGAAGCCGCACGCGCCAAACACGCCGAATACCTCGAGTACGCCAGCGCCGAAGCGGGACTTGCGCATTTCGCGGCCTCGACCGGCATTGATTTCGCCGAATACGAACTGGACGAACCGATCCAGCACGTGAAGGGCAACGCCATTCAATCGGCGACCAAGATCCTCAAGAACAACGACTGGACCCGGCAAAAACTGCTCGATCAGCATGCGCTGGGCGGGCGTTACTTTACGTTGATCGGCTCGCCCGAGCAGATCGCCGATGAAATGGAAGCCTGGATCGCCGAAACGGGGCTGGACGGCTTCAACCTGACGCGCATCGTCACGCCGGAAAGCTATGAGGACTTCATCGATCTGGTCATCCCCGAGCTGCAGCGACGGGGCTCGTACAAGACTGCGTATGACCACGGCACCCTGCGCGAGAAGCTGTTTACCGAGGGCGGGGCGCGGTTGCCGGACCGGCATGCCGGGGCGAGTTACAGAACACAGAACCAATAAAGCGCATGTCCTTTGTAGGAGCTGTGGAGCAGCGCGAGGCTGCGATGCAATCGATCTGATACACCGCAATCGCGGGCAAGCGCGCTCCTACAGCTTTCACCACCTGTTTGATTACCGGACGACCGAACATGACTAAAACCCTCATCGCCCTGGCCCTCAGCGTTCTGACCCTGAGCGCCCACGCCGCCGACAAGCCGCTCAAGGTCGGCACCACGGCCGCTTTCGCCATCCCGCTGGAAGCCGCCGTGGCCGAAGCCGACAAGCAAGGCCTAAAGGTCGACCTCGTTGAGTTCACCGACTGGATCGCGCCCAACGTCAGTCTCGCGGCAGGCGATATCGACGTGAATTACTTCCAGCACATTCCGTTTCTGGAAAACGCCAAGGCGGCCGCCGGGTTCGATCTGGTGCCTTACGCACCAGGCGTGATCAACAACGTCGGCTTGTACTCCAAGAAGTACAAAAGCTTCGATGAGTTGCCCACCGGCGCTACGGTTGCCATCGCCAATGACCCGATCAACAGCGGTCGCGGCCTGCAATTGCTGGCTAAGGCGGGCCTGATCACCCTCAAACCCGGTGTTGGCTACAAGGCCACCGAAGACGACATCACGGCCAATCCGAAGAAGATCAAACTGATCCAGGTCGAAGCCGTGCAACTGGTGCGCGCCTATGACGATGCCGACCTGGTGCAGGGCTATCCCGCTTACATTCGCCTGGCGAAAACCTTCGACGCAGGCTCCGCCATCTTGTTCGACGGCCTCGATCACCCGGAGTACGTCATTCAGTTCGTGATCAAGCCAGAGAACAAGGACGACCCGCGCCTGGCCAAATTCATCGACATCTATCAGCACTCGCCGGTTGTCCGCGCCTCGCTGGATAAGGTCAACGGCAATCTGTACCAGGTCGGCTGGAAGGACTGAACATGAACGCTAGCGCACAACGACAGCTCCCGCTGGAGTCCATAGCCCAACAGGCTGAGCACGCTCAACTGCACCCGGACAAGAGCCGCGCCCATGTGCGCTTCATCGGGCTCGGCAAGACTTATGACGGTCAGCAAGGGCCGGTCACAGCACTGCAAAACATCGATCTGGATATTCAGCGCGGTGAGGTCTTCGGCATCATCGGTCGCAGTGGCGCGGGCAAGTCTTCGCTGATCCGCACCATCAACCGGCTGGAGCAGCCGAGCAGCGGGCGGGTATTGATTGATCAGGTGGACATCGGCGGTTTCAACGAAGACACGCTGGTGGAGCTGCGTCGGCGCATCGGCATGATCTTTCAGCACTTCAACCTGATGTCGGCCAAGACCGTGTGGCAAAACGTGGAGCTGCCGTTGAAAGTTGCCGGCGTGCCCAAGGATCAACGCCAGCGCAAAGTGACCGAACTGCTGGAGCTGGTGGGGCTGCAGGACAAACATCAGGTCTACCCGGCGCAGTTATCGGGCGGGCAAAAGCAGCGTGTCGGCATCGCTCGCGCGCTGGTGCATGATCCGGCGATTCTGCTGTGTGATGAGGCAACTTCCGCCCTCGACCCGGAAACCACGCAATCGATTCTGGGGCTGCTGCGCGCGATCAATCAACGCCTGGGGCTGACGATCATTCTGATCACCCATGAAATGGCGGTTATTCGCGAGATATGCGACCGGGTCGTGGTGCTGGAACAGGGCCGCGTCGTCGAGCAAGGCCCGGTGTGGCAAGTGTTTGGCGATCCGCAACACGAAGTCAGCAAAACCTTGCTTGCCCCGCTGCAACACGGTCTGCCAGAGGACCTGCAGGCACGCCTTCACGCCCAACCGCAGCAGCCTGACTCAACGCTGGTGTTGGACCTGCAATTCAGCGGCGCGGACAACAGCGAGCCTGATCTGTCGGCGTTGTTCACCGCATTCGGCGGCAAGGTCAGCCTGCTGCACGGCGGCGTGGAGCGCATTCAAGGCCGCCCCCTGGGGCATCTGGTGCTGGCGATTGCCCACTCAACGCTTTCACCGGATGAATTGCTCACTCGCGCCCGCAAACTGGCGCAACACGCAAAGGTGCTCGGCTATGTGGTTTGATCGTTTGCTGCAAGGCGTTATCGACACTTTCCTGATGGTGGGCGTCTCGTCACTGATCGCGCTGATTCTCGGCATCCCGCTGGCGGTGATACTGGTCACCAGCGGCAAAGGCGGCATCTATGAAGCGCCAAACCTGAATCGCGTGCTGGGCGCGATCGTCAACGTGTTCCGCTCGGTGCCATTCCTGATCCTGATGGTCGCGCTGATCCCCTTCACCCGGCTGATCGTCGGCACTACCTACGGCGTCTGGGCTGCAGTGGTGCCACTGACCATCGCCGCGACGCCTTTCTTCGCACGGATTGCCGAGGTCAGCCTGCGGGAAGTCGACCACGGCCTGATCGAAGCGGCGCAAGCCATGGGTTGCCGGCGCTGGCACATCGTCTGGCACGTCTTGCTGCCTGAATCGCTGCCGGGGATCGTCGGCGGTTTCACCATCACCCTCGTCACCATGATCAACTCATCAGCCATGGCCGGCGCCATCGGAGCGGGCGGCCTGGGAGATATCGCCTATCGCTACGGCTACCAGCGCTTCGACACGCAAGTGATGCTGACGGTGATCGTGCTGCTCGTAGCGCTGGTGGCGGTTATTCAGCTGGGCGGGGATCGGTTGGCGTTGCGGTTGGATAAGCGGTGAGGGTTATCAGCGCTCGCAATCTGTAGGAGCGAATTCATTCGCGAGAAATAATTCAGACGCCGAATGTTGATCAGCTCTACAGGCGTCTCGCGAATAAATTCGCTCCTACAGAGGCTGCGTGGTGCAGGTCGAACGCTTAATAAATCTGTCCGGTTTTTGTCCCGTTTTTGTAGGACGTATCCGTGAGGCGTGAGAGAAAGCTCTCGACGTGAGATCAGGCAGAAAACCGGTCAGATGATCGATTACGCTCCGATCATGTAGCTACGTTCACTGCTTGGAGCTAGACCATCGAACCCGGCCACAATAAATCGCAACTCACCGAAGCCATCATTGATTTGTTCGTATCAATCATCGGCTTCATTCCCCGCAGCGAGGTCACAGCACAGACCAACTTCATACACGATTTCGAGATCATCGACGATGACCTCACGTGCTTCATGATGCAGGTGAAATGGCAATATCAACTGCAGGTGGCTCAGGAGGATTGGGAATGCATTGAGACGATTGAGGAGGTTGTGAATTTGGTCATCAGCAAACGCTGAACGATTGATTCATGTTCTTGCGGGGGTATATTGACGGCTTCCTACGCTCAGACTACCGCCCGCCATGAAGCTCGATTCGCAGGACCTCGCTCAGATCACGTCAATTACGCTGGGCAATTACAACAGCACCGCCGAGGGCTTTCGCGAGGGCACCCGGGATCACGATGTAAGCCAGAACATCAACGCCCTGCTGCGGCACATTCAGAGTGACACCCCGTGGAAGATTCTGGATTTCGGCTGCGGCCCGGGGCGGGATCTCAAGACGTTTACTGCTATGGGCCATGTGGCAACCGGGCTGGATGGTTCGGAGCGATTCGCCGAAATGGCGCGCGCCGACAGTGGTTGCGAGGTCATGCATCAGAACTTCCTTGAACTCGATCTTCCCGTTGAACGCTTCGACGGTATCTTTGCCAACGCCTGCTTGTTTCATATCCCCAATCAGGAGCTGCCACGGGTGTTGCGAGAGCTGCGCGCCAGCCTGAAGCCGGGCGGCGTGTTGTTCAGCTCCAATCCTCGGGGACATAACCAGGAAGGCTGGAAGGGCGAGCGCTATGGCTCGTATCACGACCTGGAGGCATGGCGGGCGCTGCTGACGGAGGCAGGCTTTATTGAGCTGGAGCATTATTACCGGCCAACGGGATTGCCAAGAGAGCAACAGCCCTGGCTGGCGAGTGTCTGGCGCAAAGCCTGATTATCCCGCTCTGGCCATGTTGGGATTGCAATAAATATTATTTCCCGTTGACATCAGTGAAGAGTTGTTATTAAAAGAAGTCCGTCCTCAGGACTTCTTATCGTTAAATGCATTGTTTAACGACTTGAATCAAAACAGTGTATTCAGCCGGGTTCTGTTATTAAACCCGAATGAGGATCGCTCGCCTTTCAATTCATACTCACCTACTTAAACTACGGCTAATTTATGTCCAAAAACATCATCCATACTGCAACTAACCGATTGATCAACGCCAACTTCTCGACGAACACGCTTGAACCCTGGACTGTCTCGGCGGAGCGACACCACACGATCCGCAAGGACAACGACGACGAAGGCTATTTCATTCGCCTGTTACCCGGCACAACGCTTTCGCAAAACACCAAAGGCATCACACGCGCCGTACGCGCCAGTTTTGATGTGCGGGCACCTAAAATCGCCACCGATGAATTCACCTTCGGTGTAGTCGTTCTTTTCATGGGCGGGGAAAACACCGGTAAACCTGACATGCGTGAAGTCAGAGCGTCATCTGAATGGGAGCGCAAAGAGTATGTATTTGAACTGCCAGGTTTTGAAGTATTGCAGTGTAACTTCGCTGTCTCTTGCATAGGACCGGCAAAGCCCACAGATAGTTATACTGCTGAGCAGGAGCTAGTGATCAGTTCGATGGATTACCGTAACTTCGTTCTTGAATATATCTAAATTGAATACGTAAAAAATCCCGCCCGCGATCCTGAGACCAAGTTGTCAGCTTCGCGGGCGAGCCTCGCTCCAACGAGATCAAGAGCCGACCGAGGGGAGCCTTCTAGACTAAGCCGTCAGCTTCGCGGGCAAGCCTCCAACAAGATCAGTGTTTGCTGCGCGACAGCGTGGCGTCTGGACGACGGGGGATTTCCTTCAGGCTTGGCAGTGTGTCAGGCACCCGATAGCTGATCTCGCTCCCGTCAGGTCCTGTCGCCGTCAGGCTGTAGGACGGGAATGACCTGCCGTCCACAAACCTCGTCCCGTCGTCAAAATTCGCCACCAGCCGTGTACCGTCGGCAAATGTCGTCTGTTGCACCTTCCGATCGGCGGTCAACCAGTTGAAACCGGTCATGGCTTGTGTGGCCAGACGCTCGTGCAGCGGTCTGAAAAACTTATCCTGGCGCTGAATCAAGGGCAGTCGTTGCCCCATCGTTTCAAGGCTCAGGTGGTAAAGCGACGGCACGTTATAAAGCAACTGAGCGAGTTCGTTCTGAGCCCGGACGTTGCTCAATTTCAGGCTGTCGAACAGCCAGTGGTGGGTGGTGATCACTGAACCGTGGAACACCGTCTGATACAGCGGCAATCGGGTTGTCGGCTCAAAATGCACGGCTCGATAGGGTTCCTTGACGGGCACGGTTTTAAAAAAGACCTCGGGCTGCTCCGGTGGATACCAGTTACCGACAAACCACGGCGAGCGCCTGTCGCTGCTCATCTGCTTATCGCCCCAGCCAATTACCGGAGTTTGCATGCCATGGGCGAAGAAGATGCCCTGGGCTGTCAGCGCATTTCCATCCTCTGAGCCCACGGGCATCCCCGAATTTTCGGCGATCCAGCGCGATGCAGCTTCATTGGCGGCGGCGTTCTGCGCTTGGGTCATGGGCGCTTCGGAACGGTAACTGTCGAACACCATTCCTGTGGCATAGGCATCGAGAAACCAGCTATTAAACCCCGCTGCCGCTTGAACCGCCTGCAATCGCGCTTCCCGCAAAGGCCTGACGCAGCGAGGATCGGTGTAGTGGCCCGACTGCTGAAACCCGGATTTGAGCGTGCCATCCTTCAACATGATTGCGCAGTCACGATTAGCCTGGCTTCCCAGGTGCGCAGTGGTCCAGTCCGGATTTTCATCCACAGCCAAAGCGGTTTCATAGGAGTCGTAAGGCGCTATCAGATACCCGGCCTGAGCAGCCGCGCGCACCGCTTCGGGGTGCCACAGCCCGCCCTCCCAGCCATCACCGAGCCCCAGCCACAAACGCGAAAGCCCGCTCTGACTCAGCTTATCCACAGCGCTACGTGAAAGTGTGCCGCCCCAATCGGCAGGGTCTGCGGTCAGCGCACCTGCAAAAGCCTGGGCGATTTCCTCTCGCAACGTTCCGTACCGCGAAGCCAGGCGTTGCATGTCCGGCGTCTTTGTCGATTGCCAACTGGCTCGTGCCACAGTGTTCGCGGCGGCATTCAAGCCCCGTAACAGTATCGTCTGCTGCCAACGCTCCAGCGGTTGCCCGGACTTGATACCCAAGATCGCACTGGCGTCGGCGCTCAGATGACGACGCAGCTGCACCGCCAAGGGCCCTGCGGAGTTCAAGATGTCCACCAGTTGCTTCCAGTCGCGCACGTCCTTGAACCCCAGCAGGTCGTTCCCCCAAAGATAGATGTGAGTGGCACCGAGCAGTTTTCGAGCCTCGGATGTTTGCTTGAGTTTGTCGTCGAGGGACTGATAACGGCCGGTTTCAATCAGCCACTGACGATAATGACGAGCACCGAAGAGCGGGTCCGCATCCCCCAGCAACAAGCGAAAGGTCAGCGGCGCCGCCGGGTCGAGCGAGGTGAATTCGTGACTGGCGCTGACGGCTAGCGCATCTGCATCGGCTGTCAGTTCGAGCCGGTTATTGAAGGGATTGGTCATCAACCAGTTCAGCGTAAATGTGCCGTGGTCCATACCCCAAAGCGGCAGGCTGAGATCCTGTGTGGTGTTGATCGGCCCCTGATCCACAAGAAAACGCTGCCATACAGGCTCTGCACGCGGAACATAATGCCCCTCGGCCAGCGGCCATATCAGCGCCTTGCCCATGGCCTCGCCCGGCTGCTTGAGAAAGTCCAAAGTCCCCGCCTGCCGCGACCGAATAGATAGCTGCAACGCTCGCCGATCGAGCTTTGCCGTGAGCAGCCAGGCACCGTCGTTCCATTGCCACTTCAGCGTTGCAGGTGTTCTTTCAACCTCACTGACACAATGGCCAGCGAAACCGGCAGAAGCCTGAACCTTGCCTGATCCCGCAGGCGTGACACCAATCGCCAGCGTCGCAGGATCGATATCGACTCGCCAGAATTCGTTTTCAAGAATCTCGAAAGCGGTCGCGTCGTGGATGAAAAACAAGGCGAGCAGCAACGCACGAAAGGAGAACCAAAAGGAAGAGGACACGTTTCGAAATACCAATGGAATGAGCGCGCTACGCTAATCCAGAGTTTGAGTGATGTATGTCGGACGGTTCCGAACATCGCTTCCACGCTCTTTGTTGATCGCTCCCACACTCCGCGTCCTGCCGATAACGCGGAGCGTGGGAACGATCATTAAGCCGAGTCGTTAGCTTCGCGGGCAAGCCTCGCTCCAACAAGGTTTGCGCAAGTCTCATCTGGCGAGCCAGCGCTCTTGATCTTGTTGGAGCGAGGCTTGCCCGCGAAGCAGACGCCACCGTAAAGAAGTCTTGCTAGATCCAGACGGCGTTCCAGAGCGGATAATCACCAACGCGCTTAACAAGACCGGCTCTGACAGGATTTAAAACGATGTAGCGGGCAACTGCTTTCAGATCTTCTTCCCGGCGGATAGCGCGATCATGAAAGCCGCGTTGCCAGATGCTCCCGCTACGCGACAAGGCTTTATTCACCAGATGGTTGCCTTTAGATTTGGTCAGAGCAATCACCTCACTCAGGGGGCGATCCTTGAGCTGAACCAACCAATGGAAATGGTCCGGCATTACAACCCAGGCCAGAGTGTCAACGACACCGCCGCGGCCAGCCCTATCAAGCTCTCTTGCAACGAGAGCGCCTACTCGCCAGTCAGCAAAAAAGGTTTGGCGATCTTTGGTTACGGATGTCAGCAGATAGATCCGGCCGGGTTCGCTGTATCTACCTGCTCGGGTATTTCTCGTTTTATGGTGCGGCAGCATTCCATTGCCTTTTTGTACTTGGGGAGTACTGACGCTAGCTCGGAAGATGACCTATTGCGGTCGGATAGCGTGGCGGGATGTGTCTACCTCCCAGGAATGAGTTGCTAGCTTCGCGGGCAAGCCTCGCTCCAACAAGATCAAGAGCATTGGTGTGCATGTATCCAATAGGTCCGAGCCGTTAGCTTCGCGGGCGAGCCTCGCTCCTACAAGATCAAGAGCATTGGTCTGCATGTATCCAATAGGCCCGAGTCGTTAGCTTCGCGGGCGAGCCTCGCTCCTACAAGATCAAGAGCATTGGTCTGCATGTATCCAATAGGTCCGAGTCGTTAGCTTCGCGGGCGAGCCTCGCTCCAACGAGACCGCGCACCCCTGTTGAAGTGAGGCGACGCTCTTGATCTTGTTGGAGCGAGGCTTGCCCGCGAAGCTGTCACCGCGCGGGCGCTGGCTCCCCGCGATCCTCGTCACCAGAACCCGCACCCGTACCGACCTCGCTTTGCTGCTTCGCCTTTTTCTCAGCCTCGGCCTTCTGCCGATCTTCGTCGCTCGGTTCTCTGATCTTGTACCAGGCCACATACAGCGCGGGCAGGAATAACAACGTCAGTAACGTAGCGATGATGATCCCTCCAATCATCGCGTAGGCCATCGGACCCCAGAATACTTCGCGGGCGATGGGGATCATGCCCAGACTTGCCGCAGCAGCCGTCAACAGAATCGGACGACGACGATGCTCGGTCGCTTCCGCCACGGCGTCCCACGGCAGATAACCGGCCTTCTCGTAGGCGTCGATCTGGGTCACCAGAATCACCGAGTTTCGGATGATGATGCCGATCAACGCGAGAATCCCGAGAATCGCCACGAACCCCATCGGCGTCCCCGTCGGCACCAGCGCCAGCACCACGCCGATCAGCCCCAGCGGCGCGACACTGGCGACCAAGAACATCTTCTGCACGCTGTGCAATTGAATCATCAGGAACGTCGCCATGAGGAAGATCATCAGCGGCACGACCTTGGCAATCGGGCCTTGCGCCTTGCCGCTCTCCTCGACGGTCCCGCCGGTAGCGACCTTGTAGCCGCTCGGCAAACCGGCGGCGAACTTGTCGATATCAGGCTTGAGTTCCTTGACCAGATCGGTCGGCTGCATGTCGTCGCGCACAGCTGCCTTGAGAGTGATGGTCGGCTTGCGGTCGCGGCGCCACACCAGCGGCTGCTCAAGTTCATAACGCACTGTGGCAAATGCCAGCAGCGGAATCGAAGTCCCGCTCGGGGTGACGATCTGTAGATTTTGCAGGGTCTCGGGCGAGCCGCGCTCAGCGTCCTGCGCACGCCCGACCACGTTGATCAGGTAAATATCATCACGCACCTGCGTCACCGCAGAGCCAGTGACAATGCTGTTCATCAGCCGTGCGACGTCTTCGGACGACAACCCCAACTGCCGCGCCTTGTCCTGGTTGATGTCGATACGCAGCACTTTGCCGGGCTCGTTCCAGTCGTAGATCATCTCGCCGATGTGTTGGTTTTTGTCCAGCAGCGTTGCCAGGTCGATGGCGTGCTGGCGCACTTTGTCGATGTTTTCGCCGCTGACCCGATACTGAATCGGACGCCCCACAGGCGGGCCCATTTCCAGCGCCTGCACGTAGGTGCCGATGCCGACGAAATCCTTGCGCAGCGTCTGTTTCAAACGCTCAGTGAGCGCGCCCCGCTCTTCCAGCCCCTTACTGACGATAACCAGTTGCGCGTAGTACGGGTTCTCGAGCTGTTGGTCCAGTGGCAGATAAAAACGCAGTGCACCCTGGCCAATGTAGGTGCTCCAGCGAACGATGTCCGGATCATCCTTGAGCGTGGCTTCCAGACGATCCACTGCTTTGCGCGTCTCGTTGATAGACGCGTTTTGCGGCAGGTTCAGGTCCACCAGAATCTCGGGCCTGTCGGATGAGGGGAAGAACTGGTTCTGCACGAAACGCATGCAGAACAGCGAAGCGGCGAACAGCAAAATCGTGATGATGATGGTCAGCCAGCGATGGCGCATGGCCCAGAACATGCTGCCGTTGAAGGCCCGTGCGATGCGTCCTGGCTTGGCGTGCTCGTCTTTCTTCTTCACGTTTGCACTGAGAATGTGGACGCCGATGACAGGCGCAAACAGCACCGCTACCACCCACGACACCAGCATCGCCACGGCAATCACCGCAAACAGCGTGAACGTGTACTCGCCCGCAGAGCTGGCGTTGAGGCCAATGGGTACGAAACCTGCGACGGTCACCAGCGTACCGGTGAGCATCGGGAACGCGGTCGAAGTGTAGGCAAACGTCGCAGCCTGCTCCTTGGTGTCGCCCATTTCCAGACGCGTGACCATCATCTCCACCGTGATCATCGCGTCGTCCACCAGCAGGCCCAGGGCAATGATCAGCGCCCCCAACGAGATCCGCTGCATGGTGATGCCGCTGTATTCCATGAACACGAAGACCATGGCCAGCACCAGCGGAATCGAGCACGCCACCACCAGACCGGCACGCATTCCGAGGCTGATGAAACTGACGATCAGCACGATCACCACGGCCTCGAACAGCGCGCTGGTGAAACCGCCGACCGCTTTTTCGACCACCTGCGCCTGATCCGATACGTTGTGCACGCCAACGCCAACCGGCAAATCGCCGGTCGCTGCGTCCATTTTTGCGTGCAGCGCTTTACCGAACTCTTGAACGTTGCCGCCCTTCTTCATGGCGATGGCCAGCCCAATCGCAGGCTTGCCGTTGTAGCGAAACAGGGGCTTGGGCGGATCGACGTATCCGCGTGAGACCTCCGCGATGTCACTTAGGCGATAGAAGCGATCATTGAGCCGCAGGTTCACGGCGGCCAAGTCTTTCTCCGATGCGAACTGCCCTGAAGTACGTACGGAAATCCGCTCCGGCCCTGCCTCGATCACCCCCGCAGGCGTTACGGTATTTTGCGATTGCAGGCTTTGCACCACTTGGCGCTGATCGAGCCCCAGCGCCGCCAGCTTGCGTGTGGAGAAATTGAGGTACAGCACTTCATCCTGCTGGCCGATCATTTCGACCTTGCCCAGCCCCGGGACGTCTCGAATCTGCACGCGGACTTCTTCGACGTAATCGCGCAGCTGGCGCATGGTCAAGCCGTCGGCAGTGAACGCGTAGATCGATCCGTAGACGTCGCCGAACTCATCGTTGAACGCCGGCCCTTGCAACCCCTGCGGAAACTGCCCGCGGATGTCATCGATCTTCTTGCGCACCTGATACCAGATGTCCGGGATGGCTTTGGCATCGGTGGTGTCGCGCAGGTAGACGAAAACAGTCGATTCGCCGGGACGGGTGTAGCTCTTCACGTAATCGAGAGAGTCCAGCTCTTCGAGCTTCTTCTCGATGCGGTCAGTGACCTGTTCCAGGGTTTCATCCACCGTCGCGCCAGGCCAGCGGGTCTGTATGACCATGGTTTTGATGGTGAAGGAGGGGTCTTCCTCACGTCCCAGGTTCATGTAGGAAAACACGCCCATCAGCAGGCCGACGAACATCAGGTACCAGACGAAGGACTGGTGTTTCAGCGCCCAATCGGAGAGGTTGAACGTCCCTTTCATTTCGGGCTTTCCTTATCGACTTTTACTTTCTGCCCCGGCTTGAGGCTGTTGACGCCAGCGGTGACCACTCGCTCGCCAGACTTCACCCCACCGGCGAGCACGATACGATCATCCTCTCGGCTGAGTACCTTGACCTCCCGTGGCGAGACGGTCTGATTCTGCATGTCGATGGTCCAGATTTGCGTCTTGCTGTCGACTTCCTGCAGGGCGGTGGCGGGTAATTCGATGCGCGGTTCGATGGCTGAGCTGGCGGTCACGCTGATCGACGTACCCAACCGGAATGCGGCGGGAGTGTCGGCGAGGGTAAGACGGGCGCGGCGGGTGCGGGTGCTGCGCTCGGCTTGCGGCTCCAGTTCGCGAACGGTCGCAGTGGTGTTGATGTCAGGTTGCAACTGGCTGGCGACGGTAAACACCACATCGGGCGGCAACTGCTCGGCCAGGCCGGCAGGCAGATCGATCACCGCCTCCTTGATATCGGGACGGGCCAGTGTGACCACTTGCTCGCCGGCGCTGACCACCTGGCCGGCCTCGACTTTCCATTCGGTCACCACCGCGTCGTGGTCGGTGCGTAACTCGCTATAGCTCAGTTGATCCCTGGCCTGCTGCAGCGCGGCCTTGCCTTGATCGTAGGAGGATTGCGTGGTCTTCAAATCGGTCACGGCAACGTCGAGCGCCGCCTGCGCGCCGACACCGCGATCAAACAATTCTTGCTGGCGACGCGCGTTGGCCTGGGCGTTGATCAGCTGCGCCTCGACCCGAGCCAGATCGCCTTGGGTGGAGCGCACCTGATTCTGTTGATCCGTGGGGTCCAGTACGGCCAGCAAGTCGCCTTTTTTCACCTCGCTGCCGACATCTACCTTGCGCTGCGCAATACGACCGGACACCCGAAAACCGAGGGTGCTTTCATAGCGGGCCGCAATATTGCCGGCAAAGCGCCCCAGGCTTTGCTCCGATTGGGACTGGACCTGGACAAACAGCACCGGACGCACCGGCTCAGGCGGAGGGTCGTCCTTGCCACACGCGCTCAGCAACGCGCCGAGCACCACAACACCGGTCAGGCGCTTCATGGCTGCGCTCCTGCGGCCGGCTTGTAGACTTCGGCCAACTCGACCTGCATGTCCGGGTGCAGCAACTGTCCGCCGGCGACCACTACTTTTTCTCCATTCTTCAAGCCATCGCTGACCACGATCTTGCTGGTCAGATAACGACCAATCGTCACTGCGCGCAGATTGGTTTTGTTCTGCTCATCGACCACCCACACTGCAGGCTGCCCTAATTGATCGCCCAGGCCTTTGGTCAGCGCCGACCACGGCAACTCGACACTGGTTTTGGCCGCAACGGTAAGCGCCGCGCTGACCACCGACCCCAACTCCATGCCGGCGGGCAGCGAATTCAGGGCGATCTTCACCTGCAGGGTGCCGGTTTGTGCCGACACCGCCGGTGTGACTTCTCGGACCTTGCCTGTGGTTTTGATTTTGGGGTTATCAAGCAGCGTCACGTCCAGTGACTTATCAGTCGGCGGATCGACAAATAATGATTCGTAGACGTTGAATACCGCGTCTCGCTCACCATCACGGGCCAGGCTGAATATCGGTGCAGTGGCCTGCACCACCTGCCCCACCTCGGCCTGACGCGCGGTAATGATGCCCGGCGCGTCGGCAACCAGTGCCGTGTAGCTCAATTGCTCTCGTGCGTTGGCCAACTGCGCCTGGGCTGCCTTGAGCGCGCTTTGGCTGCTGCGCAATGCCGCCTGCGCCGAGTCGTATTCGCTATGGCTGGTGTAGCCCTTGGGCAGCAGTTTCTGCTGACGGACGAACGCGGCGCTGGTCTGTTTGACCCGCGCCTGTTCGGCGGCTTCGGCAGCGATGGCCGAATCGACGTTGGTCTGCAGGTCCTTGGGATCAAGTTTGGCGAGCACCTGCCTGGCCGAAACCCGGTCGCCAACGTCCACCATGCGCTGGATGATTTTGCCGCCGACGCGGAACGACAATTGCGTCTGCACTCGCGCCTGCACATCGCCAGTGAGCGCAACGGCTGCGGCGTATTCACTGGTTTTGACTTCCTGAATCTGCACACGAGGACGCTCGGGTTCCTGGGGCTTTTCCTTCCCGCATCCGGCCAATAACGCCATGCACAGGCCAGCGCCGGTAGCGATCAGCAATGATCGAAAATAAACGGGGTTAGCAGGCATGCAGACTCCTTGTGCCAATGCCGTTGGCTGTCACGCTCCGAGCCTTGGACTCAAGGAGGCAATCGCGCAGTGATCATGCGACTGTGAGCGTAGATCAGGGTTCCTTGCGCGGCTAAACTCCGTTGACGATGATTGATCCGCCAGCCTTTGCCGCCACGGAAGCGCCCATGCTCACAACCCTCGCCATTGCCAACTACCGCTCGATCAACACATTGGTCGTACCGCTCCAACGGCTGAACCTGATCACCGGCCCCAATGGCAGTGGTAAGTCTAACGTCTATCGCGCGTTGCGCTTGCTGGCAGAAACCGCACAAGGCGGCGTGATCAATGCGCTGGCTCGTGAAGGAGGCCTGGATTCAACGTTCTGGGCCGGGCCGGAACACATCAGCCGCCGCATGCGCAACGGCGAAGTCGAGGTTCAGGGCGGGCCGCGTCAAAATGCAGTGCGCCTGCGCCTGGGCTTTGCCGGGGAAGATTTCAGCTACGCGATTTCGCTGGGCCTGCCACCGCCGCCGGGCGCGCCTACTGCGTTTTCTCTTGACCCGGAAATCAAACGCGAGTGCATCTGGGCCGGGGCTCTGTATCGACCGGCCAGCTTATTGGTGGATCGCAAGGGGCCGATGGTGCGTACGCGGGAGGGTCGGGACTGGGATGTGCTGGCGCAAAGCCTGCCCACGTTCGATAGCCTGTTTGATCAGGTCGGCAGCCTGCGCTCATCCCCGGAAGTGCTGCAATTGCGCGAGAGCATCCGCGGCTGGCGTTTTTATGATCACTTTCGCAGCGACACAGACGCTCCGGCCCGCCAGCCCCAACTCGGCACGCGCACGCCGGTGCTGCACCACGACGGCCGCGACCTGGCTGCGGCGCTGCAGACCATCCGTGAAATCGGCGACCCCCAAGCGCTGGACGCAGCCATAAGCGACGCTTTCCCCGGCGCCCGCGTGAAGATCAACGCCACAGCGGGCGGCCATTTCGCCATCGAGTTCTATCAGCAGGGTTTGTTGCGCCCGCTGTCGGCTGCGGAATTATCGGACGGCACTTTGCGCTACCTGCTGTTGATCGCCGCGCTGTTAACACCGCGCCCACCGACCATGATGGTATTGAACGAGCCGGAAACCAGCCTGCACCCCGACCTGTTGCCTGCGCTGGCGAGATTGATCATTCGGGCCTCGCGCAGTTGTCAGGTCTGGGTTGTCTCCCACGCCAGCCGCTTGATCGCCGCACTGGAGCAAGACCCCGCGTGCAATTCCATCGTCCTGGAAAAAAACCTTGGCCAGACAGGCATCGTCGGCCAGGGGATGCTTGATCAACCGGCCTGGCATTGGCCGGATTGAGGTTTGAGAAATCATTTCGGCAAACACTTGGAAGCGGGCTTGCAGTTGATTTGCCAGGAACAGCAACATCTCGTAACGCCTGCGACTCGAGTTCAGTTGAGATGCCAAATGTGATTCACTACCATTTCGCCTCAATTCGCAATTACGAGACCTTTCCATGCAGGCGAGCAAGCGTTTACTGGCTGTTCTGGCACTTTCCGTGCTCGGCAGCACCGCCCAAGCCGCAGACGAAGTGGTGGTCTATTCATCACGTATCGATGAGCTGATTAAACCGGTTTTTGACGCTTATACAGCCAAGACCGGCGTGAAGATCAAGTTCATTACTGACAAAGAAGCACCGCTCATGCAGCGCATCAAGGCCGAGGGCGAAAACGCCACCGCTGATTTGCTGCTGACCGTGGACGCTGGCAATTTGTGGCAGGCCGAGCAGATGGGCATCCTTCAGCCCTTCACTTCCTCGGTCATCGATCAAAACATTCCGCCGCAATATCGCTCCTCCAGCCACAGCTGGACCGGTTTGAGCCTGCGCGCGCGTACCATCGCTTATTCGACCGATCGCGTTAAGCCCGCCGAGCTGACCACCTATGAAGCGCTGGCAGACAAGCAATGGGAAGGCCGTCTGTGCCTGCGTACGGCCAAAAAGGTCTATAACCAGTCGCTGACTGCCACGCTGATCGAAACCCACGGCGCGGATGCATCCGAGAAAATACTCAAGGGCTGGGTCAATAACCTGTCTACGGACGTGTTCTCCGATGACATTGCAGTGCTGGAAGCCATCAATGCTGGGCAGTGCGACGTCGGCATCGTCAATAGCTATTACTTTGGCCGCCTGCACAAACAGAACCCTGATCTGGCGGTGAGGTTGTTCTGGCCGAACCAGTCCGACCGCGGGGTGCACGTCAATCTATCCGGTATCGGCCTGACCAAATATGCGCCGCACCCTGACGCTGCAAAAGCGTTGGTGGAATGGATGACCGGCCCGGACGCTCAGAAGATCTTTGCCGGCACCAACCAAGAGTTCCCGGCCAACCCAAAAGTGGCACCGTCGCAAGAGGTGGCCAGCTGGGGTGAGTTCAAGGCCGACACCATCCCGGTGGAAGTTGCCGGCAAGCGCCAAGCCGAGGCAATCCGGATGATGGATCGGGTTGGATGGAATTGATTCTTTAATTCCGAACCAAGCTGCCTCCTTCGCGGACAAGTCCGCTCCCACAGGTACGATGGTATCCGTGGGAGCGGACTCGTCCGCGAAGACGTTATAAGCGTCGATGTGAGTGCAAAGTGCATACGCATCATTCTAACCGCCGCCATCTGAGTACCCCCCTTGGCCCATCCTGCCCAACGCCGCTGGTACCCCCTGGTTTTCACCATCGCCGCGCTGGTGCTGCTGCCTCTCAGCGTCCTGCTGTTCTCATGGCAGACCATCGATCACGACATCTGGTCGCATCTGTGGGAAACCCAGATGCCGCGACTGTTGGGCAATACCCTGACGCTTGTGCTGGGCGTGGGCCTCGGCGTCACGCTGCTCGGCGTCAGCCTTGCCTGGCTGACCAGCCTGTGCGAGTTCCCTGGCCGGCGATGGCTCGACTGGGCATTGATGTTGCCGTTCGCGATCCCTGCTTATGTACTGGCGTTCGTGTTTGTCGGGCTCCTGGATTTCGCCGGTCCTGTTCAAACCCTCTTGCGCGAATGGTTTGGCTCAGGACTGCGATTGCCTCGGGTGCGATCCACGGGCGGCGTGATCATCGTGCTGGTGTTGGTGTTTTACCCCTACGTCTACTTGCTCGCACGGACCGCGTTTCTGGCCCAAGGCAGAGGCTTGATGGAAGCGGCGCGCATGCTTGGGCAGACACCCTGGCAAGCCTTCTGGCGCGTCGCGCTTCCGATGGCACGCCCAGCGATTGGCGCAGGTGTGGCGCTGGCGTTGATGGAAACGCTGGCTGATTTCGGCGCGGTAGCGGTGTTCAACTTCGACACGTTCACCACCGCCATTTACAAAACCTGGTACGGCTTTTTCAGCCTGTCCACCGCCGCTCAACTGGCGAGTTTGCTGCTGCTGGCCGTGATGCTGGTGCTCTACGGCGAACACCGCGCCCGAGGTGCGAGCCGCCCCACCAACGAGCGACCACGAACCAAAGCGCTTTATCACCTGCGCGGCGTGAAAGCGCTGGCGGCGACGTTTTGGTGTGGATTGGTGTTCACCTGCGCATTCGCGGTGCCGCTGATGCAATTGATTGTGTGGGTGTGGCAGCGCGGCCGCTTCGATCTGGATGAGCGCTACACCGGGCTGATCCTGCACACACTTTATCTGGGGGCGATTGCGGCAGTGATCACCGTCAGCGTGGCGCTGATTCTTGTATTCGCCCGCAGGCTGGCCCCGACCCAAGACATCCGCACGGGCGTGAGTCTGGCCAACATCGGCTACGCATTGCCCGGTTCGGTGCTGGCGGTGTCGATCATGCTGGCATTCAGTTATCTGGACCGCGAACTGGTAGTACCCCTGTCGAGCTGGCTGGGGGGAGCAGGCAAACCGCTGCTGCTGGGAAGTCTTGCGGCGTTGGTGCTCGCCTATCTAGTGCGCTTCATTGCAGTGGCTTACGGACCGCTGGAAAGCAGTCTGACGCGTATCCGCCCTTCCCTGCCGGAAGCGGCGCGCAGTCTTGGCACCAGTGGACCACGATTGTTTTTCAAAGTGTATCTGCCGTTGTTGATGCCCGGCGCGCTCAGTGCAGCACTGTTGGTGTTCGTCGATGTACTCAAAGAAATGCCTGCGACGCTGCTCATGCGTCCATTTGGATGGGACACCCTGGCGGTACGCATTTTTGAAATGACCAGCGAAGGCGAGTGGGCCAGAGCCGCGTTACCGGCACTGACTCTGGTGCTCGTCGGTTTACTACCGGTGATTGGCTTAATCAGACGTTCGGCCAGACCGATCGGCTAGGTGCGGGGTCACAACCTTGCGGCTACAATGCGCCGCAATCGGTGCGGTCTGTCAGACGTTTCGGCATGCTTTGAACAGCGGTATACCCCATTTTACGGGGTGCGTGCCCATGTTCTGACCGCGCGCACCTTCGCCACGCCCGGAAGGAGAAACCCATGGGACAGCGCACGCCGCTCTTTGACCTGCATCTCGCCCTGGGCGCGAAGCTGGTCGATTTTGGTGGTTGGGATATGCCGTTGCATTACGGCTCGCAGGTCGAAGAGCACCATCAGGTGCGCAAGGACTGTGGCATTTTTGACGTGTCGCACATGCGCGTCATCGACGTTGGCGGCAGTCAGGCAAAAGCCTGGCTGCAATACCTGTTAGCCAACGACGTTGACCGGCTCAAGCAAACCGGTCGCGCGTTGTACAGCGCGATGCTCGACGCCGATGGCGGGATTATTGACGACATGATCGTCTACCTCACCGACAGCGGTTATCGGCTGGTGGTCAATGCGGCTACCGGCGCCAAGGACCTGGCCTGGATGCAATCGCATCTGGACGGTTTCGACGTGCAGCTCAATCAACGGTCCGAACTGGCCATGCTGGCGATTCAAGGCCCGCATGCGCGAAACAAGATTGCCGAGCTGGTGACCCAGGCCCGAGCCGAACTCATTCATCAACTCAAGCCATTCGAAGGCCGCGCCCAAGGCGACTGGTTCATAGCACGCACCGGCTATACCGGCGAAGACGGGCTGGAGATTATTCTTCCCGCCGAGCAGGCACCCGGCTTCTTCAACGACATGGTCGGCGCCGGCATCTCACCCATTGGCCTTGGCGCCCGTGACACCCTGCGCCTGGAAGCGGGCATGAATCTGTACGGTCAGGACATTGACGAACAGGTTTCGCCGTTGGTCTCCAATATGGGCTGGACGGTCGCGTGGCATCCTGCGGACCGAAACTTCATAGGGCGCGCCGCACTTGAGGCTGAACAGGCCCGCGGAGCAGCGTCGAAACTGGTGGGGTTGGTGCTGGAGGAGCGCGGTGTTTTGCGCGCGCACCAGGTTGTCCGAATAGCGGAAGTTGGCGAAGGAGAGATCACCAGTGGTAGTTTCTCTCCTACGCTAAGCAAGTCGATTGCGTTGGCCCGTGTTCCAATGGCCACCGCCGACCGCGCCGAGGTAGAGATTCGCGGCAAGTGGTATCCGGTCCGGGTGGTGCAGCCAACGTTCGTGCGTCACGGCAAGGCCCTAATTTAAACTCCCTGGCGGGTTTCTCCGCTGACTTGATGTAGAGGATGACTAAATGAGCAATATTCCCGCCGAACTGCGTTTCGCCGAAAGCCATGAATGGGCGAAAAAAGAGGGTGACCTGATCGTCGTCGGCATTTCCGACCACGCGCAGGAAGCGTTGGGTGATGTGGTCTTCGTTGAGCTGCCGGAAATTGGCAAGGTGTTTGCGGCGGGCGATGCTGCTGGCGTGGTTGAGTCAGTGAAGGCTGCTTCCGACATCTACTCACCGGTGGGTGGCGAAGTGGTTGAAGTCAACGAAGCGCTGGGCACCTCGCCGGAAGAGCTGAACAACACGCCATACGAATCCTGGATCTTCAAGGTCAAGCCTAGCGCTGCCGATGCTGATCTCGCGAAGCTACTGGATGCTGCGGCTTACAAGTCGGCGATTGGCGAGTAAATCTCGGGGTCCTGAATAATTTGTAGGAGCTGACGAGCAGCGCGAGGCTGCGATGCGGTGTACCAGATGCACCGCGATCGCAGGCTTCGGCAGCTCCTACAAAATGATGTGTGCGCCGCACAATGCCGGGCACACAAACCCTGTAGGAGCGAACTTGTTCGCGAAGCGTTCTGACTGACACACCTCATCAGCCGCCTCGCCAACAAGTTGGCTCCTACAGAGGCCAGATAAAAAAATGCCGCTCATGTGAGCGGCATTTTTATGTCTGCGAAACAGGTGGATTACTGCTCAGCGACCAGATTCTTCGCCAGAATCGCGTTCGCCAGGTCCATGTCCGAAGCGTTCAAGCCTGGATTGTCGTTCCGTACCTGTGCCATCGCGGCTTCCAGGTAAGGACCCCGGATCGCGCCGTTGCTGGCGACATAGCTGCCGGCATCGTCTTGTGCCGCAACAATCAGTTTGTGGTGTCTGAAGGTCAGGTAGGTCGAACCCGTGGTGGCGCCCGAAGAGAGCACATCGCGCAAGAAGCCGTCAGCCATGGCTGAACCGACCGGAAGGGAGAGCAAAGCCAACGTGGCAACAGCAAGTTTAAGACGCATGACGGGGTTACTCCGACTTTGGATGTTCTGAAATGGTTTGATACGTGGAGACGGTGTCTAGTTCCGTAGGGGCCAATCACCCAGGAAATTCGCGCACCAACCGCGTCAGAATCCGGTCCAGCGAGTTGGCGAACGCCTGTTTCTCTCGATCACCGTAGGTGCCCTGCCCACCGCCCACCTGCCCCTGCTCACGCAGGTCAGTGAACAGATTGCGTACCGCCAGGCGATCACCCATGTTCTGCGCATCGAACTCCTTGCCTCGGGGGTCCAGCGCTGCGACGCCTTTTTTCACCAGCCTGTCGGCCAGCGGTACGTCGCTGCAGATCACCAGTTCGCCAGGCGCGGCGTGTTCCACCAGATAATCGTCCGCCGCATCGGGGCCGCTGGGCACCACGATCAATTTGACGATCGCGTAGGTGGGTTTGACCTGACTCTGCCCCGCCACCAGCACCACTTCGAATTGCCGCTTCAAAGCGAACTTGATGACTTGGTCCTTCGCGGCCTTGGGGCAGGCGTCGGCATCGATCCACACGCGCATGGGTGTCCTCCGCTGTCACTGTTCAGAATGCCCTGTCAAAGCAGCGATCCGGGGAATAAGCCCCGCAGGATACCGGTTTTCACCACCGGCACCTGCGTTACCCGCAGTCAGAGCAGGGATTTATCAAACATTCGGGCAAGGCACCGGCGCCCAGTCACCCAGGTCCGGGTTCTTGCACATGCTGTTGACCTGAGACTGACCTGCTGCCGCAACCTGTTGACTGGCTGTTTGTCTGGCAGTGGCTTGCTGCAAGGTTTTTTCAGTGGCAACTGCTTCCTTTGGCACATTGGGCAGTTTCTTTTTGGCCGGGGCTTTTTTGCGCGCCGATGCCTTGACCACTGGCGCCGGACTGGCGGCGGCAACCGTCACCACCTCGGCGCGGGTAACGCCTACGGTCTGCAGGTCTTTTTCGTAGGCCTGGGTGTAGTTGTTGAGGTCTTCACTGGCGCGTCCGTTGACAGCGACGATCAGGTCATTGGACTCCTTCAACCCGGCAACGATTTCGGCCAGGCGTTTACGGCCTTCTTTATCGTCCACCGTGTTGGCCTTGCGCGCCAGGATCAGGTTGGCGAACTGGGTCTGGTAGCACGCTTGCGAGGCCTTGGCGTAGGCCGTGCTGCGATCCATGTCGGCGGCGTTTTTATTGATGTCGGTAGCGTAGGAACCGAGTCGCTCTTTGTCGTCAGCGATTTGCTTTTGTTTTTCGCTGTAATACCCGACCGCGCCTCCGGCCAGCGCGCCGCCTGCCGCACCGATTGCCGCGTTGCGCGCGCGGTGTTCGCCACTGCCGGTCAGGGCGCCAACCAATGCGCCACCCACGGCGCCAATGGCCGCACCGCCTGCGACGGACTTGGTGACGTCAGCGCTGGAATCGCGCAGGTACTGCACCGGTTCGTAGCAGGTCGGGTAGTACTCGACCGCGGTGCTGGCCCCGACCTTGGACACGGGCGATGTGGCGCATCCGCTGATCAGCACAGCGCTGAATCCGGCAATGGCCAGCGACAGCGCGCGCACGTTAGCGGTACGGGCGAGGGATTTGCAAACTGACTGCATGTTGATGCTCTCTTCTCTGGTTTTCACGCCGGTGCCGCAAATTGCCGACCGGACTTCCTTTACGCTCGCTGGACGCCGTCAGGGCTGACGGGCGGCCGCGAGCACTTGCTTCAATGTCGCCTCCGGGTCCGCACGTTTTTTCTGGCGGTATTGCCCCACGTGACGAACGAACAGCGTCGCGCGCGCCATCAGGCTATTGCCCAACACCGGTTTGCGACTGAGTGCTTGCCTGACCTGCTGCAACTGCGCCTGAATCACCACATCGGTGTAGCGCGTGCCGGTCGCCAGGTTGTCGATGTAAATCTCCACCGCGCCGTCCAACGCGCGACGGCCGTTTTCAAGCGCGGTGGCCAACAGCTGAGCGCTGGCCTGGTCATTGGCCTGAATGGCCTGCTGCTGGCTGTTCTTGAGGTTGGTCAGGCGGATGTTGTAGTTGTGAATGGTCTCGGCCACTAACGCCGAGGACTGGATCAGGTTGCCGGCGGCCTCTTCACGCTGGTGGGCGATCAGCGAAAGGCTGTGCCTGAACGCCTCGTTGACCTGTCCCAATTCACCCTGCAGCCGAACATCACGGCTGGCAGCGATTATGTTATCGAGCCGATGGGTCGGGTCCTGGGCGTCACTGATGGCATCGGTCAGCGCGGTCAGACGCCCTTCCTTTTGCCACTGCTCAAACAGTTGCTTATAGCGTGAGCGGGGCGCAGACAACGCGCCGATGGCCACCCGGAACCCTGTCGCTTCGTTGCGCTGCTCGGTCCCGTCCGCGGCGAACAGGGGATATTCGCGGCGCATGCCGGTAAACAACGTGCCCTCGCCCTCGAGATAGTTGCCGCCCTTGGCGATGAAGCCGCCATAAGCACCCTGGCGACGCCCCGCCCGCACCAGCTGAAAGGACTCCTGAACCATTTCTGCAGCATTACCGATCACGTCGAACAGGCCGATGGGGTTGGCGAATTTGCTGCCAACAGGCATCAAACGGGCTGCCTGACCGCTACCGCCTGCGACCTGATTGAACACTGCCCAGCTGGCGAGCGGCCCGTCGCTTTCGCTGCCGTCCACGTGACGAGGAAACAAACGGCCTTCCAGCGCCTGACGGCTGACTGCGTGCCCTCCCCGAGCGGCGAATTCCCACTCAACCTCCGTGGGCAGCCGCACAAAACCCATGCCACCCGCATCATCGTCAGCGCCACGGCCACTGACCGGCAGTACGCCGGGGTGATGCTTGATCAACCAGGCGCTGTAAACCGCCGAAAAGCGTTCTGCCTCGAAACGCGAAAGGCTGACTTTCGGCAAACGCCCCGCCATGCCTTCAAGCACCTCGCACACCGGTGCCGATTCACCACTGGCAAGGGATTGGGCCTGCGCCATGACCTGCGCGTATTGCCGGGCGGTGACTTCATATTTGCCGATGAAATAGAGCATCGGTTTGAGCGGAGTTGCCCTGTCGATCCTGGGTAAATGCGGGGCAATGATCGTGCGCCATGGGGACGAAAGATCGCTCAGGGTGAACTGACCGTTGATGAAGTCGCGCCGATACCCCGAGATAAATGACTGCTTGTAGCCAGGCTCGTCCTCGCTGAACGGATAGCCCAGGCTGATCTCGCGATCATCCAGCGGGCCGTTGGCCAACACATAAACGTAGCGAAACACCATTTCGCCCCCGCACGGCAAAGGCAGCGTCACGTCATCAGCCAAGGGCTTGGGATTGTCGAGCTTGTCGGCTGCGGTGGCCGAGGCTGCGAAGCACAGGGCGATGGCCCCGAGCGCCCGACACATCTTGCGCAGCTCAAACATGGCGTATCCCCTGCGATGCTTCGATCCGGGTGACGCGACCGCCGCCCCAAGCCGCCGCAAAAGCGCTGGCGCAAAGCACCGCCAACAGCATCACGCCGTAGTGCTGCAGCAACAATTGACTGGCGTGCGCTCCCGACGCCTGCACGAACAACTGGTTAAGGCCGCGCTCGACCACGCCGTAGAGCACCGCGCTGAGTAGCGCCGCCAGCACACCGCTGAACAGCGCCTGCAGCACGACGAACAGCAGCAAGTCAGTGGATGAAAACCCCAACAGGCGCAGCACTGACAGCTCGCAGTGCTTGCGTTCGACCGCGCTCAACGCTGCGGCGAAGATCACAGCGCAGGCACCGAGTGACGCCAGAGCCGCAATGATCCAGAAGACGATGGAAAGGTTGCGACTGAGCGACAGCACCTGAGCGATGACGGCGGCCTGGGTCGACACCCGCACATTGTGCTCAATGAAGTAACGACGCAGCGGCTCGACGTCATGCATGTTGCGCGCGTAAACCCGCAGTGCCGGGTAAACCCGCGCCGCGCCGGTTGGCGTCTCGCCTGCCCAACCCAATGCAGGCACGGCACGCCCGTCGCGATAGTCTTCGGCGGCCTCAAGCAATGCCAGCGGCGCAAAGATTCCATCCCGCGCAAAGGCTGCCAGCGGCAGGATGGCGGTGACTTTCAAGCGTGTATGCCGTGCCTGGGATTGCCCTGCTCGTTGGCGAGTGAACGCAGCGTCCAGCCATGCACCGGGCTTGATACCGAGCTTTTCAGCAGCGGTGTGGCTGAGCAACACCGTGTCCAATTGCTCGGGCGCAGCCAGATCGCCCAACAGCGGATCGCCCGCAGCGGTCGGAATCATCTCCACGTTCAGCGCCAATGATTGCCCCTGCACCGAAAGGTCTGCGGTGGCGGCAATCTGTCGGGTTCGCGGTATCACGAAGGCCACATCTGGACGCTGGCCAAGAGCATCGACAAAAGCCGCATCCAATCGCGCCCCGCCCAGTGGTATCAGCTCCCGCACTGCGGGGTCGCGTTCCAGGCGTTCAATCAGGCTGCTGACCAATCCGAACTTGAGCCCGAACAACACCAGCAATGGTGCGATGACGGCGACCAAAGCCAACACCGTGCAGGCGGACAAGCGCATCTCGGCGCGGTAGTTCTGCCAGGCGAGCGACGTCACCAGATGCGGGCGCATTACAGGGACACCTGCAACGTTGCGGTCACGCCGCCGTCGGCTTCTGACTGGCAGACGATGCGCAAAATGCCGAGCCCCGCGTTCGCCACCAGATCTTCGTCATGGGTGGCGATGATGCAGCACGCCCCTTGCTCACGGGCACGGCTCAATAACAGCTGCATGACCCGCTGCGCGTTCAGCGGATCGAGCGCTGCGGTCGGCTCGTCCGCGAGCAGCAGTCCGGGGCTGTGCACCAACGCTCGGGCGCAACTGGCGCGCTGGCGCTGGCCGACCGATAGCTTGCGCGGGTATTTGTCCAGCTGATCGGCAATGTCCAGCCCTTGTGCGAGGCGCTCAAGGCTGCCGTCGTCGCTCAATCCTGATAATTGCCGCGCAAGGTTGATGTTGCCACGCACATCGAGAAACCCCAGCAGACCGCCGGTTTGCAGCACATAGCCCACGTGACGACTACGCAGCGCGGCGAGCTGATTTTGTTGTCGTCCGGCCCATAACTGTGCGATGTCGACAACGTGCTTGCGCGTCGCGAATTCAAAGCGCTGCGACCGATCAGGGGACGAAACCAGCGCCAACAGATCCAGCAACGTGCTTTTACCGCAACCGCTTGGCCCCAGCAGCGCCATCTGCTGCCCGGCGACCAGTTCCAGTTGGGGGATCTCAAGACGAAAACGCCTGGCGCCCTCGCCCAGGGTTTTACTCACTCCTCTGAGGCTGAGCATCACGGCAGCGTCGACAAAGGGACGCGGTACAGTGCGTCGCCCGGTTCTGCATCGCCGAAACGCACCCAGTTGGCGAGGTCGTTGTGGAAGGTTTCGTACAGCCGGATTTTTGAATCCAGCTCGTCGATGAAATCTTCCTGCTCGGCCACGCTCAACGACAACCACAAATCCTGGCTCATGCTCAAAGACTTGCTGCGATACGGCAGGCCGTCCAGATATTCGCCGAGCAAACCGCCCTGCGCCAGATTGCCACCCTTGCGCAGCGCTGAAGGGTCGCGGCTCGTGTAGGCGCTGGCACTGGCGATTTCCTGGAAGAAATCCTTGGGCGAGGTCTGAGTTTTGCGCGCCGCATCGACGATCAGCTTGAGCGACTGTTGCAGGTCGTTGAGCTGCAATTTGGAGAGCATGACGCACACCTGAAACGCCGGGAGCGCAGGGTTGGTCAAATCTCGATCAGCGACCCAGGCGCTCACCAGCTGCGGGGTATCGCTGTCTGAGGTACGCCCCAGAAAATCCATGTGCATCGCATAACCCACTGCCGTCGACCGCGCGGCGATGGATGCGCCAGGCATCAGCAGCGGCACTGGCTGCCGGGGGTTGCTGCGAACCTGATGCACGAGATCTGCGAACACCGAGCCGACTTCGCCCAGGCGTTGACCGAACGTCTGCACATCACCACCAGGGATGGGCACGTACAGATCGCCGATCTGCGGGTTGGTATCGGCAGTCAGGGCGCGGTATTGCTGTTCGGCAAAACCGTGGTTTTTCTTGCCTGTCTCGGTGCGCAGATGAAGCGCGTAAAGCTTGATGTCTTTGCTCAACGCTGCCTGCCGGACTTCGGCTTCGTTCATCTGCGTACTGCTCAAAGGATCGCTTTTGCGCAGCGCGCCCGCGTCGCTCACCAGCAGGATGAGGCGTCCACCATAACCGGACCAATCCATGCCATTGACCGCTTGCATGACGCCGGCAAACGCGTCTTCGTTGAACGAATGACTGGACACCGGCGTGGCTTTTATCTGCTGCGCCAGCTCGAGGAAACGCGCAGGATCACGGCCTTGTTCCAGACCCACCAATGTCTTGGCGACGTATTCAAGGCCGGGGGTTTTCTCGATGCTGCTGCGAAAGCCCACCAGCCCGAAACTCACGCTGTCCAGCTCCCCGCGCCTGGCGATCTGGGCCTGCAATTCATGGACGACGTCACGTACCTGATCGATGTAAGGCTGCATGGACGCTGAGGTGTCGACCACCAACACGACCGCAGTGCGAAACCCGTTGTCGCCAGCGGGCGCCTGCTCCGAGAGTTCAGCATGGCGGCCCGCATTGCCGGGATCGATGGACGCGACGTTGAGCAACTGAACCCGATGCCCGTTCTCATCAAAGCTCTCTTTTGAATCGAAGATCGGCAGCAGGTGAAACTGGCCCTGCGGGATGGCCGCGTTGACAGGCTCCAGCGCCAGGACTTTTTGCTGATCCCCGGTATTTTTCTGCGCATCCACCAGCAGCATTTTGGCGGCGGCCGGGTCATCCAGGAGTTGTTCCAGGTCGCTGGGCTGACGCATGAACATTACTGGCGCCCGACCGGATCGCTCGGTCAGCTTGAGCACCAGGCTTTGCTTCCACTCGCTGACTTCACTGGCCGGTAGCCAGCCCTGGCTGCGACCATCACTGGCATGCCCGACCCGCAGCCACTCGCTGCCGTAGACATCCTTGCGCTCGTAGACGTAGAGCACGGAAAACGCCGGCAAGGTCTTGCGCTCTGCCGCAGCGCCGGCACTTGAGTAGAGCGCGCCGGGCTTGCTCAAAACACGCTGGAACAGCGCCTGCTTGCCCGGCATCAATAAAGGGCGCTCGCGGTGCTGACTGCCTGGGTTCGGCATCGGGCCGGGCGACGATGCTGTAGCAGTGAGCGTCGCAGGTGGCAGTGGGGCCTGGGCAATGGCGGGCGTTACTGCAGGGGCAACCGTGCTCGCAGGCGCCTGGTGACTGAACCAGTCATACCCGGCAGCGACCAACCCGGCGGCCGTCGCTAACGCAACGCCAGGTAAGGCCAGCCGTCGAACGTTGGCCGGGAAGCCTGCCGGCTTGGCAAGAGACCGTGCTTGGGGTGCCGGCTCAAGACGGGGCTGCGATGGCGCCCACATCAAGGTCCGGTTTGCTTCATCGGCGTTCAGCTTGTCCAGGGCGGCCAGCAAGGCATCAGCGTCAGCGAACCTGTCAGCCGGTTCTTTGGCCAGCAACTGGCCAAGAATCTCCTGATAGCGACCGTGATAAGCGGGCAATGCGGGCAGGGGCTCGGTCAAATGCGCCAGGACCGTGGACAGCGCGTCAGTGCCGCCGTACGGCAAACTGCCGGTCAATAGCTGGTAAAAGATGATACCCAAGGCGTACAAGTCAGCCCGGCCGTCGATGTCCAGGCCGCGGGCCTGTTCAGGGCTCATATAGCTCGGCGTCCCGATCGCAAACCCGGCCTGGGTAAACTGCGTGCGCTCATCCAGAGATTTGGCAATGCCGAAGTCCGACAACACGGCCACGCCATTGGCGCGAAAGAGGATATTGGCCGGCTTGACGTCGCGATGCACCAAGCCTTTGGCGTGTGCATAGCCCAGCGCAGAGGCGATCTGACGCATGTACGTCAGCCCCTGCTCGACACTGACGCCTGCGGCGATTCGCTCCTTGAGCGTGCCGTTGGGCAAGTATTCCATCGCCATGTAATACAGATCGCCTGCATGGCCGATGTCATGGATGGTGACGATATGTGGATGAGACAGCCGCGCCAGGGTCTTGCCTTCGCGCAAAAAACGCTCGCAAAACGAGGGGTCGGCGGCCAGCGCAGCGGCCATGACTTTCAGCGCGACTTTGCGTTCAAGAGAGCGCTGGGTCGCCAAATACACCGTGGCCATGGCGCCATCGCCGAGGGCGTCGTCGATGTCGAATTCGGGAATCACAAGTTTCATAGGCAAGTCTTAAAACGCTTTCACGACGATGGCAGTGATGTTGTCGGGCGCGCCCCGCGTCAGCCCGAGATGCACCAGACTGCGCACGATTTGCTCGGGGTCGGCATGAGCGAGGATGCTGCCGATTTCAGGGTCTTCGACGGTCTTGTTCAGCCCGTCGCTGCACAGCAGATAGGTGTCACCGGGGCAGATGTTCAGGTTGATCTGCGCCAGCTCCAGCGTGTGCTCAACACCCACGGCTCGAGTGAGCAGGTGGGTCTGGGGGTGCACGCGAGCCTGCGCGTCGTTGATCAGTCCACTGTCCTGCAGCTGCTGCACGTAGCTGTGGTCTCTGGAAATAGCTTCAAGCACGCCATTGCGCAGCCGGTAAAGACGGCTGTCTCCGGCCCACAGACAGACGCCATGGCCCCCAGCGGTGGCAAAGACCAGCACCGTGCTGCCCATCAGGTTGGCCTGGCGCCGCCGGGTCTCTTCGCGCACGGTCAGGTTGACCTCAGCCAGAATGCCGTGCAGCACCGGGACAGCGTCGGCCAACGAGTCCAGCGGTGCAAAACGCCGCAGGCTGTCAACGATCAGGCTTGCGACATAGTCTCCGGCCGTGTGTCCGCCCATGCCGTCAGCGACCGCCCACAAGCCATTTGAGGGCAATTCCAGGAACGCATCTTCGTTGAGGTCGCGCACCAGGCCGACATGGCTGCAACTGGCGGACTGATAAGTGATCCGGTTCATTGAGCGCCAGCTCCTTTTCCCAACAGAACACTGCCAAACCGTTGGGAATCAGGCAGGCCCCTGCAGCGCACGAATCCTTGCGCAGCGCCTTGTGCTGCATTGCCCCACCAAAGACTGGCGCCCTCGCAAGCGATAGCCGTGAGCTCAAGCTGGCGCGCCTGAAAGTCGGACGAGGAAAAAATCTGCAAGCCCTCCGTGCGCCTGACAGGCGCCCTTGCCGCCACCGATACCGGGGGCAAACGCGAAAGCGCCGCCTCGAACGCGTCCAACTCGGCGCCTTGATCCAGCGTCGATAACATCAGATCTTCCACCACGCCAAACCACCCCTCGCCGCCGCCAGCGGCACTGGCTACGTTTTGCCCCGGCTCCAGGATCTGCGCGACCGTCAGCGGAAAATACCGCCCCACGCGATCAACGCTTGGCATCAGCACCCCCAGCACCGCGTTCGGTCCACACACCCCGGCGGCCAACGCAAAGCGCCACAGCGGGCTGACCAGATAGGCGCCGAGCCAGCCCTCACCCAATTGCTGTTGGCTGGCCTGCATCACTGCTGACAGCCAGCCGTCCCACGGCCGAATGAAATCAGGCGCCAGGCCCCGCGTTACGAAGTCGCCCCGGCAAGCCAGTTTTCCGTAACAACCCAGGGCGCTCATAAATGCTCCGGCAAACTGAAGCCGCTGAGTACCGCGCGCTTGAAGGGGTTAAACGCACTGGCTGCACGCAGTTCGTAAGACACGCTCGCGGTGCCCGCTTTCAGCCGCAGGTTGAAGCGGTCGGGCGAAGTGCCAGCGATCAATTCAGATTGATCAAGCAAGCGAAACCATGACCACGGGCCCTCCAGGGTAATTGCAGAGCGACCACTGGCAGGCGAAGGCGAGACTGACAAGCGTACGGCGCCCACGCTGCCGGTATTGGGCCACTGCAACGCGACCGGGCGGCTCGGACCGTGGTCATAGCTGATCGGCTGGCCGTCAACGTCGAGTTGGGCATGGATGATGCTGACGTCCATCGCCATCGGCTTGAGGTCAAAACGCACCAGCGGCTGGGTGCCACCGGCTCGAAAAAAAGCATCGCGAATCGCCGCTGCCCGCTGGAAGGTGTGCAGCACGCCGGCATTGATGCCCAGCTTTTGCGCCGCACCCGGCTGCCAGCGCCACGCCTGGCCCGAAGTGTCGACATGGGGTTCCAGGTATTTGCGAAAGTAGCTGTCCATTACCCCGCCTACTCCGAAGAACAGGCCAAAGTCGTCCAGCGTCGCATCACGCGCACTGTGGGAAGCAAGCGGATAGCGACCGCTCAAGGATTGCCGATAGACCTTGACCACATCGCTGGTCCAGGCGGCGTTGAGCTGGTTGCGCACGCCGCCGGCCAAGGTGTGATTGGTGGATGCCACGATGGCATTGATCAACCCTTGAACCACCGGAGGCTGACGTTTGGCAGTCAGGCTGACACGGGTGGCTGCAGCGCTCGCCGCATGTTTCGCCTCGCCAAGCAATGCGTCGCCGCTGGCATCCACCATGGCACTGACCTGCACGTACAACGCATTCAAATCGGCCAGCAGCCCGTCCATGTCGGTCGGGCCTGTACCCGCACTGCTCAAGGTTTTCTTGAGTTCATAAAAATGCGCGCTGACAGGGTCCCCGCTTGGCAGCCCTGGCACTTCGCGGCCGGTTGGCTGCTGACCCAGCAACGAGCCCAGACGCTGTTTGAGTTGATCGACATTGCCCTGTACCTGGGTGCCCTGCTCAGCCAGCACTTTGTTTTCCTGCTGCAGATCGGTTTCGATCGCCGCCGCTAGCAGCAGCTTCTTCAACGGTGAGCCAGGCCCAGAGACGATTCGCAGCACATCGGCGGCCTGGGCAACGCTGCCGATGGGCACGAAATCGATATCGGCCAACAGCGCATCCCACTGGCGCAGATAATCCTGAAAGTACAGACGCCTTACCTCGGCAGCCACGCTGACGGCATCGAGGCGATCAACACGCTCAAGCCCCAGCACCCAATGTTCATCGGTGAGATGGGCGGCCTGCGTGACGCTGCTGGCAAGAAGGGCATCGCGATAACCTTTGACGGTAAAGAGCCCGCTCAACGGTTCGTCCAGCGGTTTGCGGCTCTTGCGGGTGAATACCAGCGCAGCGTCCCGGCCTGCGGCAGCGGTAAGGCGGAAATCGGACACATCCTTGGGCAGCGGCTGACGCTTGATTCGGTCATAGACCCGCTGCGCGAGCGGCACCTGCAGCAGGTGTTGGCGCAGATCCATCACCAACCGCGGGTCGGACCGGGCGATAGGCAGGCGCCCTTGGAACAACGAATCCAGGTGCTGCCCCATCGCCCGGCGCTGGTCTGACGGCAGTTGGCGGGGCAAGTATTGATCCCAGTCCAGCCTCACCCATGCCTTGATGAAGTCAGCGTCCTGATGATCGTTGTCAGCAAACATCAAATACGCCTTGAGCCCTTCGTATAAAAAGTCGGAGCTGCCCCCCGCCTGAAGTTGCTCCTCGATGCGCGTCATCAGCCGGGGGGCGAAGGTGGTGACCAGTAATTTGCGGTACAGCCCACTGGCCTGGGCTTCAAGCATGTCGCCTTGATACAAGCCAAGCCCCTGCGCCCAGCGCGGAGGATTGATGGCCAGATCCCGAGCGGCATTGAGCAACGGCAGCAAGGACAGCACGTCACCCTGGGCTGGACTCACACTGCGTACGCGCTGCTCCAGCGGGGCCAGGCGCTTATCCACTTGCGCGATGAACGCCTGATTGGCTCGATAGCTCAACGTCCACAACGTACCGACCACCAGCACCAAGAGAACCGTTGCAGCGATGGCGCCTCGCGCCAACCACTTTCGCCGGCGCTCGACGACGGGATTGAGGCCCACCAGCCCACGCTCGGAAAAGACCACGGCGGTGAACAGCCTTTCGATGAAGTAGCTGCGGCCGCTCCCGGTGTGTCGCTCCAGGTGTTGGCGGTCCAGATTCATGCTCTGCGCCATTTCGCCGATCAAGCGATCTATCGGGCTGCCTTCCTGGGTGCCGCTGGTGAAATACACCCCGCGCAACAACGCTCGATCCTCGAAGGCATTGGGCTTGAAAACGTCGTCCAGAAAACCCTGCAGCGTGGGTTTGAGCGCCGCAAAATGCTGTGCAAAGCCATAGATCAAATCCCGCCGCATCGGATCACGCTCTTGCTGCAGGCGCTCGACCAGGCGGGCGTTCAAGCGTTGCTCCAGAGCGTCAAACTCATCGGCAAAGGCTGCCAGCGGCCCGTCATCTTTGCTGGAGTCATCCAGCGCAAAGGTCATGCCCCAGACTTGCGCGCGCTCTTCTTTGCTCAGCCCGTCGAAGAACGCCATGAACCCCGGCACCAGATCAAGCTTGGTCAGCGTCACGTAGATCGGGAAACGCACGCCCAGGTGGCTGTATAACTCCTGAATACGCATCCGGATCGCCGTCGCGTGGGCAGCACGCTCCTCCTCGCTGCCCAACAGTACGTCCGACAGGCTAATGGCAACGAAGGCGCCATCCAGAGGTCGTCGCGCACGCTGGCTTTTCAACAAATCGAGGAAGCCCAACCAGGCCGCCTTGTCCACCTGGGCATGGCTGTCGTGGGTGGTGTAGCGCCCGGCAGTGTCGAGCAAGACTGCTTGATCGGTGAACCACCAATCGCAATGCCGTGTGCCACCCACGCCCCGCACCGCGCCCTTGCCCAACTGCCCGGCAAGCGGAAAACGCAGTCCGGAATTGACCAGCGCGGTGGTCTTGCCCGAGCCCGGCGGCCCGATGATGACGTACCACGGCAACTCATAAAGATTGCGCCGCTCATGGCCACCCAGGCGGGCTTTTTTCAGCAGCTTCAGGGCGTCGGCCATGTGTTGGCGCAAGGTCTCCAGCTCCTGCGCAGTGGCCGTGCTGACAGGGTCCGGCGCCGTATCGGCTGCCAGCCCGGTCATTATCTTTGCGGCACGCCGACGGTCCTGAACCAGGCGAAAGATCCGATAAGCCAGCCACACCCCGAACAGCAGCAGGATCAACGCCCAGCGTCGTGGCTGCGCGATCAGCACCTCAAACAGCGGCCCTACCCACCAGATCAACAGGCTCAGGGCAAGCAAGCCCAATGCTGGAATTATCCAGCGAATGACAAACCCCAAAAACGCCTTCACTCGATGCCCTCCGCCATGACTGTTATCTCGACTCGTCGGTTCTTCGCTCGCCCTTCCCGGCGGGTATTGGATGCCAGCGGTTCGGTGTCGCTTCGACCCTCGGCGCTAAAGCGTTCCGGCTGCCCGGTGTGCGCCGCGAGGATGTGCTGCACCTGGACTGCGCGGGCCTGGGACAGCGCCCAGTTGGAGGGGAAACGCAGGCTGGCGATCGGCTGGTTATCGCTGTGGCCGGTGATCCGTACCTGGCCCTTGACCCGGCCAATGGCATCGGCAACCCGCAGCATCAACGGCTGCAACGCATCGATCACGTTGGCGCTGCCGGAGGCGAAAATCTGATCGCCACGCAAGGTCACGACAGAACGATCGGCTGCGTCCTGAACGCTGACGCGGCCGGCCTTGATGTCGTCAGCGAGAAGGCCTGCCAACCTCGGCCGCTCCACAACTCTGGGCGGCAAGGCTGGCGGCTCCACAGTCGGCATCGAGATCTCGCCCAGTGCATGTATGCGGTTGAAAACGAATTCGGCATCGGCTGCCAGCTTCAGGCGAAGGCCCAGTAGCAGGACCAGCAGCAGCGCAAGTCCGACAGCAAAAGCCACCCACGGCGGCAGGTATTGCGACAGGCGATCACGCTGCAGCGTTACTCCGCGCCAATGGGGCGACAGCTCACGCTCTGGCTGGCCCCGGGCGTTGCGAATGGCCGCTGCCGCGCGCTCACGCAATGCTTCGAGCTGACTGCGGCCGTCTTTCATCACTCGATAGCGACCTTCGAAACCCAGGCTCAGGCACAGGTACAGCAGCTCCAGTAAATGCAATCGCTCCCGGGGGGTTTGCAGGCAGTGGTCCAGCAGATGAAAGATCTTCTCGCCACCCCAGGCTTCGTTGTAAACGGTGATCAGCAGGCTCTGCTTGCTCCAGTCGCCGACACTGCCCCAAGGCGTGCTCAACACTGCTTCATCCAGCGCCGCGCATAACACGTATCGCGCCAGCTGCACGTCGGGGGGCGCAACCCCACCGGCCTGCGCACGCTCCTGGAACTGTCGCAGGTACGCCAGCAACTGGGCGCGCAGACTGGCAGGCGCGGCATGTGCCACGGTGCCGCGCAAGCGAGTGAGCAAAGCCAGCAACGGCCCGGCGGCAACTTCCAGCGGGTTCAAACCTTGTCCCTGCCCCAGTGGCAGCGGCGGGCCCGGCATAGACAGTGGCGCCAACGGTTCGGACGAGCCGGACGCTTGCGGACCGCGTCCCCCGGGGCGTGGAATGAATTGAGTGCGTTCGTCGGCGCCGGATGGACAGGCCAATGGATCATCGGTTGAGTGCATGGTCTTATCCCCGGATCGCCCAAAACGCCAGTTTCAAACCGGCAAACTCACCTGCAACGTGAAACGCAAACCCTCCAGAGACCAGCAGCTGCTGCCAGTGCTCGCTGCCACGGTCGAGTTCGTAATACGTCGCGCCGGCATGAAAGGGGATCTGCCGTGGCGCAACCGGTAATGGCAATAAACCAATGCCTGGCAATTGCAGATTGACCAGATCACGGATGTGCTCCACCGAGCCGATTTTGCTTTGCTGGGCAAAGCGCGCGCGCAGGGTTTCGCTGGGCATGTCGGCGTTGACCACCAGGACGAAGCTGGCGTGGTCGATGAGGGTTTTGTCGTTGAGCATGGCCACGTGGATGCCGAAGGATTTTTCCTCGATCGTCAGGGCCGTCGCTTTGCTGTCGATCAGCATGGAAAGCGCCTCCCGCAGCGCCAGCATGACCGGCGCGAAACTACTCGCCAGATCGTCGTGCTGGTAAGGCGCGAAGGCTACGGGGCGACGCTGGGCGCTGGAGAACGTCGCGAATTCACCGGCCAGACTCACCAGCTCACTGAAGAAACGCTCGGGGTGCAACGGGCTCACCTGGCTCAAATGATCAAGCAGCGGTGACGCGCGATTGACCAGTTGCAGCAGCATGAAATCGGCAATCTCGGAGGCGCCACCCGCACTGGACGCGACAACACGGCCGGCCAACGCTGCCGCGCGCTGTTTCAGCAGACCGAGCAACTCGCTGCGAAACATCGCCAGCGGCAAGCTGGCGGCAACATCCAGCACCGGCGCAACGTAAGTCTCGTCCAGCACCAGCGACTGCTCAGTGCGTTTGTTCCTGATACGCACTGCCCCCATCGCCGTGTAGTCGTGCAGACCCTGGCTGTCTGTGAGCAGTCGCAAAGCTCGCCCTGCGACCGTAACCGGGGTCCGACTCTCAAAAGGCGCATTGTCGTCACGCACCTCCCGGACCTGACTGATGTACCGCGCGCCTTCCAGCGGCCCACCGTCCTCGACGGTGTCGCGCAAGCCAGCGCGCCTGAGGGGTAAGGCCAGATACACCACTTCGTCTCGCACATCGTCGGAAATGCTTAATGGGCTCGGCGCGATGTCGTCCTGGGGAATGTTGAACGGCGTGCCGTCAGGCAGCAGTCCGCAGGCCGACACGATGGCCAATTTGCCCTGAGCCAACAGGCCATCATCGAACGTCAGCTGACTGAAGCCCCAGCCAGCTGACGACAGAGGACGGGTGCGCCCATCGATGAGGTTTTCCAGATAACGGTCATGTTGTTGGAAATGCTGGGGCGCGATAAACATACCTTCCGACCAGACCACACGGTTGTTCCAGGACATAGGCTCTCCGTTTTCCTATTGAGCGTTGCCGAGCGCGACATCGCTGCGCACGCCACGAGCATCGAGATTGATCAGGAATTTATTGGTCTGCCCGGACGCGATGCCCAGCACGGCACGCCACTGGGCCTGATCGATATCGCGATAGGCTACTACCAGCCCGACATGGCGGGTCTGGCTGTTGAGCTGGCGACTGAGTTGGCGCTGCTCGCCGGGATAAAACCAGACTTCGTCCTGGTCGATGAGGTCGACTCCCAGCGTCGGCGTTGCGCGCTCGGCCAAGGCGAAATAATCCGCGCGCATGAAATTTGCCGAGTTCTTCAGCTCATACAGACGCACACGAACAGGCGAGGGAATGCCCGTCGCGCCGGGGTTGAGCCCAGGGTCGGCCACCATGTGCAGAGCAACGCGCGCATCCTCGGCAGCCGTGACAGGCTGCGTCGCAATGCGCGGCTTTTCTGCGCACGACGTCAGCGGCAGGACGAGCACCGCAGTCAGCAGAAATCGGTGGAACATGCTGCGTCCTCCTGCCCTGGCAGCTGATGGTCGGTAAGTCCGGTCAGTCGCACCTCAGCACCCTCTTGAACGGGCGTTGTGTTGCTCATAGGCGCGCGCAAACTCGCGCCCGAACAACTCAGGGAAATCGTCTTCGGCTTCTTGGGAAATATCGGCGTATAGCTCTGTGAAGCGCTGCCAGCACTGCGCCTGCCTGGAGCTGAACAACCTGGAGAAGGCTGCGGCGTTGCCCATCCGCGCCTCCAGCTGTGCAGGCTCGAAGCGTTTGAGCAGCGCCGTGATTGCCGCCTCCATACCGGCCATCACGGCAAGTTGGTGAGCACGCAGGTCGTTGAAGCTGTCATCGATGGCCTGATCGGCATCCATGAACGCCGGACTGGCGTCACGTAGTAGCAACAGCAATGCTTCTTCGGCATTGGGGGCGAACTTCAGCGGGTTGTTTTCAAGGGGCCGGATCAGGGTTTGCTGCAACCGAAACTCGCCTTTGAGGCTGCTGCGGGCACGCAAGATGTCGATCAGGCCCTCGACCATCCGCCGATAACTGCGGCCAACCAGTTCCATCTGTGCGTCCATCTGGCTGTCATCCAGATGCAGCCTTTCCAGGCCCGCGCCCCGCAGGAATGCCGTAAGCAGGCTCGATGAGCCGGGGACGGGTGAAGCCGGCGTGGCCGGTCCCGCCACGATAAGCGCAGGTTCAATCGGGATCTGCGCCTGGACGGCGGCGGGCACAGGAGTCTGGGCGAAAACATCCCAGTCTGCGGGAATTGCCTGCGCGCCGGCCTCCACTGGCGAAACAATCACAGGGGCCGGCGCAGAGGCTGAAGGTGGACAAAAATCGTGTTGCTCGACCGGAACATGGTCGGAGCGGGTGGCGCAAGGAATGCTGCCTGGCGACAGGAAATTGAACAGATCAGACGCCGTAGACTGACCCGTCCCATTCCAGGCGGATTGGGGCGCTGGCAAGTCATCGATGGCCAGCGCGGGGGCTTTCATTGATGCCATCAAGGCGTCGATGTTTTGCGACTCACCCAAAGATGGGTTTCTCGGTTCGGATATCCGCGCACTTATTTCGTATCCGCCGATTTTTATAACTTCGCCGTCCTGCAATGGCTCGCTGTTCCCACGACGCAAACGAATACCTGCGACAACCAGCTCGACGCCATTGGTGCTGTTATCGGTTACAACATATCGGCCATTCATATATTTGATGACGCAATGTTTCAAAGAGACCAATCGTTCCGGATCTGCCAACACCCAGCCATTATCCAGTCCGCGGCCGATTGTCAGCTCTGAATGATCCAGGGTTTTTTCCACACATTGACCCGGGGTTATCGTGTGATAACTGGTGATGGTCAAACACAGCGACATGGTGCTTCCCTTTAATTTGCTGATAGCTCGAAACCCGCGAAATGTCTGGCCTTTAGCGACTTCCGCGGCCTTAACCAAGCGACTGACAAGAGCTTTTTAAGTTACTTCCCTGACGCCACTTTCATAGAACTCCACATACTCAATATCAAAGTTCGTACACGGTTCTGCGTCGCTGCCTACAGTTTGTGGCAGACATCACAACTGCCTGATGAGGCGCATAGCTTACCTTGACATCGCATAAGTACTGCAACAAAAATGCACAACTTGTGGGACACACAGCAGATTTAATAGTCTTTTTTAACGATTACTGTAGGACGCATATTAAGTTCATGTAGGAAGTTTCGCTTACTCTTGGTAAGGCATTTCTCGACAGATAAGGAAGTTTGTATTGATGGATGTTTCGTTGCTCATTTGTGCAGTTCCCGGAGTGTTTCCTTGCGGAGACGATCTTGAGTACGACGCCGATTTTCTGCAGCTGACTCGAGACGCCGCAGGCAAGCCCGAGCGCACGATGGGTGACGCCGTGCAGCCGGCACAACCTCCTCAATGGCCCTTGATCCAGCAGGCAAGCGCGGCATTGCTGCAGCGCAGCAAGGACCTGAGGATTGCCAATTACTGGTTGCAAAGCGACATCGCGCTGAACGGTATCGGTGGCCTGGCGAACGGTCTGTATCTGATCCATGAACTGCTACGCCAGTACTGGCCCCATTTGCATCCGCAGCTGGACCCCGATGACGACAACGACTCGACCGTTCGCATCAATGCACTGTCCACGATTGCCTGCGACACCAACCTTCGTCTGCTCAGTGAAAGCATGCTGGTGCGCTCACCTCATTTTGGTTCGGTGAGCCTGCGCGCAGCGCTGAGCGCCAGCGGCGTGCAGCCTTCGAGCAATGAAACGCTCACTGCCGAGCAATTGACCGCAACGCTGCGCAGCAGCGAACCCGAACAATTGCGCAGCGTGTATGGCGCCTTAAGCCAGGCACATACCCGGGCAGAAGCGATTGAGGATTGGGTGTCCGAGCAGGTCGGCTCGGCACAAGGCGTGGATCTTTCCCCGGTGAAGACCGTGCTCAAGCACGCGCTGCACATCCTCAGTGAGTTCGGCCCGGGCGACGCGATCCCAAGCATTGCTCAACCCAGTGCCGCGCCCTCATCCGCCGACATGCCAACAACTGCCCCCTCTTCGACGTCGGAGCCAATTAGCAGCCGCGATGATGTGCTTCGTTGCCTGGAACGGGTACTCACCTATTACGCCCATCACGAACCCTCCAGTCCCCTGCCATTGCTGCTGACGCGGGCCAAATTGCTGGTGCATGCCGACTTCGCGGCGATCGTGCGCAACCTGATCCCTGATGGCGTGCCCCAGCTTGAAAAACTGTGCGGCCCCCAGGACGGCTAGTGGCAATCCCCGTGCACGCCATCCCGGCAACCATTGAGCTATCAGCAAACACCGACCCATCAACACCGTCGCAACCGCGACCAGGAGCAGCCAAGTGGCGAACACCAGTTCTCAGAAATTCATCGCGCGCAACCGCGCCCCGAGGGTGCAGATCGAATACGACGTTGAGCTGTACGGCGCAGAAAAAAAGATCCAGCTGCCGTTCGTGATGGGCGTCATGGCGGATCTGGCGGGCAAGCCTGCCGAGCCACTGCCCGCCGTTGCCGAGCGCAAATATCTGGAAATCGACGTCGATAATTTTGATTCGCGCCTCAAGGCCATGCAGCCCCGCGTCGCGTTCCACGTCCCCAACCAGCTGACCGGCGAAGGCAATCTGAGCCTGGAAATGACTTTCCAGAGCCTGGACGATTTCAGTCCCGCGGCTGTTGCACGCAAGGTCGACGCCCTGAATCAGTTGCTCGAAGCGCGCACTCAGTTGGCCAATCTGCTGACCTACATGGACGGCAAGACCGGCGCCGAAGACATCATCCTCAAAGCGATCAAGGACCCTGCGCTGCTGCAGGCGTTAGCGAGCGCACCCAAGCCTCAAGACGCAGAGCCTGCGGCATAACCGGACCGAACATCATGACCCAACTGATTCAAGACAACCCGGGCGTTCAGCCCGAAGTTGCAGAAGACGCCAACGCTTTCGCGGCGTTGCTGATGCAGGAATTCAAACCCAAGACCGAGCGCGCGCGCGAAGCGGTAGAAACGGCCGTACGCACCTTGGCCGAGCAGGCCCTGGCGCAGACTGCGCTGGTGTCGAACGACGCGATCACCTCGATTGAATCGATCATTGCGGCTATCGACGCCAAGCTCACTGCGCAGGTGAACGAGGTCATTCATCACCCGGATTTCCAGCAGCTGGAAAGCGCATGGCGCGGTTTGCACTATCTGGTGAACAACACCGAAAGCGACGAGCAACTGAAAATTCGGGTGCTGAACATCTCCAAGCTCGAGCTGCACAAAACCCTGAAGAAATTCAAGGGCACGGCTTGGGACCAGAGCCCGCTGTTCAAGAAGATGTACGAGGAAGAATACGGTCAGTTCGGCGGCGAACCTTATGGCTGTCTGGTCGGCGACTACTACTTCGACCAATCGCCGCCAGACGTGGAATTGCTGGGCGAGCTGGCCAAAGTCTGCGCCGCCATGCACTCGCCCTTCATCGCAGCGGCATCGCCCACGGTGATGGGCATGGGTTCATGGCAGGAACTGTCGAACCCTCGTGATCTGACCAAGATTTTCACGACCCCCGAGTACGCGGGCTGGCGGTCCCTTCGTGATTCGGAAGACTCGCGCTATATCGGCCTGACCATGCCGCGCTTTCTGGCGCGCCTGCCCTACGGCGCCAAGACCGATCCGGTGCAGGCGTTTGCTTTCGAGGAGGACACCAGCGGCGCTGACAGCAAGAAATACACGTGGGCTAACGCGGCCTACGCGATGGCGGTGAACATCAATCGCTCGTTCAAGCATTACGGCTGGTGCTCGCGAATTCGCGGGATTGAATCGGGCGGCGAAGTACAGAACCTGCCCGCCCACACGTTCCCTACCGATGACGGCGGCGTGGACATGAAATGCCCCACCGAAATCGCCATCTCCGACCGTCGCGAAGCCGAGCTGGCAAAGAACGGTTTCATGCCGTTGCTGCACAAGAAGAACACTGATTTCGCTGCATTCATCGGCGCTCAGTCGCTGCAAAAACCTGCCGAGTACGACGACCCGGATGCCACCGCCAACGCCAATCTGGCGGCGCGTCTGCCGTACCTGTTCGCCACCTGCCGTTTCGCCCACTACCTCAAATGCATCGTGCGCGACAAGGTCGGCTCGTTCAAAGAGAAGGATGAAATGCAGCGCTGGTTGCAGAACTGGATCCTGCAATACGTGGATGGCGACCCGGCGCATTCCACCGAGCTCACCAAAGCCAAGCATCCGCTGGCTGCGGCGGAAGTTGTCGTCGAGGACATCGAAGGCAACCCCGGTTACTACCAATCGAAGTTTTTCCTCAGGCCGCATTACCAGCTCGAAGGGCTGACAGTGTCGCTGCGGCTCGTCTCGAAATTGCCGTCGGCAAAAGGCGCCTGACGGTGCCTTGAAAACACCGCACTCATGGATGTGCGGTTCTGGAAAACCCCGTGGCACAGGCCACATAAGGAGCAAACATGGCTGTTGATATCTTCATCAAAATCGGTGACATCAAAGGCGAATCCATGGACACCGCCCACAAGGACGAGATAGATGTCCTGAACTGGAGCTGGGGCATGACCCAGTCCGGGAACATGCACGCGGGCGGTGGGGGCGGTGCTGGCAAGGTCGACATTCGAGATCTGTCGTTCTCCAAACACGTCGACAAGGCGACCCCGAACCTGATGATGCATTGCTCAAGCGGCAAGCACATCGACAAGGTCGTGCTGACCGTGCGCAAGGCCGGCGGCGAAAGCCAGGTCGAATACGTCGTCATCACCCTTGAGGAAGTACTGATCACCTCCGTCGATACCGGCGGCGCCGTGAGCCAGGATCGCCTCACCGAAAACGTCTCGTTGAACTTCGCCCAGGTCACGGTCGACTACCAGCCGCAAAAAGCCGACGGCACCAAGGAAGGCGGCCCGATCAAATACGGCTGGAACATTCGCACCAACACCAAACGCTGATGCCCTGCGCCCTCACCGGCAGCGGTCGAGGGCGTTTGTTGAATGCCGGTTTTGTGGATGTGAAGAAATGGCCAAACCTTCGTTTATTAATCTTTGGAATGCTTATCCCCAAGGCGATTTTTCCTGTAACGGTCCTTGGCCGTGTCAAGACAGGAACAGGCGAAACGGGTGTTGGGAGTTCTCATGAATTGGATTGGCATCAGATACACCTTGGTACTTGGGGCTCTCATCGGACTCAAGGCATATGCAGACTTCACCGAACGCTCTCAGGAACAAATTTTCGTTGCGGGTTTGACGCTGTTACTGATGAAAGAGAGTGGTCAATGCGGGCTTTCAACGGATGGTGCGGCGCCGCTCGTGCTCGCAATTAAATGGCCATGCGCATTCAGCCTAGACAGCACGGGCAAACCCCGAGTTGAAAGGTTCGAAAATATTCCGATCGTGATAGCACGGCACTCCACACCGAAACCTGTGCCCAGTCGTGACTGTGATTCTGAGCAACAGGCCATACGGTTAATAGACGGCAGGCTGGAAGCATCAAGTGTCATGCGATCAGTTAGTTGCTTCAACGGCACGGAAGACCAGAAAAACTTCACTGCGCTATTTCGATGGTAGCCGACTGTTGCCTCCACGGCCCGCGGCCTTTGCTCCTCAAACGGGTAGATGCTCATCGCCTAAGCATGGTTGGCAGCTATGTCTGCGCAGGACCGATGGGCTTGCTTATTCGCGTTGCCGACACAATAGATTCGAGATACTCAATTTTGGCTAAACCTTCGTTTATCAATCTTTGGAATGCTTATCCCCCAAGGACGCAGCCTCCAGCATGTGACGGCCCTTGGCTCAATCAATGTGCAATCCGTATGAGCATTGCCCTATGTGGTGAGCGGACATTGCCTGTCAACTCGTCAACATACAATGAACCGCGCTGTGCCCATGGCCATGCGCGTGGCGCAGAATCACTGGCAAATTGGCTTTGGAAAAAAAATCAGCTCGGGCCGCCGAAAATTTTCGGGAATACCGCGGTCGAGCGAAACGCCTTACTTACCAAGACCGGAATCATCTTCTTTAAGGATTTCTATTATCAGCCTGGTGATTCTGATGAACGGCCGAGCGGAGATCATATCGATTTATGGAGCCGTGGCCTGACCGGCACTGCAGACAGCGATTACTCCTCTCGGGCCAAGGCGATTTGGTTCTGGGAGCTGGCATGATAAAAAAATTCATTTTTTATTCGCTGTGCATCTTTGGCGACAACGCATCTGCCCAGTTATCGCTTCCGACGCCAATCGGCTTGGTCCAGGCAACTTTCGTCGGCCAACACGTGAATCTCGTCAATGACTACGGCCATTGCGCATTTATCAGGCCCGGCGAACCGCCGCTGCGTCTGGATATGGCCTGGCCCTGCCGATTCGCCGAGAACCAGCAGAACCAAGTACGAATCGAGCTATACCGCGAGGCCGAGATTTTAATGGTCGAGCACAGCGAACCATTGCCCCCGCCCAGGACTGGATGCATCCATGACAGACAGGTAATTCGTTACTTCAAGGATAAGTTAGACGTAGCACCTGTCAGGCATACCAACATGTGCGGCCTTGGCTGGTGGGATCAAAAAGTCTTCGTCTGGCAATTCGACTGGTGAACGCCCTCAACCCCCGCGAGCGGCTACAACCTTCCTTGCTCGACCGTCTGACCGATGACGAGCCGGGCAATCCTGTGGACAGTCCGTCCAACCGGACGCTGTCGCTCGCCCAGCTGAAGGCCTCGGTGCTGCGCGATCTGACGTGGCTGCTCAACGCGACTTCGCTGTGGGGCAAAGCGGCGATAAGCCACAGTGCAACTCGAGCATCAGTCATTAATTACGGCTTACCAGCGCTTGCCGGACAGAGCATTTCGGGCATCGATGTGCATGCGCTCGAAGGCATCATCCACCAGGCGATCGTCGCCTACGAGCCACGGATTTTGCCACGCACGCTACAGGTTCGCGCTCAGCCTTCGGCTTACATGAACGTCAACGCCTTGAGCTTCGAGATCGAAGGCGATCTGTGGGCACAGCCGGTCCCGCTGCCACTGTTGCTTCGCACTGAGTTCGACCTTGAGACCGGCCACATGCAACTGGTCCCAGCCGGACAACGGAGCCGCGCATGAACCCTCGACTGCTTGAGCTGTACAACCAGGAACTGCTGCACGTTCGCGAAAGCGCGGCGGAGTTTGCCAAAGAATTTCCCAAGATTGCCGGGCGTCTCACCTTGTCGGGCATGGACTGCGCCGACCCCTATGTCGAGCGCCTGCTGGAGGGCTTCGCTTATCTCACCGCGCGTGTGCAGCTCAAGCTGGACGCAGAATATCCGACGTTCACCCACAACCTGCTGGAAATCGCCTATCCGCATTATCTGGCGCCGACGCCGTCGATGACGGTGGTGCAGATGCAGATCGACCTGGATGAGGGTTCCCTCAGGGACGGCTTCACCCTGCCCCGCGCCAGTACGTTGCGCGAAAGTCAGCGCGCGGATGCGTCGACAGCTTGTGAATACCGCAGCACCCAGCCCGTGACGCTGTGGCCGCTGAGTGTCAGCGGTGCAGAATATTTCAGTAATCCCCACGCCATGCTCGGTCGCCTCGCCGCCAGTGAGCCGTTGGCCAAAGCGGCCTTGCGCATCACGCTGCGCACCCGGGCCGATTTGCCTTTCAACAGCCTGGGCCTGAACAATTTGCCGCTGTATCTCAATGGCGCCGATGAACAGCCATTTCGCTTGTACGAGCAGCTGCGCGGCAATGTCTGCGCGGTATTCGCCCGCGAGCCCAAAGGAGAGTGGATCGAGCGCTTGCCCAAAGACGCCTTGAAACCCATCGGCTTCGACGATTGTGACGCCGCACTGCCCGTGGTGCCGCAAGCGTTTCAGGGTTATCGATTGTTACAGGAGTACTTTGCGCTGCCTCAGCGCTACCTGTTCATCGATTTCACCGGACTGACCCGCGCGGTACAGCAGTGCAGTGGCCAAACCCTGGAGCTGCTTGTGCTGTTTGATCGCGTCGATAGCAGTCTGGATAACACGGTGGGCGCTGCGCAGTTGGTGCCGTTCTGCACCCCGGCGATCAATTTGTTCCCCATGCGGGTCGACCGTATTCACTTGGGTAATGACGTGAACGAGCATCACATCATCGCCGACCGCACTCGCCCGACCGATTTCGAAATTCACTCCGTGTCCGCCGTCACGGGCTACAGCACCGGCCCGGAGCAGGCGTTTCTGCCGTTTTACGCTGTAAGAGATGCTGCCGATTACGCCAGAGCCAGCGCGTTCTATCTGCTGCATCGTGAACCGCGGGTGCTGTCCAGCGAGCAACGCCGAAGCGGCGCGCGCTCGACCTACGTAGGCAGCGAAACGTTTGTCAGCCTCGTTGACAGCCAGCAGGCGCCGTATCGTCAGGACTTACGCCAACTGGGGGTTGCTGCGCTGTGCACCAATCGCGATCTGCCGCTGTTCATGAATGTCGGCAGCGGCGCAACGGATTTCACCCTCACCGACAGTGCCCCGGTCAAAGCGATCCGCTGCCTGGCAGGCCCCAGTCGTCCACGGCCCAGCTACGCCCATGACAGCGCGGCATGGCGACTGATCAGCCAGCTTTCACTGAACTACCTGTCGCTCAGCGAAAAAGGCCAGGGCGCTGCGGCACTGCGTGAACTTCTGCGTTTGTACGGCGACGACAACGACCCGGCGCTGGCACTGCAAATGGAAGGTTTGCGCGAGGTCAGCTGCAAACCCTGTACACGCCGGCTGCCGATGCCTGGCCCTATCGCCTTTGGGCGGGGGCTCGAGATCACCTTGCACTTGGACGAGCATGCGTTTCGTGGCACCGGTGTTTTCTTGCTGGGCGCGGTTCTGGAGCGTTTTCTGGCGCGTTACGCCTCGATCAACAGCTTTACCGAAACGGTGATTCGTACCACTGAACGGGGCGAGGTCATGCGCTGGAAAGCCAGCCCCGGTTGCAGGCCCACGCTGTGAGTACCCTTGAGGACATGCAGGAACAGCCGTGGAAGTACGATTTTTTCCAGGCCATGCGGCTGATCGAAAACGCGGCACCGCACTTGCCACGTGTGGGTCGCTCTCTGCGTCTGGGTGATGATCCGGTTCGTGTGGGCCAGCAACTGGAGTGCACGTTTGCGCCTTCAAGCCTTGCGTCTCTGGCCATGGCGCAAGAGCACTCTGCGCCGCGACTTGAGCAGCTGTTTTTTGGCCTGGGCGGACCCAACGGCCCTCTGCCGTTGCACATCACCGAATACCTGCGCGACCGCCAGCGCAACCATGGCGATCACGCCGGCAAACGCTTTCTGGACGTGTTCCATCAGCGCTTGCTCAGCCTGTTCTACCGCGCATGGTCCGAGGCACGCCCGACGATCAGCCATGATCGGCCCCATGATGATTATTGGGCTGCACGGCTTGGCGCGTTGAGCGGCCGCGGCATGCCGAGCCTGCTCAATCAGTCAGTGATTCCTGATGTGGCCAAGCTGCACTTCAGCGGGCACCTGTCAGCACAGACCCGTTATCCCGATGGGCTCAAAGCGATTGTCTCTGACTATTTCGGGCTGCCTGTCGCTATTGAGGAATACATCGGCCAGTGGCTCCAGCTGCCTGAACGCAGCCGCTTGGGGGTCAACGGCCATCAGCTGGGAATCGATCTGTGCCTGGGCCGTCACGTCTGGGATCGCCAGCATGCTTTTCGTATCCGCCTGGGCCCGCTCACGCTTGATGAATACATGGGCATGCTCCCCGACGGCGAGCCATTCGGGCATCTGACGGCATGGGTCGCCGAATACCTTGGTCACGAGCTGGATTGGGATCTGAACCTGGTACTCCAGCAGCGCCAAGTGCCGGCTTTCAAGCTCAATGGCGCGTGTCGCCTGGGTTTCAACATGTGGCTCGGGCTGCCCAAAACCGACGCTGACGACTTGATCCTCAAGCGCCAAAACGCGCAGGGATCTGCACCGTCACCTACCCCCTCAACACCACACGCAAGGAGCACAGAGCATGGGTGAAATCAGTCGCGTCACGCTGTTCGGCAAACTCAACAGCACCAGTTACAAGACCATCGAAGCCGCGACCGTGTTCTGCAAACTGCAAGGCAATCCCTACGTGGAGTTGTCCCACTGGCTGCACCAGTTGTTGCAACTGCAGGACTCGGACCTGCACCGCATCATTCGGGCGTTCAACCTCAAGCCTGCGCATCTGGCGCGCGACTTGACCGATGCCCTCGAGCGCCTGCCAAGAGGCTCGAATGCGATTACCGACCTGTCTCCCCACGTTGACGAGGCGGTCGAACAGGGCTGGCTGTATGGCAGCCTGATGTTTGGCGACCGCAAGGTCCGCAGCGGCCATTTGCTGATCGGCATGCTCAAGGCCCCGCGTTTGCGGCGTGCTCTGTTGAACCTGTCTTCGCAGTTCGCGCAGGTCGACGTTGATGCGTTGAGTGAACGCTTGAACGAGCACCTGGGTGACTCACCTGAAAATGAATCAACCACTACCCAGACAGCCGGCACCAGCGCGATACCGGGTGAAGCCAGCGGCGCCATTGCGCCCAGCGCGATGGGCAAGCAGGAGGCGCTCAAGCGCTACACCATCGATCTGACCGAACAGGCACGAGGTGGCAAGCTCGACCCAATCGTGGGTCGCGATGATGAGATTCGACAGATGGTCGATATCCTCATGCGCCGCAGGCAGAACAACCCGATCCTCACCGGCGAGGCAGGCGTCGGCAAAACTGCCGTCGTCGAGGGCTTTGCCTTGCGCATCGTCGCAGGGGACGTGCCGCCAGCGTTGAAGAACGTGGAGCTGCGCAGCCTGGACGTCGGCCTGCTGCAGGCAGGCGCGAGCATAAAGGGGGAATTCGAGCAGCGCTTGCGGCAAGTCATCGAAGACGTTCAGGCCTCGCCCAAACCGATCATTCTGTTCATCGACGAGGCCCACACGCTGGTGGGTGCTGGCGGCGCAGCTGGCACCGGCGATGCCGCCAACCTGCTGAAGCCCGCCTTGGCGCGAGGCGCTTTGCGCACCATCGGCGCTACGACCTGGGCCGAGTACAAAAAACACATCGAAAAAGACCCGGCCCTGACCCGTCGCTTTCAGGTGGTGCAGATCAGCGAACCTTCGGAAGACAAGGCCCTGTTGATGATGCGCGGCGTGGCGTCGACCATGGAAAATCATCATCAGGTGCTGATCCTGGATGAAGCGCTGCAGGCTTCGGTCAAGTTATCCCACCGCTACATCCCTGCCCGGCAATTACCGGACAAGTCGGTCAGCCTGCTGGACACCGCTTGCGCCCGCGTCGCGGTCAGTCTGCATGCTGTGCCCGCCGAAGTGGATGACAGCCGTCGGCGTATTGAAGCGCTGGAAACCGAGCGGCAGATCATCCTGCGCGAACAAGCACTCGGGGTTTCAGCGGATGAGCGGCAGTCCCAGGTTGAGCAACATCTTGAATTCGAGCGCGAGCGTTTATCCGGCCTGGAGACACGCTGGAAACAAGAGCGAACGCTGGTTGATCAATTGCTGCAGTTGCGCGCAGCGCTGCGCGAAGAGGGCGGTGTGATCGACACCGTGGAGGCCCCTGAGATCAGCTTCCACGCTTCACAGCGCGAACGACTGCGCGATGTGCAACAGCGCCTGGCAACGCTGCAAGGCGATACCCCGTTGATCCTCCCGACCGTGGATTATCAGGCCGTGGCGTCGGTGGTCGCGGACTGGACGGGTATTCCGGTAGGTCGTGTGGCGCGCAATGAACTGGAAACGGTGCTCAATCTCGACCAGCACCTGAACAAACGCATCATCGGCCAGGATCATGCGCTGCAGATGATCGCCAAGCGCATCCAGACCTCACGCGCAGGGCTGGACAATCCGAGTAAACCGATCGGCGTGTTCATGCTCGCCGGGACCTCAGGTGTGGGCAAGACCGAAACCGCACTGGCGCTGGCCGAGGCGCTGTACGGCGGAGAGCAGAACGTCATCACCATCAACATGAGCGAGTTTCAGGAGGCCCATACCGTTTCGACGTTGAAGGGCGCGCCACCGGGCTATATCGGCTACGGGGAAGGCGGCGTACTGACCGAAGCAGTGCGGCGCAAACCGTATAGCGTCGTGCTGCTGGACGAGGTGGAAAAGGCGCATCCCGACGTGCATGAAATCTTCTTTCAGGTGTTCGACAAGGGCGTGATGGAAGACGGCGAAGGTCGGGTAATCGACTTCAAGAACACGCTCATTTTGCTTACGACCAACGCGGGTACGGAGTTGATCGCGCAGCTGTGCCAAAACCCGCGCAGCCTCCCGGCGGCCGATCATATTGCCAAGGCTTTACGTCAGCCGCTGTTGGAGATTTTCCCGCCAGCGTTGCTCGGGCGTTTGGTGACCATCCCGTATTACCCCTTGAGCGACACCATGCTCAAGACCATTACCGGGCTGCACCTGGAGCGCATCAAAAAACGCGTCGAAAGTGTCCATGACGTAGCGTTCGATTATGACGCTTGCGTGGTTGATCTGATTGTCTCGCGCTGCACTGAGACCCAAAGCGGCGGGCGAATGATCGACGCCATTCTGACCAACACCCTGCTGCCCGACATGAGCCGTGAGTTCCTCACCCGAATGCTCGACGCCAGGCCGATGGCGAGCGTGCATATCGGGTGCAGTGGTGGGCAATTCGAGTATCGGTTCAGCGATCACAACGCCTGAGCCGAGCCACCTGAGGATTAACGCAAACATCATGTTATTCACACAACTCACCCGCCGGGCGCAGATCAACTGCCCACTCGGCCCGGACCTGCTGTTGCTCAAGCAGCTGACCGGTCATGACGAGCTGGGGCGGCCATTCGATTACCAGTTGCAGCTGACTTCCCACGATCACGCCATTGACCTCAATCAATTGCTGGGCAAGCCCATGAGCCTGTCGGTGCAACTGGATGGGGGCAGTCAGCGCCACTATCACGGCATTGTTGCCCAGTGCAGTCAGAGTGCAGATGTCGGCCAGTTCGCCCGCTATGAGGTCAGGCTGCGCCCCTGGTTCTGGCTGCTGAAAAAAACCTCGGATTGCCGGATTTTTCAGCATCAGACGATCCCGCAGATCATCAGGCAGGTGTTTCGCGACCTGGGTTTTTCTGACTTTGAAGACGCTCTGAGCCGGAATTATCGGGAGTGGGAGTACTGCGTTCAATACCGAGAAACCAGCTTCGATTTCGTCAGCCGACTGATGGAGCAAGAGGGTATTTACTACTTTTTCCGTCACGACAAAGATCGTCATGTCTTGGTGCTGGCTGATACCTATAGTGCCCATCAGCCTGTGCCGGGCTATGAATCGGTGCCGTTTTACCCGCCCGACGGCCAGCAACGCGAGCGCGATCACATCAACGCATGGCAGCTGGATCAGGCGATCCAGTCAGGCTCGCTGGAACTCAACGACTACGACTTCGAAAACCCCAGCGCGCAGATCGACGTACGCACGGCCACTTCACGCCCCCATGCCGCTTCTGATTTTCCGCTGTTCGACTACCCCGGCATCTACGTGCAAAACGATGACGGCGAGCACTACGCCCGTACCCGCCTGGAAGCGATCCAGAGTCTGCATGAGCGTGTGGAGTTGAGCGGCAACGCTCGCGGACTGGGCGCAGGCCATGTGTTCAGCCTGACAGGGCTGCCGCGCAAGGATCAAAACCGCGAATACCTGATCGTTAAAGCGGGCTACGTCATCCATCAGGAAAGCCTGGAAAGCGGCGGCGGCTCGGCAGGTGCGCAATTTACCAGCCACCTGGCCTGTATCGACGCGAAGCAGACTTTCCGCCCGCAACCGGCTACCCAACGCCCTTTCGTCAACGGCCCACAAACCGCCCGAGTGGTGGGTCCCGAGAATGAGGAAATCTGGACCGATCAGTATGGACGGGTGAAGGTGCATTTCTTCTGGGACCGGCACGATCAATCGAATGAAAACAGCTCGTGCTGGATCCGCGTATCTCAGGCCTGGGCAGGAAAAAACTGGGGCTCGATGCACGTTCCACGGATCGGCCAGGAAGTCATCGTCAGCTTTCTCGAAGGCGACCCGGACCGACCAATCATCACCGGTCGCGTCTACAACGCCGAACAAACCGTGCCGTACAAGCTCCCCGCCAACGCCACGCAAAGCGGCACCAAAAGCCGCTCCAGCAAAGGCGCCACGGCAGAGAACTTCAACGAGATCCGCATGGAGGATAAAAAAGGCGCGGAGCAGCTGTACATCCATGCCGAGCGCAATCAGGACATCGTCGTCGAGGTGGATGAAACTCACTCGGTGGGGCATGACCGAACTCGCAGCGTCGGGAACGACGAGGTTGTGACAATCGGACGGGACCGAGCGCGCGTCGTCCGAACCAATGACACCCTGCAAGTAGGCGGCAGCAAGACCGACAGCATCGGCGCCAACTACCTGATAGAAGCCGGTTCGCAGATACGCCTGGTGTGTGGCAAGAGCGTGCTGGAGTTCAATGCCGACGGCGCGATCAATATTTCCGGGACGTCGTTTAGGATTTATGCGAGTGATACCGGAGTGATTGAGACCGGTAATCGATTGGATATCAACGGGAAGATCGCGGGGGAGTTGGATGCTGGCGGGCAGGGGGTGAAGGGGGTGATTGAAGGGCAGGTTGAAGCGTTTTTTGGGGAGAAGCCTGAGGCCTGAGTTTAGAAAGTGGAAGGGACGAAGTCAGGGCCGCCGAGCTTGTCCCTTACGCGTATCGCTGTGCTGCACAGCCCTCGTCTTAAATTTACTCGCGACTGACCTTTTCTTCAGATGGCCGTGACACGATTCTCACCCGGCTGGACCATCAACAACTCATCCACTTTTCGCTGACGACAAAGCGAGACGTATGCCAAGGCTTGTTCGAGATTTTTCTGAAAACGATCGAACGTAGGATGGTCGATTTCGTAATACTCCTCGTAGTCCACCATTGCGTTGCTCACAGGAATGGACACATAGAGGTACCGCGTTTTTTCCTCGAATCCCAGAAAAAACATGCCGTCGCGGCTGACATAAAGTCATTAAAATTCATGAGTAAATCCATCAAGCTCGTCTGTTGACGAATTCCAACAGCGGCGTATACCTCAAACGTTTGAGGGAACAAAATCGGGACCTCCAAGTTTGTCCCTGACACCAATAGCCGTACGCACCAAGGGATCCCATAAGCCGTTCTTACTATTCCACACTGCACCGGCCCAGCGGGTGTCGGTGATCAGATCGGCTTTGTTGGTTTCCAGTTTGTCCTTGAGAACTGAAGCGACTGAAGTTAAGTCAATTTCGAAAATATCCGTGCATAACCCGGCAGGCTTCATACGTTTTTCGCTCAGGCAAGACTGGTAATACCATATCCATCGATGAGCCATATATATCGCCCGATTAGTATCAGGATACGTTTTCTGCATCCGCAATAGAGCGTCGGCAAAACGTTTAGGAAAAAGAGGATCACGAATTTCCCGCCAGTACGGCAATATAAGAAGGTCGAACGATACAACGACATTCTGCGGATCACCGTTATCATCTTTGGTTTCAAAGAAATAGAATGGCTCGCCTACCAAAAACTTGTCCAGCTCGTCATTTTCAAGCGCTACAACCAACAGATTGTCCTGATTGACTATCACTGCCTCCAATGGCCTCAGATTTTTTTGGTGATGGCATAAGTCCATTTAGATGGTTTTCGAGAGACGGATCACATCAATTCAACCATTGGCGGGGAACGTCGCCCGTTTCAAAAAAATCTTTAAACATCATCACCAGAAGTCAACGCTATACACATATATTCAGCCGTTGCAGCGCTATTCCCAAACTTGGACATGGCAGTTTCCACCGGACCAGACCCCATCGAAATAATTGACCCAAAATAAACCAAAGCTCATTATCTTTAGGATTTCATCAGTTTAACCATTGGTGGGAAACATCACCTTTCTCGAAGAACTCTTTGAATAGCATGATAACTAGATTGAAGTCGTCGGTGAGTTGGCGGGCATCCCAAGAGTCACCCAAAATATCTACCATTTCGGCAGAAGCAGTTGGATTATCGTACGCTCTTACACTGGTGTCATCCTCAGTAACCTCCAATAGAGTCATAAGATACCTTTTTTTGTCAGACTCCAACTGCATGCATATTGGTCCAAGTTCTGGTCCGTCAATAAAATTGAGCCCGAAAGTTCCTGCCGTTTCTTTTAGGGGTGTCAGGTGCATTATCAAGCTATCCCAATCGCTGACGTACTCGCTTCCTCCCGACCATACCCCACTTATCATTGTCTTCCAAGAAAGCAATACTTTCATTCCATTTTCCTCACACTAAAACTTTTCATGTCCTGCTCCCAGCTGTATATAAGACTGTCTTCCATATCGTAAATCGTTAGCGATTTCAATTCCGCCGCTTTTGCCATAGAGACCACGTCGGTTTTGCAGTAACCACAGACGGCCTTCCCCGTGACTGTCATCATCATGTCTTGCCCCTTAGTCATCCCTTTTTTATAGGCCTGCTGAATGACACCTACCTCAGCATGGGCATCAGCCATATTTCCATTTGGCATTGGTTTACCACTTTTTAAAGCCTTCGCAGACACTTTCTCAGAAATCAGCGTAAGTTGGTTCCGGACGGCCTGCGCTCTTGGCCGTGATTTCTGATTAACATCAGTAAAAACCATATTGCCAACTCTGCCTTGTGCGGTGACGACAGGTGCAGGCAATTCTTCTACAGCAGCCAAGCCAAGAGGATTGGATTTGGTGCCTTTGGACAACCCCGCCCCAACCCCCAACAACGCCATCCCGGCGACGCCCTGAAGCAGATCCCTACATCCAGGCCCTAACCGATCACCCAAATCCCCCAGCAGCGCCATCCCTGCCATTGCCGCAGCACCAACAATCACCGCAGTAGCAAGGACTGCCGCGCCCGCCATCGCTGCCAATACCAACCCGGCGCCAGCAGCCAAAAGACCCAGCGCTTCGAATCCGGTGTGCATCCAACCCTGGATGTCGAGGACGAAGGCTACGGAAATCGTTGGCCCGCCGATGAAGGTGTTCGGGCTGCCGCTTTTGATGTGGGCGCCGCACACCATTTTGCTGCCCAAGCGCGCAGCAGGTTTGCCATTGATGTAAACCGTCGCGCTGCCTTCAGCGATGACAACCGGGAATGGCCAAAACGGGTGACTCAGTGGCAGACCGTTGCAGGACGAGGCGATGTCGTCGCCAGCACGCATGGCCGGACGCCCGTTGATGTAGACGTCATTACTGCCTTTTGCCAGAACACCGGTCGGGGGCTCGGGTAGCTCAAAGAGTTGAAACAGCCCGCTGACAACCTGAAACGTCGATATGCCGCCGGCAGCGATCGATCCACCCATGATCGCGAGGGCGACGCCACCTGTGGCAACGGTTGCCGCCACGACAGCAGCGCCAATCAGTGCGCCAGCCACGGCCCCGCCGATCATGGCGACGACGCCAAAGCCGTGAGCGATTTCGTCGCCTAAGCGTGCGGCAGGTTGTAAATCCATTTAACGAGCATCTTCCGTAGATGGCTGAGTTCTTTACACGCCAGCGTGTTTGAGCGGCTTGAAGCTCTGCATGACCTGCTTCCAGATGGCTTCGTGATGGACGAGGTCATCAGGCGTGGTCGTCAGGGTCGCGATCAGCACTGCCGGTTTGTGCTCGATGAACATCTGCCGCAGCATCAATTCGCGACCGTCCCTCTGCCATGTGTAATCGAGCAAAGAGGCGGCATGCCCATGCAGAGTGAAGTCCCAATGCTTGATCAACTTGAAGCCGGGCAACTGTTGCTCCGCGCTGTGCAATTGCGCGGCGATGTAGTCGAGAAATTGCAAATCACCCTGACCCGGATCGCGACTGATGACGAAACTTGCTTCCTTGGCCCCGCCCACTGCTGGCAACTTGAAGAGGTTGATAGTCTGGTCTTGCCAGGTATCAGGAATTTCAAGATCCGCTTCGTGGAGGCGATAGGTGTTCATGTCGATAGTCATTTCCCCGTGGCTTATCAATCAGCGAGGACTGAGCAGCCCTTTCTAATGCCACGGAAGATATGCGAAGCGTTCGGCGCTTAAGGGCCGGGTTGTCGGTTTGAAACCCATGAAGATTCCCAAACGTCTGTGCGTATCGGCCTACGCCCTCAGTCACCATCCAAACACCATGGAGTTCATCAGCCGCTGATGAGCAAACACGTCTAAGCTGGGGGTTTGCAGCTCGGTTGGGGAACGATTGCGCCGTTTGCAGGCTCACAACCCTTGTCTTTGAACCGTCTTCCTCGCGAGCATCCCTATGGAACACGTAATCCCGGACTCCTGGCTGGACGTCTTGCCATTGCCTTGGCTGAACACCCTGATCGTCGCCGTCGTGGCGATCTGTTTTTCGCTGCTGATTCGCTGGATCGCGCTTGCATTACTCAGGCGCGTATCCAAGTCGTTTATTTTTGCGCAGCAACTGATCCTGCGCGCCGGGCCGCCGACCCTGTGGCTGATCCCCTTGCTTGCGCTGCAAACCGTGTGGACCTCGGCGCCGGATGACTTGATGCTGATCAACACCGTGCGCCACGTGAACGGCATGCTGGTGGTGGGCTGCTTCACCTGGCTGGCGTTGCGCTGCGTCAAGGCGATCGGCGAAGCGGTCGCGATTCGCAATCCGCTGGACATCGAAGACAACCTGCAAGCGCGGCGCATCCAGACCCAGGTTCGGGTGTTGGTGCGTTGTCTGAATGTGCTGGTTTTGCTGTTCGGCATGGGCCTGATCTTGATGAGTTTTCCGCCGGTCAGGCAGATCGGCACCAGCCTGCTGGCCTCTGCGGGGCTTGCAGGATTGGCGGCAGGTTTTGCAGCCAAACCGGTGCTGGGTAATCTGATTGCCCAGCACCGGTTTG
>Ga0247742_10000096_pt1 | contig 75473 bp, 59 predicted proteins | sample UWRJL208509C2_FD_180944 | JGI IMG/M metagenome (GOLD analysis project Ga0247742, IMG submission 180944) | Plant litter microbial communities from Arlington Agricultural Research Station in Wisconsin, United States - UWRJ-L208-509C-2 | ecosystem: Environmental > Terrestrial > Plant litter >...
TCGCGGGTGTAGCCCGGCCGCGCGGCAGAGTCCCTGATTTGCGCCACCACGGGGGCGGCTTCGCGCAAGGCGGCCACACGCCCTTCCACGGTGTCGAGGTTGTGCCTGCGGAGCGAGGCCTTGATGGCGAACTCAAAGAGGGGTTTCCGGCTGCTAATCAGATCCCGCACCGCGGAATCGCCCTTGAGTTGACGAAGATCACAGGGATCGGCGCCGCTGGGTTCAACAGCCACGTACGTCTGGGCTTGGAACCGCTGGTCTTCTTCGAATGCCCGCAGGGCAGCTTTTTGGCCGGCGGCATCGCCGTCGAAGGTGAAGATGACCTCTCCCCCGCTGCCGTCGTCCGAGAGCAGCCGCCGGGCCACCTTGATGTGCTCGGTACCGAAAGCAGTACCACAGGTGGCCACCGCCGTCGTAACTCCGGCGAGGTGGCAGGCCATGACGTCCGTGTACCCCTCGACCACTACCAATTGACGTTCCTTGGCGATGTTCCGTTTGGCGATGTCGATCCCGTAGAGGACTTGGGATTTCTTGTACAGCGTGGTTTCAGGAGTGTTCAGGTATTTGGGGCCTTGGTCGTCCTCGTAGAGCTTCCGGGCGCCGAAGCCGATGGTGTCGCCTGCGATGTCCCTGATGGGCCAGATCAGCCTTCCACGGAAACGATCGTAGATTCCCCGGTTTCCTTCCGAGAACATGCCTGTGAGCTTCAACTCAGCATCAGTGAACCCACGGCCGCGGAGATGCTTCAACAGTGCGTCCCAGCCCTGGGGCGCGTATCCGACGCCAAAATGTTCGGCGGCGGCGCGGTCGAAACCGCGGCCGTCCAGGAAGTTCCGCCCCTCGGCAGCTCCGGGCGTCAGCAACTGCGCACGGAAGAACTCATCGGCGATCTTGTGAGCGTCCAACAGGCGTTGGCGCTTGCCCACCTCTTCACGGCTGGGACCGGTGCCGCCGTCCTCGTAGCGCAGCTCGTAGCCGATTCTGGCAGCCAGTTTCTCTACGGCCTCGTGGAACGAGCTATGGTCCATTTTCTGGACAAAGGAGATGGCATCGCCGTCTTCCCCGCACCCGAAACAGTGGTACCGGCCCACTTGCGGGCGGACAGTGAACGAGGGTGAGCGTTCGTCGTGGAACGGGCACAGGCCCTTAAAACTGCCTAGCCCGGCGCCCTTGAGGGTGACGTAACCGTCAACGACTTCCTTGATATCCGTGCGCTGGCGTACTTCGTCTATATCTTCACGTTTGATCAGGCCAGCCACGTCACCATCCTAGTCGCTCGCCCCGGGCGTCCCCGCCGTTAACGGCAGGGTTCCGCGGGCTACCAGAGCGAGGGAAGGCTTCCCACAAGCCGCTCATACATGGCCAACGCGGAGACGTCCGTCAGCGAAGCGACTTGGTCGATCACCACGCGCAGCCGCGCACCGTCGTCGACGGCGTCGCGCCAATCAGAGGCAAACATCGGCTCCAGGTGACGGTCACCTGTGGCGTTCAAGACGCCGACCAGTGCGTGCAGCACTTCGCGTTGACGCTCGTACACCGGCTGGCGATGGTCGGTGGAGATCACGAACGTGGTGGCCAGGCCCTTGAGGACCGCAATCTCAGTGACAGTTTCCTCAGGAACCATGAGCTCGGCGTCGTACCGGGTCAGGTTGGCCGGGCCGAAGTGCGCACGGGTTGTCTCCATGGCGCTCTGGCAGAACCGGCCGATCAACTGGCTGGTCATATCCTTCAGCGCAGCCATGGATTTCCGGCTGCCGTCAGCTTCGCGCACCCAAACTTTGGTGGCTTCCAGGCGGGCAAGGGCAGCATCAATCTCGGCGGGATCGTTATGCGGCAAATACCACTGCTTGGTGTAGCCCACCACGCGCGCCCGGTGGTCCGGGTTCTCCATCCATTTGAGCTGGAAATGACCGGCGACGATCGCATCCTCAACATCGTGGACCGAGTAGGAAATATCGTCTGCAAGGTCCATCACCTGGGCCTCGATGCAGGAACGGTTACCCGGAGCGCCTTCACGCAGCCATTCAAAGACGGGAAGATCGTCCTCGTAGGCGCCGAATTTGCTGGTGCGGTGCCCATGAATGACAGGAGCATCGACGGCGGACCACGGGTACTTGGACGCGGCGTCCAGGCTGGCACGGGTCAGGTTGAGTCCTGCAGGCCTGCCGTCCTCTGCCAGTACCTTGGGTTCCAGGCGGGTCAGGAGCCGCAGGGTTTGGGCGTTGCCTTCGAAGCCACCGATCGTGTGCGCAACTTCGTTCAGAGCGGACTCACCATTGTGGCCGAAGGGCGGATGTCCGAGATCGTGGCTCAGGCATGCAGTGTCCACCACATCAGGATCACAGCCGAGGGACCGGCCCAGTTCGCGGCCTACCTGCGCCACCTCCAGGCTGTGGGTCAACCTGGTTCGGACAAAGTCATCCGTGTCCGGGGCAACTACCTGCGTTTTTGCGCCGAGCCTGCGCAACGCCGAGGAGTGCAGGACCCTGGCGCGGTCCCGTTCAAAGTCGGAGCGATAGTTGCTCTTGCGGGGCTCTTCGACCCACCGCGCGGAATCTGCCTCGGCGTATCCGGGGATGGCCAGCACAAAATCGTGGGCCGTCCCGTCGTGGCCAAGAATCGCTTCGGTTCCCATGGGTATCTGCCTCCTTCAAGCGCCGGGGTGTGGAGCTTCTTGAGTCAGTCTTACACGTGTGAGGCTAGCCGCCCGAAACGTCCAGCTCTGCGGCCGAGATATCCGCGCTCTGTTCAGCGTTCAGCTGACGGCTCTCCAGCCAGTCCTTGGGCAACGCAGGCTTCTTGGGCGAACCAGCCCGGCCGCGGGGGCCCTCGGAATCGACTCCCGGGTAGGGCGAGTCCATATCCAGTTCATCAAGGTATTCGCGCAGCACCTCGAGGGTGGGAACGGTGGCCAGCTTGGCACGGAGTTCGCCACCCACAACATAGCCCTTGAAGTACCAGGCCATGTGCTTGCGGATCTCACGGAGTGCCTTGTATTCATCGTTGCCGAAGGTCTCCACCATCAGCTCAGCATGACGGTAGACGCCCTCCGCCACTTCCCGGAGCCCGGGGCGGTGCCGCTGGTCGCTGCCCTCAAACGCTGCCTGGAGGTCGCCGAACAACCAGGGGCGGCCCTGGCAACCGCGGCCCACTACGACACCGTCCACACCGGTTTCCCGGACCATGCGAACTGCATCCTCGGCAGACCAAATGTCGCCGTTGCCCAGCACCGGGATGTCCGGCAGAGCTTCGCGGAGGCGGGCAATGGCGGACCAGTCGGCCTGGCCGGAATAGAACTGCGCGGCAGTCCTGCCGTGAAGTGCGACGGCGGCTATTCCGGCGTCGCGGGCGATCCGGCCGGCGTCGAGGTACGTCAGGTGATCCTCATCAATGCCTTTGCGCATTTTGATGGTGAGCGGGATATCGCCCTTGGCGGCTTCCTTGACTGCTGTATTGACGATTGAGGTGAACAGATCGATCTTCCAGGGAAGCGCTGAACCGCCTCCGCGCCGGGTGACCTTGGGCACGGGGCAGCCGAAGTTGAGGTCGATGTGATCGGCCCGGTCCTCTTCCACCAGCATCCGCACCGCGGCGCCCACCGTCACAGGATCCACGCCGTAGAGCTGCACGGAACGGACTTTCTCGTCCTCATCATGGGAGATGATGCGCAACGATTCCGGCGTCCGCTCCACAAGGGCACGGGACGTCACCATCTCGGCCACGTACATGCCGCCGCCGTATTCACGGCAGAGCCTGCGGAAGGCCGAGTTGGTGATGCCGGCCATCGGGGCAAGGATCACGGGGGTGTCCACGGTGATCCTGCCAAGCTTCAATGGCGGGAGCTCAAGCTTTGGTGCGGGGGGCGTTGCTACAACAGTCACCTAACCATTGTTGCAAATCCGGGCAAATCGGCGGACAGCCCGCCGAATCGCCCGCTTGATCGTCCAGCACACCGTAGTCAGGCGGGCCCTGGGGGCAAGATCCAGACCCGGCGTCAGGTGGTGTTGTCGTTGCTTCCGCCGCGGCGCTCCGCTTCCCGTTGTGCACGGCGGCTACCCGGGCGTGCCGGCTTGCCGTGAGCGTCAAGGCGCGTATCGGCGTCGTGCGTGTCCTCCGACCCTGAACCCGCGACGACGGCGGCTGCTGCCAGCGAACCGGTGTCCTTAAGCTCATCGGGACTCACCGAGGCCCCGCCTGCGGCGGCAAGGCGCTTTATGCCGGTGGCCTTCACCACCAGGACAGCGATCAGGGTGGTGACGGGGATGGCAAGAACCAGGCCGATGGAGCCCACCAAGGTGCGGATGACTTCCTCGGACAGCTCGGCACTGGTCAGTGCTTCCGCGAGCGGGCGGTCATAGAGCATCACAATGATGAGGATGGGAAGTGCGGCGCCGGCGTAGGCAAAGGCGATGGTGTAGACGGTGGAAGCGATGTGGTCCCGCCCGATCCGCATAGCCGAGGAGAACAGCTTGCGGGCACTGGTGTTGGGCGCCAGTTCGTAAAGTTCCCACACTGCGGAGGACTGTGTGATGGTCACATCGTTGAGAACGCCCAGGCCGGAAATGATGAGGCCGCAGAGGATGATCCCGGAGATCGAGATCTGCGGGGACATGTTCACCAGCGTTGAAGCGTCGTGGTTCCCCACTCCGGCCAAATTAGCCGCGTCCGTAGCCCACGCCGCCAACAGCGCAGTGATGCTGAGCCCAAAGATCGTGCCCAGCAGGGCCGTAGACGTTCGCGCCGAGAACCCGTGCGCAAAGTACAGGACCCCGATCATGATCACCGTAGAGCCCACCAGAGCCAGCAGGAGCGGCGGTTTTCCTTCCACCAAACCCGGCAGAATGAAGCTCACCAGGACAAAATAGGCACCCACCAGGCCAAGAAGCGCCCGGAAGCCGCGCCAACGGGCCACCGCGATGACCACCGCTGCGTACAGGACAGCCAGGAGGGCGATGGGAATGCTGCGGACAAAGTCCACAAATACATAAGCCGGGGCGCCGCTTCCCGCACTTGCCCCCTGGACGGCGGACAGGTTGAGGTACCGGATGGAGTCCCCCACATCCACGCCGTGGGACATGGCCACGTCAGGGTTGATGACAACCTTCACCACGTCCCCGCCCTTATCCGGCTCCGTGAAGGCGAACGTGCACTGGGATCCGCCGGACTGGCTGTTCTGGCCCGTGTCAGTTTGGTCGGTGTTGCTTTGGCCGGTGTTGCCCTGGCCCGTGTTGCTTTGACCCGTCTGCGTGCAGCTTTCCACCACCACGCTCTGAATCCTGCCAGTGTCGAACGTGACCCCGGGGGCGGGTTGGTATGGGCTTGAAAACGTGATGCCCTCGCGGCTGCCGGAAGGCCACAGGACCATCATGGCCACGAGCGTCAGGACGCCCACCGGAACAAGAATGGCCGCGAGAATCCAGTTGGCCCGCTTCCGCGACGCAATGGCCTGCGGGGTTGGCTCGGAATTTTCAGAATGACCGTGGGAGTGACCGTGGCCCATCAGCAGCAAAACCTCATGCCTTAACCCTACGCGGGCACAGCTGCATTTAAACGCAGGATCCCACGCGGCCCGCGGGATGCGGGCAACGTGGGATCCGGGCGTGCCGAAGATGTGGTCAGTCGCTGACAATCAGGGTGTCTGCGCCCCGCACATGGGCTTTTCCGGATTCCAACAGCGGATCAAGAACCGTGCGAAGCGCCGTCATGGACTCGTCAACTTCCAGCAAGACCGGATGCTGGTAGGCAATGAGTGCCAGCAGGTCCCGGACCGCGGCCGCTGCTTCCTCGGCGGACAGCAGGGGATCGTGTCCAAGGAAGACATCAGACGGCTCGTCGGAATTGCCTTGGGCGTAGCTGATGGCGAACGCCTGGATCTTACCTTTCCGGCTGGCAGGAACGCCTTGGCCGAACGCACTCGCTTTGGGTGCGCGCAGGACGATTGCCCCGTGCGCGCCGGTCAGGTCATGCAGGAACAAACGCTGCACTGTGGCAATGCTCAGCTCTCCGGGGCTGTCCCAGTGGTGGACGTGGGAATAGTACTTGCCCACCACGTCGCTCAGTTCCACCGAACCTGTAGCCAGGTCTTCCACGCGCTCTGAGGCGGCTTCCTCGGAACCGTCGCCAAAACGCGGCAGGGACAACGGCTCTGGCTTCACCACCACCAGTTGCGAGCGCTGAATGGGCGAAAGTCCCGCTGCCGCAGCAAATGCAGCACCGGCAGTGTCCGGCTCCACCTTGCTGCGCAATTTGGAAACGCCCGACGGCGAGTTCCCGGCTTCCCGGCGCAGCATGGTCAGCAGGGTGGCACCCACGCCTTCACGGCGGTGGTCTTTGGCAACCTCAACGTACGCCCAGAGCCGTTCGGGGTGCAGCGAAGCCTCATGGACAACACCTGCAGCGACGGGAATCCGTACGCCATCCACCACGTCCTCGGCCACGATGCAGCGGCGCCACGGCTGGTTGCTCGAAGGCGCCAGTGCTGCACGGAACTGCTCTGCGGGGAGTGTTTCCGGGCCGCCCCAGATTTCCAGGAGGGCGAGGTCATCGCCTTCCTTCCATTCGCGGTAATCCAAAGCCACGGCTAGGCGCCGATCAGGCGTGCTGCAAGGTAGCCCTCAACCTTGTCCAGGGACACACGTTCCTGGCTCATGGTGTCGCGCTCACGAATGGTGACGGCCTGGTCTTCCAGGGTGTCGAAGTCCACGGTGATACAGAACGGGGTACCGATTTCGTCCTGGCGACGGTAGCGGCGGCCGATGGCGCCGGCGTCGTCGAAGTCGATGTTCCAGTTCTTGCGCAGCTGGGCGCCCAGTGCCTTTGCCTTCGGGGACAGGTCCTCGTTACGGCTCAGCGGCAGGACGGCGGCCTTGACCGGAGCCAGGCGCGGATCCAGTTTCAGCACGGTGCGGACATCGACGCCGCCCTTGGCATTGGGTGCCTCGTCCTCGGTGTAAGCGTCGATCAGGAAGGCCATGAAGGAGCGGGTCAGGCCGGCGGCGGGCTCGATCACGTACGGGGTGTAACGCTCGTTGGTGGCCTGGTTGAAGTAGCTCAGGTCCGTGCCGGAGGCCTTGGCGTGGGTGGAGAGGTCAAAGTCCGTGCGGTTGGCGATGCCCTCGAGCTCGCCCCACTCGGAGCCCTGGAAACCAAAGCGGTATTCGATGTCCGTGGTGCCCTTGGAGTAGTGGCTGAGCTTCTCCAGCGGGTGCTCAAAGAATCGGAGGTTGTCTTCACGGATGCCCAGGCCCGTGTACCAGGACATGCGTTCCTTCATCCAGTACTGGTGCCATTCTTCGTCCGTGCCGGGCTCGACGAAGAATTCCATTTCCATCTGCTCGAATTCGCGGGTACGGAAAATGAAGTTGCCCGGCGTGATTTCGTTACGGAACGACTTACCGATCTGGCCGATGCCGAACGGCGGCTTCTTCCGGGATGTGGTCAGGACGTTGTTGAAGTTCACAAAAATGCCCTGGGCCGTTTCGGGACGAAGGTAGTGCATGCCTTCGTCGCTGGCCACCGGGCCGAGGAAGGTCTTCAGCAGACCGGAGAATTCCTGGGGCTCTGTCCACTGTCCGCGGGTGCCGCAGTTTGCGCAGACGATGTCCGCCAGGCCATTTTCTGCCGGGCGGCCCTTCTTTTCCTCGTACTCTTCCTCGAGGTGGTCGGCACGGTAGCGCTTGTGACAGGAAAGGCACTCAACCAGGGGGTCGGAGAAAACCTCCACGTGACCGGATGCTTCCCATACCTGGCGGGGAAGGATGACCGAGGAGTCCAGGCCTACAACATCTTCGCGGCCGCGAACCATGCTCTGCCACCACTGGCGCTTGATGTTTTCCTTCAGCTCCGCACCGAGGGGACCGTAGTCCCACGCAGAACGGGAGCCACCATAGATTTCACCGGCCTGGAAGACAAAGCCCCTCCGCTTGGAGAGTGAAATGACCTGGTCAAGGACGGATTTTGCTGCCATGGGTAACTCCATTTGTTCTACAGGGCCGCTGGGTGCGGTCCGCGGTGGTTTGCCCCGGAATCCGGACGAGGTTGTCCGGCGGGGTGCTGGGGGAAAGTTGTTCCTCTAACCCTACCGGCCTTTGGCCGTTGATCTTCGTGCGAATGCTCCCTTGGGCCAGGGCAACGTGGCCACGATGATCGCAATGAGCGTCAGCACCGTACCCAGCACCGTGGGCAAGGCGACCACCGCTCCGGGACTGGGGATCACGACGTCGAGCACCAACGATCCCACCAGTTGCCCGGCGATCACGCCCAAACCCGTGATCAGGACGCCCAAGCTGCGGACCAGCAGGGCCGCCAGTCCAATGAAGAGGCAGCCCATGGGGCCACCAAGGTAGTACCACCACTCACCGGGCAGCGGATTACCCGGCCCGGCCACGGACAGCTTGATGATCCACGCGATCCACAAGATGGCTGACCCGGCAATGAAGTTCACCAGGGTGGCGGCGATGGGCGTCCCATAATGCACTGTGGCAGTGCCGTTCATCGCCTGCTGGAAGCTCATGAAGAAACCGGCGGCCAACGGCAGGAGGACCGGCAAAACGAGCGAGGCGACGTCGGCGTCGCCGCCGAACCGCGGTGAAACAGCCCATGCGACGGCCGCCACGGTCAGGACACTGCCAAGGACCCGAACTCCGGTGATGGCGCGTTTTCCTCCCGGGCCGATTCCCATGCGGTCCACGAGCAAGCCACTGAGCGTTTGTCCCGTAACGGCCGCGACCGTGAACAACGCAACGCCCAACAGGGCAACCGTGAACGACTGGGCAAAGACGAACAGTGCGCCAATGGCACCGGCCATGACATAGAAGCGGGGAAAACTGCGGTTCCGGACAGCAGGAATGATCCGCTGCAGGCCGGCCCTGCCCCTGGGCGTGGCAAGGGAGATGGCGCTGATGAGCAGGAGCCCTGTGGTGAAGCTCACCACAGATGCGGCGATGCCGTCGTCCAGTTTCGCGCCGAGGGCCCCGTTGATCCTTGCTTGAAGCGGGATGACCAGGCCTGTCGCTACGGCAATAGGGAGGCCAATGACCAGCGGGAGGGTGGGACGGGGAGAAGGCTGCGGCACCGTCACCACACTACTTCAGGCATCATTGCTCTATGAGCAACCCCGAAATTGAAGAGATCCCCATCCGCGACGACATGATCCGCCTGGGCCAGCTGTTGAAGCTCGCCAATCTGGTGGAGGACGGCGTTGAAGCCACGGAGCTCATCAAGAACGGGTTGGTTAAGGTCAACAACGAAATTGATGACCGCCGCGGACGCCAACTCCACGTCGGAGATACCGTCACCGTCAACGGCCAGACGGTCCGGATCACCGCAGCCTGACGCACTGAGATTTTGTACAGATAACGCCCTCCAGAATGGCTCTTAGGGGCGTTATCTGTACAAAAACTCAATCAGTGAGGACCTTATGGGTGAGGAACTCGCCCACGTGTCCGATCTCCTGCTGGTTGATGCCGTGCCACATCCCCGTGTAGAGCACTTTGGTGAGGTCAACGTGCTTGCGCACCCAACCCATGGTGTATTCGATCTTGTCTTGGGTGATGACGGGATCCTGCTGGTCACGGCCCCAGAACATGGGCAACGATCCGTCCAGTTCACTGTCCCGGAAGGCGGCGTCAGCGCCGGCGTCGATCACGAAGCCTGAAAGCCCGACGACGGCGGCGAAGTCCGCGGGACGGTAGCGGAGCATGGTGGTAGCCATCGCCATGCCCATGGAGAAGCCCAGCAACGTCACTGACGAGTGGTTTGCTTTGACCGTGTCCAGCCATTCGAGCGCATACTCGGCTGCGTGCTTCACGACGTCCAGTGAGTAGTCGATCGATGCTGTCAAAGGGAACCACGTAAAGCCCGGCCCCATGGGCATCGGCGCGCGAAGGGCAGCCACTACGAAGCCTTCGGGAAGCAACCCGGCCAAGCTGAAGAGGTCCTCCTCGTTGGAGCCGTAGCCGTGCAGCAGGACCAACAGCGGCTTGCCTGCGCGCTCGGCTTCATCGTGGGACCACAGGACAACGGGGGCTGGAAAGGCGGGTGCTTCAGTCATGGCTCCATTCTTGCAGTTACCCACAAGTAACAACCTACGGTGGCGTAGGGTCGACGTCACGGGGCAGGATATGAGCGTGAGTGAGAACAATCCATTACTGAAGCCGGGCGAGCCCGTCCCGGAGCCCCACGAACCCGTTCAAAACCACCCGTGGACCCGATACGTGGCCCTGGGTGACTCCTTCACCGAGGGCATCGGCGATCCCGAACCCCGGAACCCGGGCGGCCACCGTGGTTGGGCGGATCGAGTGGCCGAGGAATTGGGCCGCGGTCAAGAGGACTTCGCCTATGCCAACCTTGCCATCCGTGGCAGGCTGCTGCAGCAGATCATCGATGAACAAGTGGGCCCGTGTTTGGAACTGCAGCCGGACCTGGTGTCCATTTCGGCTGGCGGCAATGACCTCATCCGCCCAGGCGGGGATCCCGACCTATTGGCCGAAAAGCTCGACGCCGCTGTGGCTGAGCTGAGCTCCGGCGGCGCTACCGTGGTCCTTTTCAACGGCCCGGACACGGCAGCATCGGTTCTGGGGCGTATCCGCGGCAAGGTTGCCATTTACAACGAGAACCTCCGGACCGTGGCTGCACGCCACGACGCCATCATCGCGGACATGTGGTCCTTGCGGCAGCTGGCAGACCCCCAAATGTGGGATGCCGACCGCCTGCATTTCTCCCCGCTGGGCCACCACACCATCGCCATGATGGTGCTGGACGCACTGAACGTCCACCACACTCTTGAGCCCCTGATGCCAAAGTCCCTGCCGCCGCGCACGTGGCGTGAGGCGAGGTCTTCGGACCTCGTCTGGGCCCGCGAGTACTTTGTCCCATGGGTGATCCGGAGGCTTCGGCATCGGTCCTCCGGCGATGGCATCAGTCCAAAACGTCCGACGCCGGGTCCCGTCTTCGGTTCCACCGGCACCCTGTTGCCACGCCGCTGACGTGACGCTTCTTCGCCGCGAGGTCCGCCATGCCGGGTGGTAGCTCCCTGTCCGCGGAGAGCGTCCGGCGGATACGGCTCCGGCGGCAACAACTGCGGGCCCCCCCACGCCGGAGGCCCCGCGGACGTGGTCCGTAACCTCCTGGCCGTCCAGTCACAGGAGTTCGCTTATGCGAGGTGGACCCTTGCGCAGAGAAGCTCCGCCGGCTCGCCACCGGTGGTCACGGCCGCGGACGTGGAGCAGGCCGTAGCGGACGGAACCATCCTGCGGACACACATCCTCCGCCCCACCTGGCACTTCGTGCACCGGGACGACCTCGGCTGGTTGATGGGATTGTCCGCAGAGCGCCTCCACCAAGGCAACAAAGGCATGTACCGCCAGACGGGAATCGATGAGGACGCTGCTGCCGCAAGCGGCCGGATCCTGGCCGCGGCCGTGGCGGACGGGGCCCACAAAACGCGGGAGGAACTGGCCGCAGTCCTGGGACAAGCCGGCTTCCCCAGCAAGGGCCTGGGCTTCATCTATCACCTCATGCACGCAGAAATCAGCCGTGTCCTGGTCAGCGGCTCCCCCGTCCGTTCCGCCGGCGGCGCCCTGAAACAAACGTATGCCTTGTTCGAGGAACGCGTTCCCGGGTTCCTAACCTCACCGTTGGCCGGGGAGGATCGTGAACAGGCACTTGGGCAATTGGCGCTGCGATACTTCAGCAGCCGGGGCCCCGCAACAGTCAAAGACTGTGCGGTGTGGTCCGGGTTGACCATGAAAGACGTGAAGCGGGGAATCGATGTGGCTGAGGAGATCTCCCCCGGGAGCCTGGGCACTGTTCACTTTGATGGCCTGGAGTTTTATCTGGCATCTGAAGAAGTGGGGGCTCTCACCAACGGCCACCATTCTTCAGCGATCCAGGACGGCGGGCTCCCCCGCCTGGACCTCATCCAGTGCTACGACGAATACGTGATGGGCTACTCACAGTCCCGGCACTTCCTTGGTGGAACGGCGCCATACTTCCCCGAGGACAACGGACCCATGCACGTGGTCCTGGTGGACGGCAGGCTGGCTGGGTGGTGGCGCCACGGTTTCTCCGGCGGGGCCTGCGAACTCGATGTCCGCATGAACCGGCCGGCAACTGCAGCAGAGCAGGACGCCTTGCAGGCCGAGGCGGATCGTTACGGCCTGTTCCTGGGCATGGAGACCAAGCTGGTGTGAAATAGCCGGGGCTTGTTCCGGGAGACGGGCCGCGTCCAGGTGGCAGGACTAAGCTGGGTTAAGACCTAGGAGGCCTGCACTGTGAACAATCTGATCTTCTGGATCATCGTCTGCTCGTGGCTGATTCCCCTCGGAATCCGCATGTACAACCGCTCCCGGGCGCGCCGGATCCAGAACGACACCTTCCGCGGCCCGGGGTACCCGCCGCAGAACCTGCCGGGACCGGGGTATCCGCCGCAGAATTACCAGCAGCAGGATTACCCGGGACAGGGCTACCCGGCGCAAAGGTACCCTTCACCGGGCTACCCGGGCTACCCGTCCGAGCCCACCGTCATCCGCCCTGTGGATGACGCGCCGCAGTCCGTGCCGCCGTCGAACCCGTCATCCCCCACCCCGTTCGCCTCGACGAGCGGGTCCGAGCCGCAAGGATACCGGGCTCGCAAGCTGGCCGAGCTGGATACAAAATTCAGCAACGGCGAGATCGCCATGGAGGATTACATGCGGCAGCGCGGCGAGATCATGAATGGCTGAACTGCCTGGCATCGGACGTTCCTTGCCGTTTAAGCAGGGTCAGCACACCAGCGTTTAGGCGAAAAACGCTTCGCGGAGCTGGGCTGAGAGCTGGCCGATTTCGGTGAGGAAGCCATCATGGCCGATCGGCGCTTCAATGACGTGGACCGGCACCTCGCCAGGCAGCGCAGCGGCCAGTTCCCGGGACTGGGCCGGGAAGTAGAGCCTGTCACTGTCCACAGCCGCCACGAAGAACTCCGCCGTGGCACCCGAAAGCGCCGCTTCCAACGATCCGCGCCCCCTGGTGACGTCGTGGGACATCAGTGCCTCGGTGATGGCGATGTAGCTGTTGGCGTCAAAGCGGCGGACCAGTTTGGTTCCTTGGTGGTCCAGGTAGCTTTCCACCTGATACCGGCCCCGCTCGCCCAATGCTGCGGCGGCGAGCGGAGTCTCCTGGTGCTGGGCTTGCCGGCCAAAGCGGACGTCCAGCTCCAGTGCCGAGCGGTAGGTGATGTGGGCGATGCGCCGGGCCAAAGCCAAACCGTGCTCAGGCGCGGGGCCACCGTAGTAGTCGCCGTTGTTGAAATTCGGGTCCTGCCTGATGGCCAGGGTTTGTGCTTGGGCAAAAGCAATCTGCTCGGCCGTGCTGTAGGCGCCTACTGCGATGACTGCGCAGCGTTTGACCCGATGGGGGTATGTCACAGCCCACTCAAGGGCGCGTGCGCCGCCCATGGATCCGCCCAATACGGCGTGCCAGGCGTCGATTCCCAGGGTATCGGCGAGGCGCGACTCTGCCTCTGTGCTGTCGCGCAGGGTGACCAGCGGGAATCGCGAGCCCCACGGGCGTCCATCCGGGGCTTCGGATGATGGACCGGTGCTGCCGTAACAGCCGCCCACGATGTTGATGGAGATGACAAAGAACTTGTTGGTGTCGATGGTGGCACCCGGACCAACGAGTTGCTCCCACCATCCTTCCTCGTCCGTGGCTCCGCGGGCTACGTGCGTACTGCCGGTGAGTGCGTGCTGGATGAGCACCGCGTTGGAGGCATCCGCGTTCAGCTGCCCCCAGGTCTCATAGGCGAGTACGACGTCGGGGAGGAATCCGCCGGCTTCAAGTTCCAGTGGGCCGATGCCGGCGTACTTGACGGTTCCGTCTTCTTCTCCGGATTTTGGAAGGGCTGTAGCAGTAATGGTCATTCCTTTGACACCTTAACCTCGCGCTTGCCCGTCGCCTTGCGTGCGAACAGGCCAGGTCTTCACCCGGGGCACCCCACCGCGGAGGAGGGTTGCCGGCCAGCAAGCCGGGGCTGTGTGCTGGCACTCATGACCTAATACGAAGAGTCTAGGAAACACAGGGGGGTTCTGGCGAAGAATGTGACAACAGTGTGACGGTCAAAGGTCATTTCGTTCGCCTACGAGCACCCGCCGCTGCCGCCCGGCGAATTTTCGTCGGCGCGGGCGGCAGTCGGTCTGGTGCGTTGGGCCGTGGGCGTCAGGCGCCCTTGGCAGCCCGGAATCCGGCTTCGAGGTCCGCGATGATGTCATCTACGTGCTCGATACCGACGGACAAGCGCACCAGGCCCGGGTTGACGCCGGCAACAAGTTGCTGCTCCGCGGTCAGCTGACTGTGCGTCGTCGACGCCGGGTGGATGACCAGCGAGCGGACGTCACCTATGTTGGCAACGTGCGAGTGCAGTTCCAGACCATCCACAAAACGCTTGCCCGCTTCCACGCCACCCTTGATGTTGAAGGCAACGATTGCCCCCGTGCCCTTGGGTCCGTACTTCCGGCCACGGTCATACCACGGGCTGGATGGCAGGCCCGCGTAGGCGACCGATTCGACGTCGTCGTGGCTTTCAAGCCACTCAGCTACCTTGGTGGCGTTCGCTACGTGACGCTCCACGCGCAGGCTCAAGGTCTCCAACCCCTGGGCAATAAGGAAGGCGTTGAACGGAGACACGGCCGAGCCGAGATCACGAAGCAACTGGACGCGGGCCTTGAGGATGTAGGAGAGGTTGGCACCCAACGCACCGTCCTTGCCGAGGTCCCTGGCGTAAACCAGCCCGTTGTAGCTGGGGTCCGGGGTGTTGAAGCCGGGGAAGCGTTCCGGGTCCTTGCCGAAGTCAAAGTTGCCGGAGTCCACAATCACACCGGCAATTGCGGAACCGTGACCGCCCAGATACTTGGTTGCCGAGTGGACCACAATGTCAGCGCCCCACTCGATGGGACGAATGAGGTACGGCGTTGACAGGGTGTTGTCCACGATCAGGGGCACGCCGGCCTCGTGGGCGACGCGTGCGATGCCCTCGATGTCCAGCACGTCCTGCCGAGGGTTGGAGACAACCTCGCCGAAGAACAGCTTGGTGTTCGGCTGGACGGCGTCACGCCACTGATCCAGGTTGTCCGGGTCCTCCACGAAGGTGACTGAGATGCCGAATTTCTTCAGAGTGTGTGCAAGCAAGTTGTAGGTGCCGCCGTACAGGCTGGGGCTCGCCACGATGTGGTCGCCGGACTCAGCGATGTTCAGGATGGCGAACGTCTCCGCGGCTTGTCCTGAGCTAAGCAGGAGTGCTCCCAGGCCACCTTCCAGGCTCGCGATCCGCTGCTCCACGGCATCCTGCGTCGGGTTGCCGATCCGGGTGTAGATGGGTGCGAGCTCCGCCAGGGCGAAGCGGTTGGCAGCGCTCTCGGCACTGGGGAACACGAAGGACGTGGTCTGGTAGATGGGAAGCGAGCGCGCTCCGGTGGCTGAGTCCGGCTCCTGGCCTGCGTGGATTTGGCGGGTTTCGAAAGACCATCCTTGGGACATGGAGTTCTCCTGTTCGTGACGCATGGGTTTGGCAAGCAGTGTGGTGCAGCTGAACTGGGGCCAGTCTAGGAACTGTCCGGAAGTCAGAACAGCTTTATGACGCCGATGGAATCTTTCGGTCTCTTCGCGTCCTCGCATGACGCCCATAGCGAAAGTTACACAGATCCCACCTTAGTTAGGCTTGACTTAGCTGAGACACTGATCACAAAGTGCCAAGATGAAGCCATGCGCATGGATCACGTCTCTTACGCCTGTGAACGAGATGGCCTTTTGGCCACTACCGAACGAATTTCCGCGGCATTGGGAGTGGACGCTGTCCGGGGCGGAGTGCACCCGCGCTTCGGTACCCGGAACATGATCATTCCCCTCGCGGATAACAAATACCTGGAAGTTGTGGAGGTCCTGGACCACCCTGCTTCCGACAAAGCACCCTTTGGCCAAGCCGTCCGTGCACGGTCGGCTGCCGGTGGAGGTTGGATGGGCTGGTGCGTCGCCGTTGATGACCTCGCCCCGTTCGAGGACCGCCTTGGCCGCTCCGCCGTTCCCGGCAACCGCAAGTTCCCTGACGGCCGCGAATTGGTGTGGCAGCAGATTGGTATCCTCGGCTTGATCGCCGATCCCCAGGTGCCGTACCTGCTCAAGTGGGAGGGCGACCCCTCACTTCACCCGTCCAGGATTTACGAGAGCGACGTCAAGATGTCCAGCCTCACCATTGCGGGCTCGGCTGAACGCGTCACCGAGTGGTTGGGTGAGCCGGTGGAAAAGCCGCTTGAGGATGTCGCAGTCCAGTGGATGGCACCGCACGGCACCCCCGGCATCCTGGCTGTCACTTTCGAAACCGCTACTGGAGCCGTCACCATCTAAAGCAGTTCCCTCCAAACTTCGGCCGCCATCAGCGGGTGCCAATGACGTCACCCAGCGATGGCGGCCGAATACCTTTAACGTGCGCTCTAACCGAGGCCTATAGCCTTGCCGAACAGGCTGAAACCTACGAACGCTACGATGTCCAGCAATGCGTGGGCAATCACCAAGGGCATGACCCGCTTGGTCTTGGTATAGATCCACGCGAACACCAACCCCATGACCACGTTGCCGATGAACGGCCCAAAACCCTGGTACAGGTGGTAGCTTCCCCGCAGGAGGGCACTGACCACAATGGCTACCGGCATGCTCCAGCCGAACTTGCCAAAACGATCCATGAGGTAGCCCACCACGATCACTTCTTCCACGATCGCGTGGCGCATGGCCGAGAGGATCAGCACTGGCACCGTCCACCAATAGGCGTCCAGGCCGCTGGGCACAATCGCCGTGGTGATGCCCAGGGCGCGGCCGGCGGCGTACAGGCCAAGCGAGGGGATCCCAATCACAGCCGCCAGGCCAAGACCCTGAAGAAGGTCCTTGCCGGGACGGGCAAAGTTGAAGCCGAGCCGTGCGAAGGCTGAGCCACCGCCGCCGTCCTTGTGTCCGGGTGCGTGGGTGGACAGGAAGTAGAACACCAAGGCCACCGGCACCAGAGCGAACACGATGTCCAGGAGTTGGTACGTGAGGTCAAAGTACTCGCGCGTGCTCTGGGAGCGGTTCAGCGTTGATGTGGCATCTGCCAACGGTGCCCGGGTCATTTTGTCCAGCAGCTGCACTACGGAGTAAACGGCCGACTGACCCAGGGACAAACCCAGCACTATAAGTACTTCGGCTCGCAGCCGTCGACGGGAAGCAAGGAACATGTTCCTATCTTGCCCTTACTCCCTGCTACTTTGCCGGGAACAGCGCATCTTGCCGGACCTGGCACGGCAGCCACCCTATGCTTGGTGAGATGGGCGCCCCTGAGAGAATCTTCATGATCCGGCATGGACAGTCTGCCGCTAATGCCGACACCTCCATCTACAACCGTGTGCCGGACTACCGCATCCCGCTGACGGACTTAGGCGTGGAGCAGGCGAGGATCGCCGGGGAACACCTGCGCCGAAAGCTCGATGGTGAGCAGGTCTGCGTCTACGTCTCCCCCTACCTGCGTGCCTATCAGACCCTTGAAGCCATGAACCTCGGCTCCCTGGTGGAGAGGGTCATAGAGGAACCCAGGCTTCGCGAACAGGACTGGGCAAACTTTCAAATCGCCGGGGAGATCGAGGACCAAAAGGAACTGCGCAACCTCTACGGCCACTTCTTCTACCGGTTCCGCGAGGGCGAGTCCGGCTCGGATGTGTACGACCGGGTGTCATCGTTCATGGAGACGCTGTACCGGCACTGGCAGAAGCCTATGTACGCCCCCAACACCCTCCTGGTGACTCACGGGCTGACCATGCGCCTGTTCTGCATGCGATGGTTCCACTGGACCGTGGAATACTTCGAATCGCTCAACAACCCGGACAACGCCGAGCTACGCACCTTGATAAAGAACGACGACGACCAGTACAGCCTGGATATACCGTTCAGCCAGTGGGTGCCCAGGGAGGTAGACGACTCGGTCCTGCACGCACCAAGGATGCGCTTCTAGCTTCTCCTTGCGGCCAAATATCAGCTGGCTGGCGCGACGATGACTTCCGTTCCCTTGGCTTCAAACGCCGCTTTGTTTTCGGCGCTGATGCCGGAGTCCGTGATGAGGTGCCTGAAATCGTAGCCGGCCATGGCGGCGAAGGAACGGCGGCCCACTTTTGAGGAATCGGCCACCACATAGGACTCTGTTGCCCGGCGTGCCATCACGGTGTTGACCATGGCTTCGCCTTCGTCCGTAATGGTGGGGCCAAGATCCGGGTCCACGCCGTTGACGCCAATGAACGCAATATCCAGGGCAACTTTTTGCATGATGACGTCCGTGTACGGACCCACCAGTTCATAGGAGCGCGGATTGAGGATCCCACCGGTGACCATGATCTTGATGTTCGGCCTGACAGCCAACTGTGAGGCGATGTTGATCGCATTGGTGACCACGGTAAGGGTGGGTGTGTGGGATGGCGCGTTGAGGTCTTCCCGTGTGGAGAGCACCTGAGCCAATGCCGTGTTGGTGGTACCGCCGCTGAGGCCAATGACTGCACCGGGACGGATCAACGCTGAAGCGGCCAAAGCAATCTCCTGCTTGGCCTCGGCGTGGTCGTCCCGGTTGTACCGGCCGGGAAGGTCGTAGGCGACGGACCCGGTGGTTGCACCGCCGCGGGTGCGGCTCAGCAGCCGCTGCTTGGCCAGGCTGTCAAGATCCCTACGGGCCGTAGCAGGTGACACGCCCAGGCGGGTCACGATGTCCTCGACTTCCACGTGGCCGGACTCGGCCAGGAGGTCGAGTATGGCAGTCAGCCGATCGGTGCGGGTCATGACAAGCCTTTCGCGGGTTCGGCGCTAATTCGCTTTAGCGAACAGCGTCAGCATACGTGCAGACTCCAGCACAAGGGCGTCACGGCCGGCCTCGATGTATTTCCGGGAATCCACCACTGCAGGATTGGCATCGAGATACTCACGGACGGCGCGGGTAAAGAACCCGTTCAAATGTGTGGATACGTTGATCTTAGTCATACCCGCGCGGATAGCGGCTATGAGCATGTCATCTGACACACCTGATGAACCGTGGAGGACCAGTGGTTTTCCCACCGCTTTCTTCAGCCTGGTGATGAGGTGCAGATCCAGGGCGGCACTGCGTTCGGTCATGGCGTGGGATGAGCCAACCGCCACGGCCAGGGCGTCCACGCCTGTTGCCTCGACGAACGCCCGGGCTTCGTCGGGGTCTGTTCTGACACCGGGAGCGTGTGCTCCGTCTTTACCACCCACTTTTCCCAGCTCGGCCTCCACATAAACACCGCGCTCGTGAGCGTAGGCGGCAACCCTTCGCGTGACTTCCACATTTGTACCGTAGGGCAGATGCGCGCCGTCGTACATGACGGAACCGAAACCGAGGTCCACAGCGGCCAGCGCAAGGTCTTCGGATTCTGCGTGGTCCAGGTGGAGGGCAACAGGGACAGCGGCTGAGCGGGCGATGGCCAGTGCTGCCGATGCGATGGGCTCAAGTCCGCCGTGGTACTTGGCGCAGTTCTCGGAAATCTGCAGGATCAGTGGCACGCCGGCTGCCTCAGCCCCCGCCACCAGGCCTTCGGCGGTTTCGATGTGAATGATGTTGAAGGCGCCCTGGCCCGCGCCAGCTGACGCGGCCCTGTCCATGAGTTCCCGTGTATTGACCAGGGTCACCGGGTCTCCTTCCATGTGACGATCAATTGCTCTTGAAGTTCCTGGTACCGCGGTGAGATTTCGCCTGCGGCGGGCATGAGAACGGCCGCGGCCGACCATGCGGTGGCACGGCGAAGAATGTCGCGGGGCTCGGTAACGCCTTCGGCGAGTGCGACGGCGGCAGCCGCCACACCGGCGTCGCCCGCCTCTGTGGGGTTGCCGCTGAGCGCTTCCGGCAGCCGTGCGCTCCAGTAGCCGCCCGGGGCGGCGTGGTCGAAGGCGAGCATGCCGTCCGCGCCGGCGCTGACCAGGACGGTGCGGGCACCCATATCGATGAGCGCGAGGGCCGCTGCTTCCAGGCTGGACTCCCCCGTCGCCTCAGCGAGCTCGTGATGGTTCGGCTTGAGGATGTCGGCGCCGGCTTTGGCTGCGGCGATGATCCCGGGACCGGAGGTGTCTATGATGGCCGGGATACCGGCGTCGTGGGCCAGACGAACCAGTTCCGGGTAGAAATCCGCGGGAGCGCCCGGTGGCAGGCTTCCCGAACCGACCAGGACAGAGGCCTGCAGGTTTCTATTTCCGCTGACCGCCTCAACTACGGCGATCCGAAGTGAGCGCCAATCGTCCGGCAGGAGCGCCTGTCCCTCCTCATTGAAAATGGACGTTTCCCCGGCAACGGTGTCCACCAGCGCTATGCTGCGACGGGTCTCGGCGGCCACGCCCACCAGGGTGTGCGGCACGCCGCTGGTCCACAGCTCGGCTGCCAGGGTCTGTCCTGCCGCGCCGCCCGTAGGGGCAATGGCGAGGACGGGGTAGCCGAGTTGGTGGGTGACCCGGGCTACGTTGATCCCCTTGCCGCCGGCACGGCTCAAAGGGGTGGGCACGCGGTGGCTTGAGCCCTCGGTGATCCCGTGGACGGTGTAGGTCATGTCGATCGCCGGATTGGCAGTGACGGTGATGATGCGGTTCACGTTGGCTCGCTTCATTGTGCGCCTCCTAACACTGCCCTGGCGTTCATGGCCGCACCGAGCAAGCCTGCGTCCTGTCCCAGCTGGGCACGGATGAGCTGGGGCCGACGCTGAAAGTCCAGGATCCCGTCAACCCGCTTGCGGAGCGGCTCCAGCAGTTCGTCGCCGGCTTCGGCGAGTCCGCCGCCAATCACCACGGCTTCAGTTCCAATGATGTTCACGCATTGGCAGATGGTGAAAGCAAGGGCATCAACGGCATCGTCCCAAACGCGTGCAGCGACTGTGTCTCCTGCGCTCGCCCTAAGCAGGACCCCGCGTGCACCGTTCACCCGGTTTCCCGATGCCCGGTGGTACCGCTTGGCAATGGCGCCGGCCGAGCCTACTGCTTCCAGGATGGTGGAACCGGTGGCGCCGGGGGCGGCGTCGGGGTCCGGTACCTGGGCATGGCCGAGTTCGCCGGCGAAACCGCCGGCGGTGACAGCCTTGCCGCCGGAGAACACGGCTGCGGCGATGCCGGTACCTACCACCATCACCACAACATCGTTGAACTCTTTGGACCCGCCGAAGCTGTGTTCAACAGCTGCAGCGGAACGGACATCGTGGTCGAATGCGACGGGGATGCCGAGCCGCTTTTCGGCTTCAGCTTTGAACGGGAAGTTCCGCCATCCGAGGTTGGCGGAGTAGATACCCACTCCGGCCACGGAGTCCACAATCCCGGGGACAATGATGCCTGCTGCCTCGGCGGGGGCTTCGGGAAACTCCGAGGCCAACTCGGCTTTAAGCTCGGCCAGCCTGTCCAGGACGGCTTCGCCGGGGCGGGCCGGATCAAGGGGCGTGGGGACGCGGCGCATGCCCAGGACAGCACCCCTGGCGTCCACCAAACCTGCCTTGATGTCCGTCCCGCCAACGTCGAAGGACAGGACCGGTGAATTTGCGGCTCCGAGAACCATGATGGGATGCCTAGGCGGAGGCGTCGAGAATAACGGAGCGCGTCAGGTTGCGGGGCAGGTCCGGGTTCAGGCCACGGACGCGTGCACGCTCCAGGGTTACCTTATGGACACGTGCCAGTTCAGCCAACGGGTGCTTAGCCGTGGTGATGTAGAGCGCGCCCGTGACGGCCATGTCAGCGTCCAAGCCCTCGGGCTGGTTTCCGAACAACCAGGTGACGCGGCCGGGGGCGGCGATGGAGATAGGGCCGTGACGGTATTCCTTGGCCGGGTAGGACTCGGTCCACCCTTGGACTGCCTCGCGCATTTTCAGTCCGGCTTCATGGGCCAGCCCAACCGTCCAACCGGTACCGAGGAAGGTGAATTGCTCAGCATCGAGCAGTTCCCGGGAGACCTCTGCCGTCACTGCGTCACGGGCATCCTCGATTGCCTGCTGTACGTCAATGTTCAGGCTGGTCAGCAAATAAACCAGCGCCGTGGTGGCGAAGCGGGTTTGCACCACTGAACGCTCATCGGCATATGGGAGGCCAACCACGACGTCCGCCAGCTCGACGATCGGTGAAAAGGTGTCGCCGATGATCGCAACGGTGGGGACGATCCCCCTCAGCTCAGCCAGAATCTCCAGCACCTCAGTGGTGGTACCTGAGCGCGTGATGGCCACAACGGCGTCGTACTGGCGGTCGGCACTGTTGCTGTTCAGGAAGGCCTCGGACGCTGCGAACGCATCCGTGACCCCTTTACCAGCGGATTCGCGTGCAGCGGCGTAGCTCTGGGCCATGAACCAGGACGTGCCACAACCGATCACGGCGATGCGCTTGCCGTCGGCGGGAAGCAATTGCTCCGCACGGGCTTGCTCCACGGCGCGCTGCCAAACTTCGGGCTGGGATACCAGCTCTTCTTCCATGAAGGCGCCCAGTGTGTTCTCGCTCATCGTGTGTCCCGCTCCTGCTCAGCCAAATGACGTTTTCTGATCTATAGAAACACTAAACGATCATTTTCGATCTCACAAGGATCACCTGAGCGCAAGGACCACCCAATAGGCGAGCACGTGACAGAGGGGTAACAAAACAGGGAAAACATGTTCTCTGATGTGCACTTAAGTTAACCAGCTGTTAACTATTGTCAATTCCTGTCTCATGCAGCAGTGTTAGTTAGGTCCGAAAGAACATGATTGTAAATAGCTTGGAAAAATCAAGAAGGAGCATAATGCCCCGCTTGTCATCCCCTGGACGCCTCGCCTCATTGAGTTTGGCCTGCGTCGTCGCCTCATCCTCTTTAGGTCTGCTGGCCATTCCGCCCGCTGCCGCAGCCCCCACCGCCCAACCAGCAGATATCGTCAGCGCTGCCGACACTGCCACCATCACCTCAGGCGAACTCCACGTTGACGTCGCCACTACGTTCCCGCAAGTCCTCGGCTACACGGACGCTGCAAGCAAAGCCCGCCTCGACGGCACCACCACCCGACTCACCACCATCACGCTCAATGGCACGGAGTACACAGTCTCCGGAACATCCTCCGCCTCCGGGAAAGAGGCAAGGGACTACGTCCTTAAGGTTCCCGAGTTCGGCAACACCGTGCTCAAGGCCCGGCTTTCAGTGAAGAAGAACGTGGTCTCCTTCAACATCACGGAAATCAAGGACTCCGCGGAACACCAAGTCAGAACCCTGCAACTCCCCCGGATGAACCTGGTGACCGTAAGCTCCACGCAGCAAGGATCCCAGGTGTCCACGGCAAACCTTTCCGTGGACCGGAGCGTGACGGGAGACGAGTTCACGCCCATCACGGCGTCCACTCCTGTGGATGCCGCTGCCAAGAGTTCGGCCTACGCGCTGGCCAACACTGCTTCCTTGGGTGCCGCCGTCGAATCCAACGCTTTATATGACACGTCCTCCGGGCCCGGTTCGAAGGACCGCGGCCGCTTTTGGCGCCAAGCCATCAGCGACGGGGCAGGCGGAGTGTCCATGGGCGTGGCCAGCGGCCAGTGGCTCTACCGGGCCGAGGGCTCCACCACTACCGAGGAACTCCCCTGGACCCGCGTCGCCATTACCTCTGACGCCAACAACGACGGCGGCGTGGACTGGCAGGACGCCGCAATCGCCATGAGGTCCATCCAGGTCAGCCCCAACAAGGGTGAACAGACCCCGGACAATGTGATCACCCACATCCCGTTCAACTTCGCCTCGCAGGCAACCCACCCGTTCCTGCGCACCCTTGATGACGTGAAGCGCATCTCCCTGGCCACCGACGGGCTCGGACAAGTAGCCATGCTCAAGGGCTACACCAGCGAAGGCCACGACTCTGCCAACACGGATTACGGCAACAACTTCAACACCCGCGCAGGCGGCCTCGGGGACTTGAACACGTTGGTCAAGGAAGGCAAGGAATGGAACGCCAGTTTCGGCGTCCACATCAACGCCACTGAGATCTACCCTGAAGCGAAGTCCTTCAGCGAAGACCTCCTGCGGGCAGATAAGGGCCTGGGCTGGAACTGGCTGGACCAGTCGTACTACATGAACCAGCGCCAGGACATTAACTCCGGCAAGCTCGCCCAGCGCATCAAGGAACTTCGCGAGGCCACAGACAAGAACCTGGACTTCGTGTACGTGGACGTCTACTACGAGTTCGGCTGGCTCGCCGAACGGCTTCAGCAGGAACTCGTCAAGAACGGGTTCCGTGTGGGCTCCGAATGGGCCGACCACCTGTCCCGGAACAACACCTGGTCCCACTGGGCCAACGACGAAAAATACGGTGGCTCCACCAACAAGGGCATCAATTCCCAAATCCTGCGCTTCATCAACAACACCCAGTCAGACGTCTGGAACCCCGATCCCAAGCTCGGCGTAAGCCACATCGTGGAGTTCGAAGGCTGGACGGGACAGAACGACTTCAACGCCTTCAGCGAGAACGTCTGGACCGCCAACGTGCCGGCGAAGTTCCTCCAGCACCACCCCATCACCAAGTGGACTGCAGAGCGGATCGACCTCGCCGATGGTGTGGCCGTCACTGGAAACACCGCCGAGGAACGCAACATCACCGTGGGCGGCGCATCCGTATTGCAGGGTGGAACCTACCTCTTGCCGTGGTCCTCCAAGGAGAACGGCAAGGCTGACAAGCTCTACCACTACAACCCCGCCGGTGGCGCCAGCACCTGGACCCTTACTCAGGACTTCGCCAAGTCCAGTTCGCTGGAACTGTTCAAGCTGACCGACAACGGACGTGTGAAAGTGGCCGACGTCCCCGTGGTCAACGGACAGGTTACCGTCACGGCCGACCCCAAGCAGGCCTACGTCCTTGACCCGAAGAAGAACAAGGCCGACCTGCCCAATAACGCCGACTTCGGCGAGGGCACCGCTTTCAACGATCCCGGCTTCAACGGCGCAGACCTCTCCCCATGGACCCCCACGGGCACTGTCACCCAGGTCCGCGACGACAAAGGCCGCCGTTTCGCCGAGATGGGGGCATCGCCGTCGTCGATCAGCCAGGAAGTAAAACTGGACGCAGGAACCCAATCCGTCAGCGCCTGGATTGAAATCCAGCCGGGCAAGAACCGTCCCACCACGCTCTCCGTCAGCGTCGACGGCAAGACCGAAAGCGTCACTATCGATTCGTCCAACGCGGAAAACTACGTGGCCGGCGACGAAAAGCACGGTACCGCATTCCAGCGTGTGCGGGTGTTGGTGGACGTGCCGCGGAACAACACCAAAGCCACAGTTTCAGTGAAAGCGGCCGACGGCGTTGCGACGGTACGCGTCGATGACTTCCGGGCGGTGAAAACCACCCGGGTGGCCACCACCGGTGTGCTCAGCGAAGACTTCGAAAACGTGGACCAAGGCTGGGGGCCGTTCGTCAAGGGCGACGCCGGAGGTTCCACGGATCCACGCACCCACATCACCGAACGCCACGAACCCTTCACCCAAAAGGGCTGGGACACCAACGTGATCGACGAAGTACTGGACGGCACGTGGTCGCTGATCGCCCATGACGAAAACCTCGCTCCCAACGGCGGCCCGGGCATGGTTTACCGCACCACCGAGGCATCCGTGCCGTTCCAAGCGGGCCACAAATACAGGGTGTCCTTCGACTACCAGAACTCCAAAGCCGGGCAGTACGCCTGGGTTTCCGGTTATGACTCGCAGGCAGGCCCGGCCGTAACGGCCAGCCAGCCCATCGACGCGAAGACGTCCACCGCGCGGTTCGAGCAGATCCTAGACACGGGTTTCTGTGGAGACTACTTCGTGGGGCTGCAGCGCACGGGCAGCTCGAACGGTTCTGATTTCACGTTGGACAACTTCCTGGTGGAAGACCTGGGCGCCTCGGAAGCCGTCCCGGCCTGTGCCCAACTCTCGGCAGAACTTCAGAGCGACGTAGTCCAGCAAGGCAAGGCCCAGGAGTTCGTCACCACATTTGTGTCCGACGAACCGGCAGCCATCAGTGACCTCGCCGTTGCTTTGGAACTGCCTGAAGGCTGGACGGCAACTCCTTCCACACCGTCTTCCGCGGACACCCTCCCCGCCGGCGGTACGCTCACCACCACATGGAAGATCACCGCACCCGCTTCTGCTGATGGCGACTACCCCATCACGGCCAAGGCAAGCTACACCACTACTGCTTCGCCCGCGGGAGGCCGAACCATCAGCACCACCACCACCGTGCGGACACTGCCCAAGCCGCCCCAGGCCACCGTGTTCGCCAGCGACCACCCTTGGGTCAGCTCCACCAACGGCTGGGGACCTGTTGAAAAGGACCAATCCAACGGCGGAACCGGGGCCGGCGACGGAACGCCACTCACCCTGAACGGAACCGTCTACGCCAAAGGCCTGGGAGCCCACGCCAACGGTACTGTCCGCTACTATCTCGGCGGCTACTGCACCGCCTTCACAGCAACAGTGGGAATTGATGACGCCCAACCGACGCGGGGCAGCGTGAAGTTCTCCGTGGTAGCCGACGGCACCACCAAGGTCACCACACCCGTACTCGGAGCCACCAGCACTCCCCTGCCACTGACCGTGGACGTCACCGGCGCCCAATACGTTGAACTGGTAGCCAACGACGCCGGCGACTCCAACGGCAACGACCACGCAGACTGGGCCGATGCCAAGTTCACCTGTTCGACCACCCCGCAGGAACCTCCGGCCCCCGTCCTCTCCGGCAGCGTCTTCGCATCGGACCTCCCATGGATCGGCAGCACCAACGGCTGGGGCCCCGCCGAACGGGACCGGGCCAACGGTGAGCAGAACGCCGGTGACGGACCAGCATTGCGGCTGGACGGCGTCGAATATGCCAAAGGCATTGGAGTCCACGCCGACTCGAAAATCAGCATCGCCACCGAAGCCAAATGCAACGCCTTCACCGCCTCGGTGGGAGTGGACGACGCCAAGCTGAACAAAGGCCTGCACGGATCAGTGGTGTTCATCGTCAAGGGCGATGGCCGCGAACTCCTCCGCACGCCCGTCCTCAGCGCCGATTCCGCAGCACTACCCCTCAACGTGGACATCACAGGTGTCCAGAACGTCGAGTTGATCGCCGACAAGAACGGCGACGACGCTGGCGACGACTGGGGCGACTGGGCGGACGCAAAGTTCAGCTGCGCATAGTCCATCTTTCCCTCAGTAAAGAAGGGCGGCGTTCCCACCGGAACGCCGCCCCTGTCTTGTGGTTGTGCTAGACAGCCCGGACGCCCGCCCGCCACACCGAATGAGTCAGGGGAATCCCGGGACGGTAGGCCAAGTGCGTGGCCGACGGCGCCTTCAGCATATGCAGGTCTGCGCGATGTCCGACGACCAGCGAACCCACCGCCCGTTCGCCGTCGACGTCGTTCCCCGACTCCCTGCCCAGCGCCAAGGCGCCGCCGTACGTCGCCGCCCGGACGGCCTCGTGAACGCTCAAACGCATCTGGAGCACCGCAGTGGTCACGCAGAACGCCATGGAACTGGTGTACGAGGTCCCCGGGTTGCAGTTGGCAGCCAGAGCGATCTGCACGCCGGCGTCAATCAGTGCACGGCCCGGGGCAAGGGGCTGGCGGGTGGACAGATCGCATGCGGGAAGGCACGTAGCAACCGTGCCACTGGTGCCGCTCCCCGTTGCCGGATCCCAGCCAGCCCACGATTCCGCGAGCGCCAGTACGTCCTTATCCGACAGGTAGTTCACATGGTCCACGCTCGCAGCCGCGAACTCCACAGCCAGGGCCACACCGGGCCCCTCGCCCAACTGGTTGCCGTGGACCCGCAGCCCCAGGCCAGCGTCGCTCGCAGCCGTCAGGACCCGACGCGACTGATCCTCCGTGAAGGCCCCGCGCTCGCAGAAGACGTCCGCCCAGCGGACGTGCGGCAGGACGGCGTCGAGCATGGGGCCGCACACCAGATCGGTGTACTCCTCCGGATCGGAGCCGTTGGGGACCAGGTGTGCACCAAGGTAGGTGACCTCGTCCACTTCAGCTGCAGCGATGCGGGCGCTGCGGGCCTCGTTCTCCACGTCCAAGCCGTAGCCGGTCTTGCTCTCCAAATACGTGGTTCCCTGCGAGACCGCCTCAGCCACGCGGTCGCGCACCAGGCGGGTCAGTTCGTCGTCGCTGACGCTGCGCGTGGCACCCGTGGTGACGGCGATGCCGCCGGCACTGTAGCTTTCACCAGCCATGCGGGCTTCGAACTCCGCCGTGCGGTCCCCGGCGAAGACAAGGTGCGAGTGCGAATCAACCCAACCGGGCAGGACGGCTCGGCCCTGGGCGTCGATCTTTTCGTCAGCCGCGGGGGCGTCCTTACTGGTCCCCAACCACGCGATGCGCTCTCCTTCGATCACCATCGCCGCATCCTTGAGGACCCGATGCTCCAGGTCCTGGGTCATCAATTCGCCGATGTTGGTGATGAGGGTGGTGGTTGGATTGGTTGCGCTCATGACCCTATTGTTCAGCGCCGAATGGACCAACGTGCGGCCGCGAGCTGCTCCGCTGTCCGGGATTCCGGACTGTCGGGCGTGACGTCGCCGAGGATGAGTGCTGCGGCCAGCTCCGCGATGGCGGAGGATGTCTGGAAACCGTAGCCACCTTGTCCGGCGAGCCAGAAGAAGCCAGGGGCTTCGGCGTCGAAACCCACCACAGGGATTCCGTCCGCGGCTTCTGTCCTGAGGCCTGTCCATGCGCGGTCCACGGAACGGATGCCCAGCGATGTTACAGCGTTGAGCTTGCCGATCAGCGCCTCCACGTCACCGGGGTAGGGTTTCGCGTCCTCCGCGCCGCTGGGCACGGTTTCCGACGGCGATATCAGCACCTGGTTGCCCTCGGCGCGGAAGTAGAACGTATCGTCAGCTGCACAAACCATGGGTGTTTCCGGCGTCAACGGGTTCTGGACGTTTACGATCGCGGCGGTCCGCCGATAGGGTTGCAGGCCCAGCTTCTCCACGCCGCTGATGACAGCCAGTTCATCGGCCCACGCACCTGCCGCATTAACCACGACGCCGGACTGAAAGCCTTCGGTGCCCGCCCCCACTTGCCAGCCGCTCCCCAGACGCTGGGCCGAGTGAACTTTGGCCCCGGTGATAATGTCCACGCCCGCAGCTTCTGCGGTCCGGCGGTGATCGTCCAGCAACAACGGGGCGTTGCAGCCGAAGGAACCGTTGTCCAACCCTGCGGCTGTGAACGAATCCGGGTTGAGGGCCGGGCACAGCTGCATGGCTTCTTCGTGGGTGATGGTGTGCATGTTGCCGCTAGCCTCTGCACGCACGGTTTCCTCGTCGCCCACCAGCATGAAGCCGCGCGGAGTGAGAATTGGTTCTGCTGCCTCCGCGTCCCGTTCTGCCAGCATTTCGAGTGTGCGGATGGTCAGGTCCTGAACCACCGCCGGACCATAACTGGGGATCAGCTGCCGGGCCGAGCGCGAGGAAGTGTGGAAGGCCAGGGTTTGCTCCGCCTCTACAAGGGCCACAGTGCACTTGCCTGCCAGTGCCGCCGCCAAGGACAGTCCCCCGATGCCGCCGCCAACGATTACCACGTCATAATTCGAAGCCATAGCTCCATCCTGTCAGACCGTAGCCGGGCGTGGACATCTTGGCCCACGGCAATCCCGCCACCCCCACGCTCTCTCACATCCCACCCCCTAAAACCCCACGCTCTCTCACTTGCCACAAGGAAGTGAGAGAGCGTCCGGCCCAGACCCTCGGGACGTGAGAGAGCGATCGGCTGGAACCCGCGGGACGTGAGAGAGCGACTGCCTAGGCGACCGCGGAGCGACTCTTGACGAACGCCTGAACGCAGGCTTCGACGTCGTCCGCGCTGTGCGCGGCCGAGAGCTGCACGCGGATCCGGGCCACGCCCTTGGGAACCACCGGGAAGCTGAAGGCAGTGACGAAGACGCCGTTGTTGAGCATCTCGTCAGCGACCCTGGCAGCTACAACGGCATCGCCGAACATGACGGGGATGATGGCGTGCTCGCCGTCGAGGAGCTCGAAGCCTTCCTCGCTCATGCGGCGCCGGAACAGCGCTGCGTTCTCGAACAAGCGGGTCCGCAGCTCGCCGGATTCCTGCACGAGCTCGATCGCCTTGATGGTGGCCGCAACAATGGCCGGGGCAAGCGAGTTGGAGAACAGGTAGGGGCGGGCCTTCTGGCGAAGCATTGCCACGATCTCGCCACGGCCGGAGACGTAACCACCCGAGGCGCCACCGAGGGCCTTGCCGAAGGTACCGGTGTAGATGTCCACGCGCTCAGAAACACCGGCGTGCTCCGGAGTGCCGGCGCCGGTGGGGCCCATGAAGCCGACGGCGTGGGAGTCGTCCACCATGACCAAGGCGTCGTGCTTCTCCGCGAGATCGCAAATAGCTTCGAGCGGTGCGAGGTAGCCGTCCATGGAAAAGACACCATCGGTGACGATGATTTTCCGGCGGGACCCCTCGGCCTCAACCAGCTTGGCTTCGAGATCTGCCATGTCCTGGTTGGCGTAGCGGAAGCGCTTGGCCTTGCTGAGGCGGATGCCGTCGATGATGGAGGCGTGGTTCAGGGAGTCGGAGATGATGGCGTCTTCAGGGCCAAAGAGCGACTCAAACACGCCGCCGTTGGCATCGAAGCAGCTGGAGAACAGGATAGTGTCCTCGGTGCCCAAGAACTTGGAGACGCGGGTTTCGAGTTCCAGGTGCAGGTCCTGGGTTCCGCAGATGAACCGAACGGACGCCATACCAAAACCGCGCTCATCCATGGCGGACTTGGCTGCGGCGATGATCTCCGGGTGGTCGGCCAGGCCCAGGTAGTTGTTTGCGCAGAAGTTCAGGACCTTGTTGGCCGGCTGGCCAAGCTGGCCGGCTGCGATGTGGCTGGCCTGCGGGGAATCGATGTGGCGTTCGGTCTTGAAGAGGCCGGCGCTCCGGATCTCGTCGAGTTCGCCCTGGAGTTGGTCTTTGATGGCTGAATACATGGTGCTCCTCAGTACGTCTGAAAGTCGGGGGATCTCTTAGAGTTCAGTCCAGTCAAGGACCACTTTGCCGCCCGTACCGTTGCGGGCAATTTCGAAGCCCTTTTCCCAGTCCTTGGCGGACAGCTTGTCCGTCACGACGGCGGAAATGCTGCGGTGCAGCACGGGGTTGGAGGACAGCATGGCGCTCATGGCGTACCAGGTTTCGAACATCTCGCGACCGTAGATGCCCTTGAGCGTCAGCATGTGCGTGACTACCTTGCCCCAGTCGATGTCGATGGACTGGCTGGGAAGGCCCAGCATGGCGATCCGGCCACCGTGGTTCATGTTGTCGATCATCTCAGGCAGCGCGGTGGGGTGTCCCGACATTTCCAGACCGATGTCGAAACCTTCGCGCATGCCCAGTTCCTGCTGTGCTTCACGGACCCGCATCTTGGACACGTCCACGGCGAGGTCAACGCCCATCTGGCGCGCGAGCTCCAGGCGCGGAGCTGAGACGTCCGTGATGGCGATCTTTCGTGCACCTGCGTGGCGGGCGACAGCGATTGCCATCAGGCCGATAGGTCCGGCGCCCGTGATGAGCACATCCTCGCCGACCAGCGGGAAGCTGAGGGCAGTATGGACTGCGTTGCCGAAGGGATCGAAGATGGCGCCAAGTTCCGGGGTGACAGATTCGTCCTGGTGGACCCAGACGTTGGTCTCCGGGATGACGACGTATTCGGCAAACGCACCATCGCGCTGCACGCCAACGGATACCGTGTGGATGCACATCTGACGGCGACCTGCACGGCAGTTGCGGCAGATTCCGCACACTACGTGGCCTTCGCCGGAGACCCTGTCCCCAACTTTGACGTCGCGGACGTCCTCGCCGATTTCCACTACTTCGCCATAGAACTCGTGGCCGGCAATGAGGGGCGCTTCGATGATGCCCTGGGCCCAGGCGTCCCAGCTTTGAATGTGGAGGTCCGTGCCGCAGATGCCGGTGGTCATCACACGGATCTTGACGCCGCCGGAGCCCGCTTCAGGCTCGGGACGTTCGACCAGTTCGAACCCTTCGTGGGGTCCGGATTTGTAGAGAGCCTTCATGGGATTCCTCACTGCCAAGGCCGCTTCGCTGCTGCTGCATCCATTAGAGCGCCGCCGACGATTTAGCACAACTAGATTCTTCTCAATCAACGATTTAGGATTTGCTAATGGAAATCCATCAGCTGCAGATGCTCCGGGAACTCGGCGACCTGGGCAGCGTGAAGGCCGTTGCTGAAACACTCATGGTCACGCCGTCGGCCGTTTCCCAACAGCTCGCCCTGCTCCAGAAGTCCGTGGACGTGCCGTTGACGCGCAAAGAAGGCCGGGCGCTAGTTCTCACCGATGCGGGCCGCGTCCTCGCGGAGGCGGGTGCCGCCGTCGTGAACGCCATGGCAGATGCGCGGGCCGCTATTGGCGCTTATCACGATGCTCCTGACGCGCCAGTAAGCGTGAGTGCATTCCACAGCGCGGGTCAAGCGCTGTTCGCCCCGTTAGCGGCGCATTTGGCATCCGGGACGGCGTCCGACGGCGGGAAGTCGCCACGGCTTCGACTCTCCGATGAGGACGTGGCCCAGGAGGATTTCCCGGGGTTGGCTGCCCGATATGACCTGGTGTTGGCACACAGGATGGACAACAGCCCGTCCTGGCCGGAGGACAAGGTCGCAGTGATACCCCTGGCCGACGAGCCGCTGGATATTGCCCTCCCCGCGGATCACCCCTTGGCGGCCCGAAGCGAACTGAAACCGTCCGACGTCGTGGATGAACCCTGGGTGACCAGCCGCGACGGCTACTCCCCCGCAGACGTGCTGGCCGCCGTCGTCGCCGTGAGTGGGCGACCAGCCGAGGTACTGCACCGCATCAACGACTATTCCACCGTGGCGGCGCTGGTCTCGGCCGGTGGCGCGATCGGGCTGCTGCCTCGCTTCACCGCGCGCCGTGTTTTGGACGCCGGTGTGGTTTTGCGTCCGTTGTCCGGGGTGAACTCGGTCCGGAAAATCGACATCCTGGCCCGTCCGGAGACACTCAAACGGAAATCGGTCATGACGGTTTGCGAGTCACTTCAAACCGTCATGACCGAGCTTGTTGAGCTATCCCGCGCCGGCTTACCCAAGTAAGTCGCAGCAGAGCGCATTTTGACGGCTCAAAACGCGCTTAACTGCGACTCAGTTGGGTCAGTCGCGAACCAAGGCGGGCTGACCGGCGTCGAAGTACTCCACCAGTTCAACCGGGAGCTCCGGTACCTCACGTGCGGAGCCGTCGCCGCGCAGTGATTCAGCGGCAAGAATGCCCGCCACCACGGCTTGGCGAGCGGCAATCGGGCTGGTCTGGGTCCGGCCGCCCTCCGACGCGAAGCGGAGGAACTCCTCGATCAGGCGCGGGTCGGCGCCGCCGTGGCCGCCTTCGCCGCCTTCGCCGTCCTCAATGGTGATGACCTCATCCGGCGCCGCGTAGCCCGAGGACCTGCTGGTCCACACGTTGATGGTCTCTCCGGGCCCATCGCCCAGGTTTTCGATCCGGCCCTTGGTACCGATGATGGTGTAGTTGCGCCAGTAGTCGGGCGTGAAATGGCACTGCTGGTATGAGGCGAGCACGCCGTTATCCAACACCATGTTCATCATGGAGATGTCCTCCACATCGATCACCTCCGCCAGGTCCTTCTGCTCGGTGGGCGGCCAGTTGTCCATGGAGAACCAATCCCCCATGCGTTTGCCGGCGTTGTTGCTCCGGTTTGCGACGTCGCCATAAACCGCAAGATCGCCGACGGCGGCAACGCGCTTGGTATATCCGCCCGCCAACCAGTGGATCACGTCGATGTCGTGGGCACCTTTTTGGAGCAGGAGCGAGGTGACGTTGGCGCGCTGGGAGTGCCAGTCCTTGAAGTAGTAGTCACCGCCGTGTCCTACGAAGTGTCGGCACCAGACAGCCTTGATCTCGCCGATCCTGCCTTCTTCAATGAGCTGGCGCATCTGTACCACAACCGGCATGTGGCGCATATTGTGGCCTACATAGAGGCGGGTGCCGGTTTGGTAGGCCGTGGTGAGGATCAAGTCCGCAGCCTCAACCGTGATGTCCAGCGGCTTCTCGCAGAAGGTGGGAATACCCGCCTGGAGAGTACGGACTGCGACGGCGGCGTGCTGGTTGTCGGGGGTCAGAACCAGGACTGCATCCAGGCCACTGGCCAGCAGTTCCTCGAGATCATCCGTGATCCGGGCGGTGGGGATGCGTTCGGCGGCGTCAGCCCGGCCGCGCTCACTCAGGTCACAGACAACGGTGACCGCCGAGCCCTGGCCCGGCTTGTGGGCGTGCTTCCACAGCCCTGACCGCAGGCCGAAACCCACAATGCCGACCTTCAAATCCTTTTCCATGGTGTGCAATTTCCTTCTGCTGTTCTTAGTAAAGCCTGGTTGCGGCACTGCGGTGCGGCGCCGATTCGCGCACGAACAAATGCCAGGGGAAGTCAAGGACGGCGGGTGCAGTCGGCTTGTCCGGGCTGGACTGGCCGGTTGCCCGCCGGAGGAGCAACCGCGCAAGTTTGTCGAAGAAATCCACGGGACCCACCGTGCTCAGGGAAGGCGACATGCGCTCGCCCTCCACGGTGTTACCCACGCCGATGATGTCCACGTCGGTGCCAACAGCGAGGCCGAGACGCTGGGCCGCATTGATGGCGCTGACTGCTGCATAATCCGTGGTGGCGTAGATGGCTGTGGGACGGTCCGGCATGCTGAGCAGCCGGGTTGCCGTGGCGTACGCCCCTGCGCTGGTGCCCTCGAACAAGCCCACATAATCCTCGCGTTCCGTGACGCCGGCATGCTCCAGCGCCTCGGAATACGCCCGGTACCGGGCGCCGCCGGACGTTCCGGCCGCCGTAGCGGGAGTCAGGCAAGCAATCCGGCGGTGGCCGTGGAGCAGGTGCTCCACGGCCATGCGGCACCCTGGCCCGGCAATGGAACGGATGACATCGAAGCCTTCCGCGTCCAGGTTCTCGTCAAAAACCACCAGGGTGGTTCCGTGCTCGGCGAGCTTCCGCAAGGCGTCCCGTTGCTCGTCACGGACAGCGTCCACAAACACGGCGTCGGCATTATGTGTACCGAGCACCTTCACCCAGTCCGCGTCACCCAGGATCATCGGCGTGATGCCCAACGGACCTGCCACCTTCTGCACGGACTCAATGACGGACAGGGACCAAGGATCGGACAGCATGGTCAGCGAGAGGATCACAGTGTTTGTCCGGCCTGTGCGGATGGCCCGGGCCGCCTGATTGGGGCGGTAGCCAAGCCGCTCCGCAGCGGCCTTGACCTTTTCCGCCGTCGGATCCGACACCCCTGGTCCCCCATCGCCACGGCGACCTGACAGGACATAGGAAACCGTGGCCGTAGAAACGCCCGCTAGTTCGGCCACCATGCGAATGGTGGGTCGGACTCCGGTGTTACTCGCTTTTGCCATGGTTCCCCCTGCTGGTGCTTGCCTTGTACGTTTGCGTTGCGTGGTTGTTGGTTTGAGGCTAGCTCCTGAAGACCGGCACGTTGGGGTCCAACGCGGCCTGGTACTCATCGCGCATCTTGTCGCCGCCCTCGCTCTTCCAGCGTTTGACCGCATCCTTGAGTTCGTCGATCTTGGCGCGGCCGGTGATGATGTCCACCACCTTGTCGCGCAACTGCTTGGTGATTTTTGCGCCCACCTTGGCGTTGGTGTCCGAGTAGGAACCGTTGGTGGGGTTGCGCCAGGCCAGTTCCAGGAGTTTCTCTTCCTGCTGGCTGACGTAGCGGGTGTCGTCGTCGAAGCCCGGGTTGAAGATGACGTTCTCCGGGCTGGACATGATGTTCAACGCCGAGACCAAACCAGGGGCGTTGGTGGTTCCGGTCTCGGTACGGGCCGGGTTGCCGGAGGCATCGATGGTGTAGTCCTGGCCGAGTTCACCGAAGTTCTTCTGCATGTATTCCACAGTGCCGAACGGGGCCGACAAGTAATTGATAAGCGCGAGCAATTCCCGGATTTTGCCCTCTTCGGCCTTCTTGAACGGCGTGAAGCCCACGGTTCCATAGCCCATGTCGTAGACGGGCTTGACCTTGCCGTCTGCGCTGAACGGAACCAGGATGTCGAACTGGGTGTCCTTGCTCAGCGCGCGGTAGCTGCGGATGTCGTGGGGACCGGAGACCACCTGGGCGGCAACACTACCGTTGGCCACACGCGAGCGGATATCCGTGGCCTTGGAGTCCGGGTAGAAGACGCCGGCTGCGAACATCTTGGCCGTGAACTCTACGCCGGCCATGTACTCGTCGGTTTCGTAGAGGTGGGTGAGGCTGCGGTCCTTGTTGACGGCCCAGCTGTTGGGGGCACCGAACCACTCTGTCACCATATGAAGGGCATTGATGTACGCCGGCTCCAAGGCATACTGCTGATCACCGGGCCGGGTCAGCTCCTTGGCCTTGTCCAGGAATTCGTCGGCGCTGGCTGCTTCGAAGCCACCCACCTTCGCCCACATATCGTGGTTTCCGAGATACACCTGCCCGAACGGGGTACTGGGGATGGGGGCTCCCCAGATCTTTCCGTTGACGACGGCGGTCTTCCAGGAATCGGGCTTAAGTGCGGCCAGGTTGGGGTACTCCAGGACGGCGTCACCGGAGAGGTACGGCGTCAGGTCCTGGAATTTGGCTTCCAACATTGGCCCGACATTGGGGATGCCCTGGTTCGGCGGAACCCACATCATGTCCGGAAGGTCGTTGCTTGCCAGGACCGTGGCGAACTTGGCGGGGTAGCCATCCCCGATGTCCTCAGCGATTTGGAGTTCAAGGTCGCCGCCGAGCTTGGCGTTGAGCCGCTGCCAGAAGGGGTTGTCCTTCAGTCCCGGGCTCATGGTGTCGAAGGTTTCGGTCAGGCCCGTCACCTTGCCCTTGAGCGGCGGCGTCTTCACAGACTGCACAGCGGTGGGCAGCTTGAAGTAGCCGGCCTGGAGGCCCTTGGCATTGCCTGCGATGTCCGGGGTGACGCCAGTGAATTCCTTGTACGTGGGCAGTTTGACCGAAGCGGAGGCAGCGGCGCCTCCGTTACTTGCGGCTCCGCCGCCGCCGCAGGCGGACAAGCCGGCTGCGGTCACGGCCAGGCCTGCGAGGCCAAGGAAACCGCGGCGGCTGAATCCAGCCTGAGAGGTAGTGCTCGTCATGGCATAACCCTTTCTGGTTACTTGCTTAATTTCTGCGGATTTGGGAGTTTGACTGTTGGCTGGCTTGGGCTATCCCTTGACGGCGCCGGTGATAACGCCCTTGGCAAAGTGCTTCTGGAGGAAGGGGTACACCATCAGGATGGGGACCAGCGCCACCACCACAACGGCCATCTGGATGGACTGGGGCGGGGGCGTGGTGGTGATTCCAAGCTGATCGGCCGCACCGCTCCCCTGGACAACAAAGTTGCGGAGCAGCAGTTGAATGGGCCATTTGCTGTGGTCGTTGATGTAAAGGAGGGCGTTGAAGAACGAGTTCCAGAAGCCCACCGCGTAGAACAGCCCGACGACGGCGATCACGGCTTTGGATAACGGCATCACGATGCGCCACAGGATTTGCCAGTCGTTGGCGCCGTCGATCCTGGCGCTTTCAATCAGCTCCCCGGGGATGTTCATGAAGAACGAGCGCATCACCACAAAGTTGAAGGCTCCAAAGATGCCCGGGAGGATCAGGGACCACAAAGAGTCCAGAAGACCGAGCTGGCGGATCATGAGGAAGGACGGGATGAGACCCGGAGCAAAAAGGAGCGTGAACAGGACTGCGAGGATCACTGGCCGGCCAAACAGCACCGTGCGGCTGGTGGCGTAAGCCATGGTGATGGTGACGAACAACGCCAGGATGGTCCCTACGGCGGTGACCAGCACGCTAACACCTAGTGACTGCAGGACCATGGGGCCCTTGAAGATGGTTACGTAGGCCTCCAAGGTGGGACGTTCGGGCCAGAGGACGAACCCGCCAGCTTCGATCAGCTGCTCCGTGTCAGCCAAGGACGTGGATACCACCAACAGGATGGGTGTCAGGATGGACAGGCTAAAGACGATCAAGACCACGGCTTTGACCGTTTGGTACAGCGCGGAAGGCTTTTCCTTCCACACCGGGCGCTTGGGGTTGTAGCTCAGTTCCCGGGGTTTCTTGGTGAAAAGTGTTGTTGCCATGGGGTTCTCCTTGTGCGGCAGGCGCGCGGGTCAGCGTGGCTTTCAGCGCACTTGTTTTGCGAAGATGCCGTCTTCGCCGAAGCGGTGGGCAAGTTTGTTGGCGCCGTAGATCAACAAGGCGCTGACTACGCCCTTGGCAAGGCCTGCTGCCGCGCCAGAGCTCCAGCCTCCTCCCACTACGCCCGTGTAGTAGGTGAAGGTATCCAGCACTTCCGCAGCTCCGGCTCCCACCGCGTCGCGTTGCAGGATGAACTGCTCGAACCCGACTGAGAGGATGTCGCCGATGCGCAGAATCAGAAGCAGGACGATCACAGGACGCAGCCCGGGGAGGGTGATGTGCCACATCCTGCGCCAGCGCCCGGCCCCGTCTGCCGCGGCGGCTTCGTAGAGAGAGGCATCGATGCTGGCAAGGGCGGCCAGGAAGATGATCATGGCCCAGCCGGCATCCTTCCAGATCATCTGGACCACCACCATGACCGGGAAGGTCTCGGGATTGGTCATGAAGGGAATCGGATCCATACCCCAGTCCCGGAGGAGGTTGTTGACGAATCCTGCGCCACCCAACATTTGTTGGAAGAACGCGATCACCAGAACCCAGGACAAGAAGTGGGGCAGGTAGGCGATGCTCTGGAAGATCCGCCGGACACGGGTGCTGATGAGTGAATCCACGATCAATGCCAGCACCAGTGGTACCGGGAAGAGGAAAACCAACTGCCAGGCGGCCAGGTACAGCGTGTTCCAGAAGGCGTGAACAAAATCCGGGTTACCGAACAGGTCCACAAAATTCTGCCAGCCAACCCACAAGCTGTCCCCGATGCCCAGATACGGCTGGTAGTCCTGGAATGCGATGACGTTGCCCAGGATGGGGATGTAGAAGAAGAGAAGCAGGAAGACCACACCGGGCAGCATCATGAGCAGCATCTGCTTGTCGCGTCGCAGGCGTGAACGGAAACTCTGCTGTGGGACCTGGCTTCTCTTCCGCTTCTTCGAACCGGATCCGGGGGCGTTGCTGCCAGGCGGCCCGGGGACTCGGCGAGCTTCGGGCAATGCCGGAGCCTGTTTCGTCGTCGAGTTCATACTGTCTCCTCAAGTGCTGAGCCCAAGCCACCAATGTGATTCAAGCCACGCTCGTTAACCGTTTAACAAACCATAAGTGACCAGCATCTCTTTTTGCAAGATCATGATCGAAACTGATCCCAGAAATCACTTTTCATCACGAAGGCGGCACAGAGAGGTGCCATGGAGTGCGCGTATTGCTTAAGGCCCGGGTCGGTTTGGACCACAAATGTGATGAGGGCTGGGTCTAGAGGTGCCCTCGCGCCCGTTCCCGCCACCTGCCCCCGAAATTACCTGCGCGCACGGCGGAAACGGGAGCGACACCGGCACACAGCGGTACTCCCAGCTACTTCGGGCCGTGCCCGCGCTTATGTCCGTGGCCCTTGACGCCCGCTGGCAGCTCGCCGGACACCACCCTGGTAGCCGTCACGGTGTCGCCATTCCTTGAGCCACTGACCCTCACTGTGTCGCCTGCCTTGAGATCAGCTGCCGTCGCCGACGGCAATGACGGCCTGCCCTTGCCGTTCCGAAGCTCCGACAGGTTGGCTGGGACTTTCGCGATGCGGGTCTCTGCAGTGATTGCGTAGCGCTGGGTGAAGCCGTCTTCGCTCCTGACGGTCACCTCGGAGCCGCTCACCGATTCGATGGTTCCGGCCTGCGTGAGAACAGTACGGTAGCTCCCGTCCTGTTGCTTAACCACGTGCTCGCCATGGATCGCTCGCCCATGGCCCTCCGTGGTCTTGGCTGTTCCGGGCCCCGATGGGCTGGGCGAGGCAGAAGGGCTCGACGGCGAAGGGCTGGGTTGGGTGACCGCCCACACAGCCGCGGCACCGCCACCGGTCAGTGCGAGGGCAATCGCACCGGCCAGAAGGCCCCGACGAAAGCTTGGTTTGAGAGTGGCCATGCATCCATTGTGCGCCCACAACAGGCGCGCCCACAGCAAAGTAGGCCGCAGTAATAACTGCGACCTACTTTGATGGGAAAGAGAACTGGCTTTTAGCCCTCGACGCCGAGCTTCTCCAGAATGAGTTCACGGACACGGCCCGCGTCAGCCTGGCCACGGGTGGCCTTCATGACGCCGCCAACAATTGCGCCAATGGCCTGGACCTTGCCGCCACGGATCTTCTCTGCGACATCCGGCTGTGCGGCAAGCGCGGCGTCGATGGCCTCCAGCAGGGGCCCGTCGTCGGATACAACTGCGAGGCCGCGCTTCTCAACGATTTCAGCCGGAGTGCCTTCGCCGGCGAGTACGCCGTCCAAGACCTGGGTTGCCATCTTGTTGTTGATCTTGCCGTCTTCAACCAGCTTGTTCAGCTCAACGATGACCTGCGGGGTGACACCGAGTTCGGAAGGATCGACGTCGGCAACCTTGGCGCGGCCAACAATCTCACCCATCCACCACTTACGGGCAACGTCAGCGGAGGCACCGGCTGCGATGGTCTCTTCGATGGAGTCCATGACGCCGGCGTTCACCACATCGCGGAATTCCAGATCCGAGTAGCCCCATGCTTCCTTGAGGCGCTTGCGGCGCTCGGCCGGCGGTTCGGGGAGGGTGGCGCGGAGTTCTTCCACCCACTCGCGGGAGGCGACGACGGGAACCAGGTCCGGCTCCGGGAAGTAGCGGTAGTCGTCAGCATCAGACTTGGGCCGGCCCGACGTCGTCGAACGCGTATCCTCGTGCCAGTGACGCGTCTCTTGGATAACCGGCTCGCCGGAATCCAGAACGGCGGCGTGCCGCTGGATTTCGTAACGAACAGCGTGCTCCACGGCGCGCAGGGAGTTCACGTTCTTGGTCTCCGAACGGATACCGAAGCGCTCACGTCCGTGCGGTCGCAGGGAAACGTTGGCATCGCAACGGACGTTGCCGCGTTCCATCTTGGCGTCGGAAACGCCCAGGTTCTTCACGATCTCGCGGACTGCTGCGACGTATGCCTTGGCCAGCTCGGGTGCACGGCTGCCGGCGCCTTCGATCGGCTTGGTGACGATTTCCACCAGGGGAACGCCGGAACGGTTGTAATCCACCAACGAGTAGTCGGCACCTTGGATACGGCCCGCCGCGCCACCCATGTGGGTCAACTTGCCGGCGTCTTCTTCCATGTGGGCGCGCTCGATCTCCACACGGAACACCGTCCCGTCCTCCAGCTCAATGTCGAGGTAGCCGTCGTAGGCGATCGGCTCGTCGTACTGGGAGGTCTGGAAGTTCTTGGGGGTGTCCGGGTAGAAATAGTTCTTCCGGGCGAAGCGGCAGGTCTCGGCGATCTTGCAGTTCAGGGCAAGGCCGATCTTGATGGAGGACTCCACTGCGGTCTTGTTCACCACGGGCAAGACGCCGGGCATGCCCAGGTCGACCTCGTTGACGTTGGTGTTCGGTTCATCACCGAAGACGTTGGGAGCGGAGGAGAACATCTTGGTCTTGGTGTTGAGCTCCACGTGGACCTCGAACCCCAGGACGGGATCGTACTTCTCCATGGCCTCTTCGAAGCTCAGGGTTGCGTCGACGGACATTAGTTGGAACCTCCGGCGGTGTTGGATACTGCACCGAGCACAGCAGTTTTCAGCTCAGGCGCCTGCGAAAGCATCGGACCGCCCCACTTCTCTTCAAGCATGGATTCGAGGACCGCACCCACGCGGTACAGGCGGGCATCCTTGCGAGCAGGAGCCAGCAGCTGGATACCAACAGGCAGGCCGTCTTCGTCGGCCAGGCCACCCGGCAGTGACAGGCCCGGGATGCCGGCGAGGTTGGCCGGGATGGTGGCGACGTCGTTCAGGTACATCGCGAGTGGATCGTCCAGCTTCTCCCCCAGCTTGAACGCCGTGGTGGGCGCGGTCGGGGAAATCAGAACATCAGCCTTCGCGAAGGCGGCGTCGAAGTCACGCTGGATCAGCGTACGGACCTTCTGTGCAGAGCCGTAGTAAGCGTCGTAGTAGCCCGCGCTCAACGCGTAAGTGCCCAGGATGATGCGCCGCTTCACTTCGTCACCGAAGCCCGCGGCACGGGTAGCACCCATAACTCGCTCGATGGTCATGGGCCCATCCTTGGGCAGGACGCGCAAGCCGAAGCGGACGCCGTCGAACTTTGCCAGGTTGCTGGACACCTCGGACGGCATGATCAGGTAGTAAGCGCCCAAGGCGTACTTCAGGTTGGGGCAGGAAACTTCAACGATTTCGGCGCCGGCATCCTTCAGCAGCTCAAGGGACTCGTTGAAACGGTTCTCGACGCCAGCCTGGTAGCCCTCGCCGTGAAGTTCCTTGACGATGCCGATCTTCATGCCCGCCACGTTGCCGACGCGGGCGGCTGCAACAAGATCGTTGAAAGGATCCGTCAGCGACGTGGAGTCGAACGGATCGTGGCCGCCGATGACTTCCTGCAGCAGTGCCGAGTCCAACACCGTACGGGAGACAGGGCCGATCTGGTCCAGTGACGACGCCATGGCAATGGCACCGTAACGGGAAACAGCACCGTACGTGGGCTTCACGCCCACGGTTCCAGTGACGGCGCCGGGCTGGCGGATGGAGCCACCGGTGTCCGTGCCGAGGGCCAGCGGCGCTTCGAAAGCGGCGACGGCGGCAGCGGAGCCACCACCCGAACCACCAGGAATACGGTCCAAATCCCACGGGTTGCGGGTGGGGCCGTAGGCCGAGTGCTCCGTGGAGGAACCCATGGCGAACTCATCCAGGTTGGTTTTACCCAAGATCGGCATCTTGGCCGCGCGCAGCTTCTTCACCACGGTGGCGTCGTACGGGCTGTGCCAGCCCTCAAGGATCTTCGAACCAGCCGTCGTCGGTTGCCCGATGGTGACAATGAGGTCCTTCACCGCGATCGGCACACCGGCGAGGGCATGCAGCTCATCAGCAGCGGAACCGCCGGCGGCGCGGGCAGCATCGACCTCGGCCGCGACGGCCAAAGCCTCTTGGCCATTAACGTGCAGGAACGCGTTAACCTGACCGTCGACGTCGGCAATACGGTCAAGGTGCGCCTGCGTGACCTCGACGGCGGTAACCTCGCGGGCAGTCAACTTGGCAGCGAGACCGGCAGCGGAATGGCGGATGAGTTCGTTCTTCAGCTCAGTCATAATGATTAGTCCTCATCCAGGATTGCCGGGACCTTGAAACGGTTCTCGTAAGCATCCGGTGCGCCGGAAAGCGCCTGCTCAGCCGTAAACGTGTGACCCACGACGTCCTCCCGGAACACATTGGTCAACGGAATCGGGTGCGACGTCGCCGGGACGTCCTCCCCCGCAGCTTCGCTCACGCTCTTGACCGAATCCACGATGACAGCAAGCTCAACAGCCATCCTGTCCAGTTCTTCGGCACTCATTTCAATGTGAGCCAGACGCGCAAGATGCGCGACGTCGTCACGGTTGATCGCAGCCATGGATCTCCCCTGCAAAGTTCAAATGGTTTTCCGAACCAGTCTACTTGGGTTGGGTGTGCCGGTCAGACGAAGGGGTGGTGCCCCAACTTTTTGATTCTTCATCACGTTTGAGCCCTCAGGTGCACTCCTAGATATATGTTCATGCCGGCCAATATTTTTGGTGGTGCACAGGCTGCTATTGCCGCCTATGTTGCCGGTGATGAGCAGATGGCCACCACGTCCTTGGCGCAGACCAAAAGTTTGGACGGCTGGCCCGGCGCGGGTTTGCGGGTGGAACGGTTCCGTCCGGTGCCGGTGCGTTAGGGGGACGGGCCATGTATGAGATTGATGCGTCGGTGTTGGACGGGTAGCCGGATCCTGGGGCGTTGGAGGAAGCAGCGGTTCCGTTGTTGGAGCAGGCACAGGGCATTGTGAATGTGGTTCAGGCTGCGGCGTCGGAGTGGTCGGGCTTGGTGGATGCTTATCGGGCTCCGGAGGCGGCGGAGCTGGTGGCTGCGTTCGGGACCCCGACCCGGGTGAGTGAGGGGCTCCGGGCGGGGTTGGCTACCGTGTTTCGGGCGTTGATGGGGTATGCGGATTCGGTGCGGGAGTTGAATCGGCGTCGGGGTGTGCTGTTGGAGGAGATCGAGGATTTCCGTAGGCGAACGCGGCTGCGCCTCGGCGAAGCGGTGCCTTTTGATGGTGTTCCGGAAACGCCGTCCTTAGGAAGCAGCCATGGGAAGCCGGTGGCGCTGGAGCTCGCAGAGTTGAGGCAGAGGGTGTCTTCACTGGCGGCTGAGCATGAGCAGGCTGAGCAAGATTGCGCCAGGCAGATTGGTGGTGTGCGTCCGGTTGATGTGTCGGTGCCGGTGTATTACGACGGCGGAACGGTGACGGATTTCGCGGTGGAGCGGACCCGTTCGCGGTTGAAGGACTTGGAAAGTGCTGAAGTCGCCGGTGCTACGGGGGCGTTGGAAATGCTGGAGTTGTTGGGCACTCTGACGCCGGGCCAGTTGCTTGATTACGGGATGGCCGAATCCGATTTCCTGCGGTCCGGGTTTTCTTCTCCCCCGCCGGTGGGCCAGGTAAAGGACTGGTGGGCGGGGTTGTCCTCAGAGCAGCAGGCCGCGTTGCTGGTCGCCGCGCCGGGGGTGATCACCCCGGATGAGAACGGCAAGCCACTCGTGACGGTTGCGATCGGGGATCTGGACACGGCCACCAACGTGACGTGGAACGCCCCCGGCATGAAAACCACCGTGGCAGACGGGCTCGAATCCTGGACGAAATCAGCACAGGACCTATATAGGGGGGCAGGAGCGTGCCCTCGAAATAGAGGACGACCACCCGGGCGTGGCTGTTGTGTCGTGGATTGGCTATGACAGCCCGGAAGAACCGCCCAGTGCCGAGGTGTTGTCGACCGAACTGGCCAAGGCCGGCGGCACCAAACTGGCCGCCGCGCTGGATGGCTTCACCGAAACCCGGGCGAGTGAATCTGTCGATGTCAGCCCGCCGAGCTTGAACGTGGTGGCCCACTCCTACGGGACCACCACGGCCTCGTACGCGCTGAAAGCACTCAAGCATGCGGTGGCGACGGCGACGTTCTTCGGGTCTGCAGGTATTGAGTGGCGGGAGATCGGCTCGGCCGCTGACCTGCACGTGGCCAAAGACCCGGCCGGGAAACCCGAGGTGTATGTGACCGCGGCCAGCGAGGACCGGGTGGCCCCGTTGGGGATCGTCGGCAGTGGGCTGAGAGGCCGGGAAGGTCGGTGGGATCCAGCCGATGACTGGTTTGGGGGAAAGAACTTCTCCTCAGAGGGCGGCTACGACCCCGACACGGGCAAGGTTTACAAGAGAACGGCAGGGCACGACGCCAAAGGCTGGGCGGTCGACGGTAGCGGCGACACCGTCTTCGCCGCCACTACCGGTCACGGCTACCTGGACCCCGACACGGAGTCCGGTCACAACATTGCCCTCACCTCAACCGGGCGCGGCCATCTGATCAAGGAACTGATCCCGCTCCGCCACGAAGAGAAGCCCGGCTACGGCGGCATGAGCTTCCCCACAGGGCCCCTGATCGAACGCGATCTCACCCCGGAAGAACTCGCCGAGGAGCAGAGCAGATGACGACGACAAAACCCAATCGCAAAACGTGGTTGGCATGGATATTGACGGGGTGCTTGGTGATGACGGGATGCGGCATGAACTCAGCGAATGATGGTCAGCACGGCGAGCCAGGACCCGGCGAGCGAAGCGCCGAAGAGGTGTTCACAGAGTTCATGGATGCCATGGATGACACAGTCAAGCAGTCGGGCACAACATGGCCCGGGTGGGACCGTAACGACACTGCGGATTATGTGTCAGAACCTTGCGGGGTGCACGCACGTGCCGACGGCCGGCAGTATCAGCGCCAGATAAAGGGCGGGCCCATTGACGATCCGCAGGCAGCCGTGGACAGGATGCAAGCCCACTGGGAGTCCAAGGGCTACAAGATTGAGAATATCTTTGACAACAGGGGCCCGGATACTACCGGTATTGAAATCATTGCCTCGGCTCCTAGAGGCGTCGTGCTGATCTTCACACCAACGAAGAGCGTTAGCTTCATTATGGTGATGGGTGAATGCACTTTGGACCCGGCTGCTCGAAAGAAGACCACCTAGGTGGCTACCTCATTCTCACCTCGACCACGTGGTCGAGGGCGTCAGCTCGGCAGCACGGCGAGCCAGGACCCGGTGAGCGCAGCGCCGAGGCTGTGCTCACGCCAAATCGCGGGTCCGCCGCACAATACGCCGTTGCTGAACGGCGAATTGAAGGCGAACCCGCGAACTCGACACCCGAAGCGGTGGCTCGTTAGCCGATGCCGATGGCTCCAGTCAGTACTCCGACTGCCAGCATGACCACCGAGATCACGGCCGTGCGCCAGAGGACCTTCTTGTGGTGGTCACCCAGATCAACCTTGGCGAGTGAAACCAGCAGGAGGATTGCCGGCACCAGGGGGCTCTGCAGGTGGAAGGGCTGCCCGGTGATGGAGGCGCGGGCCATGTCCACTGCATCCACGCCGTAGTGTGCGGCGGTTTCGGAAAGTACCGGCAGGACCCCGAAGTAGAAGGCGTCGTTGCTCATGAAGAACGTCATCGGGATGCTCAGGAGGCCGGTGATGACTGCCATGAAAGGTCCCATCTCGGCGGGAATGATCTGGACGAGCCACTCTGACATTGCCTTGACCATGCCCGTGCCGTTGAGGACACCGGTGAGAACTGCGGCGGCCATGACCATGCTGACGACCGCGACGATGGACGGTGCGTGGGCGATCAGCTGGGCGCCCTGGTCCTTGACCTTGGGGAAGTTGACCAGCAGGGCGATCGCGGAGCCCACCATGAACACGAACGGCAGCGGGACAACGTTGGCCACCAGGACCACCATGACGGCGACGGTCAGGCCAAGGTTGAACCAGAACAGCTTGGGACGCAGCGTAGTGCGGTTGGGGTCCAGGGCAGTGTCTGCCATGGCGGTGTCGTGATCGTCCACCAGCGTGGCCGGGTCTTCAAGAACCGCGACGCCGGAACCTCCGCCGGATCCCGGCTTGCCGGCAGTTGTGGAGACGGAGTTGCGGCCGAAGCCGAAGCGGCCAGCACCGGAGCCTGAACCCGAACCCGCGGCAACCAAACCGCCGCCGCGGCCCGCGCCGCCGTCGAACGCTTCCGAAGGATCGGCGACGTCGCCCCAGATCTCCGGAGCGGTGGTGCGGAGACGGTTGCGTTCCTGCAGGCCGAGCAACCATGCGAACACCAGAACCACCAGGAGCCCAACGATGAGCGAGGGGACCATGGGCACGAAGACGTCGTTGACATCGAGCTTGAGCGCGGTTGCTGCGCGGGCTGTGGGACCACCCCACGGCAGGATGTTCATGGTGCCGTTCGCAAGGCCGGCCACACAGGTCAGGACCACTGGACTCATTTTAAGCCGCAGGTACACCGGGAGCATGGCGGCCGTGGTGAGGATGAAGGTGGTGGAGCCGTCGCCGTCCAGGGAGACTGCGGCCGCCAGAATGGCGGTGCCGAGGACCACTTTGGCGGGGTCGTTGCCCAGCTTGCGCAGGATGAACTTCACCAGGGGGTCGAACAGTCCGACGTCGATCATCAGGCCGAAGTAGATGATGGCGAACATGAGGAGCGCGGCCGTGGACGTCATGGACTTCATGGAGTCCATCACCATGTCGCCGATGCCGAGGCCCGCCCCGGCGAAGAGGCCGAAGACGGTGGGGACGATGATCAGCGCCAGTACTGGCGTCAATTTTTTGGTCATGATCAGGACCATGAATACCGCAATCATTGCGAATCCAAGCAAAACCAGCACGGCCGGCTCCTTACTACTGTGAATGGCGCCACGTCGGTGTGATGCGCACTACAGACAATATGGTGGCCTCCGTCACGGGCAGGGGTTTCGGGGAATTGTTGGGAATACTGCTCGTTGCGAACGTTTTGCGCATTATGCTCAGTGATTCAATGGTTCAGGAGGAAAGGAGCGAAGGTGCCGCGCAATAGCCGGGTCAGCATGCGTTTCTCCACCCAAACCCTTCTCCTTCAGCTGGGGGTTGTGCTGTTGGTGGTCCTGCTCAGCGGGACTGTCCATGCGTGGCTGGTATACGAACGCATCGGCACCGAAGCTGAAAACCAAGCACTAACCCTCGCCAGGACGGTCGCCGCAGATCCCGATATCAGGTCCGGCGTGCAAACCATCAGCAAGGAAGAGGGAACCCCTCCCCCGGATGTCCTCGCGTCCGGTCCCCTGCAGGCTGCGGCCGAGGCTGTGCGGTTGCGGACCGGGGCCTTGTTCGTGGTGATCACGGACGAAACCGGCCTGCGCCTGGCTCACCCTGAGACGGCGCGGCTGGGCGAACGCGTCAGCACAGACCCTTCAGTGGCGCTGGGCGGGCAGGAAATCACCACCCGCAACACAGGAACGTTGGGGCCCTCGGCCGGTGCAAAAGTGCCGGTGTACGCGCCGGGAAGTTCGGAGACGATCGTGGGCGAAGTCAGCGTGGGCTATTCGGTTGAGTCGCTCAGCAACAGCCTTGCCCGGGACATCGTGCCCATCGCACTCACCGCTGGCGGCGCCCTGCTTGCCGGGGTCCTGGCGTCCTTCCTTCTCCGGCGCAGGCTACAACGGCTCACGCTCGGTTTGGAACCGGAGGAAATCAGCACCTTGGTCCACGACCAAGTGGCAGTGCTCCAGGGCGTCGATGATGGCGTGATCGGGATATCCGCGGACGGACGCATCTCCGTATTCAATGCCGCCGCCGCACGGCTCCTGGACATGCCCGATGCCACTGGCCAGGATTGGGCTTCCGCCACGGTTCCTCAACAGCTCAAAGAGCTCACCCAACCGGCAGCCCGGGACGCCGAAGCCGTCGAAATCGTGGCCGGCGCACGCGTTCTTGTGGCCAGCGCCCGCAAAGCCTGGCATCGGCAGGAGGACCTGGGGTGGGTGGTCATGCTGCGGGATCGTACGGAATTGCAGCAACTGACCCGCCAGCTCGACGCCGTGGGGACCATGTCCACGGCCCTCCGCGCCCAACGCCACGAGTTCGCCAACCAACTTCACACCATTGCCGGTTTCATGAGCATCGGCCAGCACGAAGCCGCCAAGGAGTACCTGGCCCGGATCTCAGCCACTGGTCCGCTGAAGTTCCCCGTAGAGCAGGCTGAACTGCTCCAGGACACGTATCTTCAGGCATTCGTTGGCGCGAAAGGCGTGGAGGCTTCGGAACGCGGAGTGGCCCTCCGCATCGGTCCCGAAACACTGGTCCGTGGGCACGTGGCCGATCCGCAAGACGTCACCACCGTGCTCGGCAACCTGATCGACAACGCGGTGAGTGCCGCCGTCGCCGGCTCTTCAGCGGAACGTTGGGTGGAAGTCGAGCTCCTGGACGATGTCACCGAAAACGGTGGGACCTTGCACATCCTGGTGGGCGATTCCGGTGACGGTTTGGGGAGCCTGGAACCGGAGGAGGTTTTCGCCGAAGGATTTACGACGTCGGAACAACCGGTACGCTCGGGGGCTGGACAAGGTTTGGGGCTGGCGCTGGTGCGGCAGCTGGCGCGGCGGCGTGGCGGCGATGTCCGCGTCTTGGAGCCCGGCGGCCACGGCGGTCCAGGGGCGGTGTTCATGGCAACCATCCCCGACGTCATGGATTCCGCGGAGCATGCGGGCACAGCGGCCGACTCAACGTTGAGGAAGGACAGCAATGGCTGAGGATTTACGGGTATTGATCGTGGACGATGATTTCCACGTGGCAAGGCTCCATGCCGCCTATGTGGATTCTGTGGCCGGATTCATGGCCTTGGCGCCGGCGGGATCTGTTTCACAGGCCCTGCAAGCGATCCACAGCCTCCGCCCGGACCTGGTGCTGCTGGACGTGTATCTGCCGGACGGCTCTGGTTTGGACCTGTTGGGGCAGTTGGACGTCGATGCCATCATGCTGACTGCTGCCTCTGATGCGCAGTCCATCAAGGTTGCCCTGCGCCGCGGCGCGCTGGGATACATGCTCAAGCCCTTCACCGCGGAGTCCCTGTCCCAACAGCTCAGGTCCTATGCCAGGTACCGGCGGATTCTGGGCCAACAGCCCGCCGTGGACCAGATCGCCATTGAACGCGCCAAACGGTCTTTGATCCCCGGCGACGTCGCACCGGCCGCGAAACCCCGTTCGGCAACCGAGGCGGCCGTCCTGGAATCGTTGCTTCCCGGCGAGCAGTATTCAGCTGCCGAGGTGGCAGAACGGGTTGGCGTTTCCCGGGCCACGGCGCAAAGGTACCTGTCCTCGCTGGCGGACGATGGCGCCGTCGAGATCCAGCTGCGCTACGGAAGCACAGGCCGCCCGGAACACCGCTACGGCGTCCCCGGCTAACCCAAGTAGGTCGCATTTGTGCGCGTTTTGACGGCTCAAAACGCGCACAAATGCGACTCGGTTGGGTGCGCTAGGCGGACTTTTGCGCCACGAGCTCGATTTCCACCAGCATCTCGGGATCAAGGAACGGCAGCACGTGCACCAAGGCGAGCGTGGGGCGGATCTCACCGAAGACCTCACCGTGGGCGCGGCCGGCGTCCTCCCACTTGCTGATGTCCGTCAGGTACAACTTGGACTGCACAACGTCCTCGTAGGAGAAGCCGGCGTCTTCCAGGACAGCACCGAGCTTCTCAAGGATGTACTTGGTCTGGGAGTAGAAGTCGTCACCAACGATGCCGTCGGGCCCGGAAGCTGCCGTGGCGGAGATGAAAAGAGTGTTGTCCACCTGGACTGCACGGGAGTAGCCAAGGGTCTGTTCCCAGACCGAGCCCGTGCCGAATGTCTTGCGCATGCCGCGCCTTTCCTGTCGTTTCGCCCGGTCCGGTGACCGGCGTTTACGAAGGAAACTTTATGACTGCGGGAGGTCCAGCCGGTAAACGAACAGCTTTATGTCGGTGCCTGGGACAAACCAGTCACGGTGCGGGGCACGGTCAAAGCCTGTCCTCGCATAGAGGGCGTTGGCGCTTTCCCACGTGGCGCCGGTGGTCAAGGATACGGCTTTAATTCCGTCCATGGCCTTGGCTTGGTCGACGACGGCCTGCACCAAGGCGCGGCCCGCCCCTGAGCGCTGTACTGCCGGATCCACTACGAGGGTACGGAGCTCCAGTTCGTCCTCGAGGCCGATGTCCGAAAAGCCGCCGCCTGCCGGTGCCGCAGTTACCGAGCCGATGACCTCGCCATTGCGCTCAGCCACCAGGATCTCTGCGTGTTCCGCGCGTCCTGCCACGTCCTGGAGCTTCTGCAGGTACGGGTGATCGGCGTCGCCGTAGTACCCCGCGGTGACGTAAGACTCCTGCGTAATGCGGGCAACGGCGTCGTAGTCTTCGGGCAGGGCGGGACGGACGGTAATCGGCGAAAGCACCTACCAATGGTAGTGGTGCTTCACGCACCAACGGCGCCAAATGCCCCTTTCCGTGATGGAACTATCAGTCATGGTGTGAAGGCACGACGCCGGATGGCCGGGTTGCGATGCGCCAGCCACTGGCCGTCGGGCTGCTTTCGTGTTGCCTCCCGTGGCGTCGAATTGAGCTGCGTTGCGCGCGGTGAACCCCGGTTTCGTGCTGTTGCGCAGACATGTCGGGCTGCTGGCGGAGGTCTTTGTACGCGTGCTTAAGTTGCCACACCGCCAGCCAAACGTCCCGATCCCAAGGAGCAACCATGACCCCGCCAGACCGCCAACTCCACCTGAACGCGTTCCTCATGAGCACCGGACATCACGAAGCATCATGGCGTCTACCTGAAAGCGATCCCTTTGCCCCTACCAAGGTGGAGCATTATCAGCACCTCGCCCGCACAGCCGAGCGAGGAAAGCTGGACTCCATCTTCTTCGCAGACTCGCCTGTCCTGTTCGGTGAAGTGGGCCGGCGCCCTGCCGGAAAGTTGGAGCCTACGGTGCTGCTGACGGCCCTCGCCGCAGCGACCCAAAAGATAGGCCTGATCGCCACCGCATCCACTACGTACAACGACCCCCTTCAATCTTGCCCGCCGCTTCGCGTCCGTTGATTGGGTCAGCGGGGGCCGTGCAGGCTGGAACGTCGTGACCACCGCCGGGCCAGATGCCGCGCGGAACTTCGGCGTGGACGACCAGCCGGCACACGCTGTCCGGTATGAACGGGCTGCCGAATTCATTGACGTTGCCCAAAAGCTGTGGGATAGCTGGGAAGACGACGCCATCCTGGCTGACAAAGCCGAGGGCGTGTGGGGTGACGACACCAAGATCCGCACGGTGGACCACGAAGGGAAGCATTTCCGGGTCCGTGGTCCGCTGAACGTTCCCCGATCCCCACAGGGCCATCCACTGATTGTGCAGGCTGGATCATCCGAGAATGGCAAAAACCTGGCCGCACAGTACGCAGAAGCCGTCTTCACGGCACACCAGACCCTGGCCGACGCGCAGGCTTTCTACGCAGACCTGAAGTCGCGCACCGCAGCCGTGGGTCGTGATCCGGAGGGCATCAAGATCCTGCCCGGGATCGTCCCTGTGATCGGCTCCACCGAGGCTGAAGCCCTCAAACTGGAGCGTGAACTGGATCAGCTCATCAAACCCGAGTATGCCCGTGAGCAGCTGGCCAAGACTCTCCGTTTGTCCCCCGAGGACCTTCCCTTGGACCGCCAACTGCCTGCCGACCTGCCATCAGAGGACGAGATCGAAGGAGCCAAGAGCCGCTACACGCTGATTGTGCTGGCCAGGCGTGAACAGCTCACGGTCCGGCAGTTGATCGGACGACTGGGTGGCGGGCGAGGTCACCGGACCTTCTCCGGGACTCCTGAGCAGGTTGCCGATGCCATTCAGGACTGGTTCTTCGCAGGGGCAGCGGACGGCTTCAACATCATGCCGCCGGTGCTTCCTTCCGGCTTGGAGATCTTCGTGGACCATGTGGTGCCCATCCTTCAGCAGCGCGGCCTGTTCCGCACCGAATACACAGCGTCCACCCTGCGTGGGCACTACGGACTGGCTCGTCCTGAGAACCGCTACGCCGGTTCGGCGGAACAGCAGCTCACGTCCATCGGATCGGCGTTCTGAGCCTGCAACATTGAGCGATCACGCCCGTCTGATCATCGCTTGCCGCTTCAACGCTTCGGCCAGCTCCACAGCGGACCTTCCAGCGCGCCCAAGCCCTTGATCCTGGTTTCGCCCAGGTCTTTATAGAGCTCATGCTCATGGGCTGCACCGCTATCACGCAGTGCCTTGAGCAAGGCATCGGAGTGGGTCACCACAATCATCTGGCTGTTGGCACTGGCCTGGACAATCAGTCCGGCCAGTGCCGGCATCAGGTCCACATGGAGGCTGGTCTCGGGCTCGTTCAGGACCATGAGCTCTGGTGGCCGTGGCGTCAGTAATGCCGCGGCGAGCAGGAGGAAGCGCAGGGTACCGTCCGAGAGTTCAGCAGCTTTCATGGGGCGCAGCATGCCGGGCTGACGGAGTTCCACGCTGAACCGACCATCGCTAACGGCGATTTCCAAGCGGCTTCCGGGAAAAGCATGATCGACGGCGGCATCCAGCTGCCGCTCGAAACCCACCTCCCGCAGTGTCTGCAGTGCGGCCGCGAGATCCTTGCCGCTGTGATGAAGCACGGGGGTGCGCGTTCCCAGCTGCGCCTGACGAGCGGGGGCCTCGGCGTCTGTGCGGAAATGGTCGTAGAACCGCCATGAGCGGACCGAGTCCCGAACCCGCAGAACTTCCGGTGCCCGGTCCTGGTCCGAGACCTCCGTCAGCATGCTCTGGAAAGTGTCCAACCTCCGTGATAGCTCAGTCCAATCGCCGTCCGGTCCGCGCAGCTTGGCGAGGCTCCCCTTGCGGTCCACCAACAACGATCCCGGCCGCGCCACGGGGCCGGAGAAGATCTGTTCCCGTTTGATTTCAGGATCCAGACTGAACGCTGAGGGGCGCGAACGGCTGGTCTCCTGGTCAAAACCGGCCCCGCTGGATGCTGGCATGCCAAGATCCACCAAGTAACCGAAGTCATCACCGGAGTAGCCCAATTTCAGGTTCACGGACTCCCGGCGGACCGTTCCCTGGACGGGGACTTCACCACGCCGCATGGCCTCGCTGATTGACTCAGGCCCGGCCCAGAGCGTCGAGGCCAACCCGCCATCCCGGGCCAAGGAGCCCACCACGTTTCCGGAATCTCCGCCGGCACACTCGGCCAACAGCCGAAGCGCCCGGTAGAGGGAGGACTTTCCACTGCCGTTGGCCCCTGTCACTATGTCCAGGCCATGCAGCTCCATGGCGAGGTCCCGGATGGAACGGTAGTTGGCGATGGCCAGTGTGGTGATCACTGGCGGTCACAAAGGGAACTTGCCGGATAGTTCAAGGGCCCCGGCGCACATCCATGAAGCCAAGCGGTCTTCCGCGCTGGGGCCACCATCAAGTGGGCTTTCCAATCGCGGCCGCCGAACCCAGCAACCTGCTTCTTCCGCAATGAGGGCCCCGGCAGCGAAGTCGTGCTCGTTGAGGCCGCGTTCCCCGTAGGCATCAAAGGTACCGTCGGCCACGAGGCAGAGGTCCAAGGCTGCCGACCCGAGACGCCGGACATCGGCAAAACCATCCATGAGCCCGGCGAGGCCTTCCGATTGGCTGGCCCGTGTGGCGGGGTCGTAACTGAAGCCTGTGGCCAAAATGAGCCCTGTGCGCCCGGGGACAGGACCGGCAAGAGGCGTCGCCTCTCCCCCGGCCTCCATCCAGGCGCCGAGCCCGCGGGCTGCGAAGTAGATGCGGCCCAGCGCCGGCGCGTGAACGACGCCGGCCTGCCAGACGCCGTCGGAATCCGCCACCGCTACGGAGGTGGCGTAGTAGACGATGTTGCGGATGAAGTTGGTGGTCCCGTCCAGAGGATCAATGGACCAGCGGTACCCGGAGGGTTGCTCCGGCCGGGTAGTGCCATGTTCCTCCCCTGTGATGGTGTCGTGCGGCCGCTCGGCAATAATCGCCTCGCGCACCGCGTTCTCCGCCGCGACATCGAAGGCCGTGACCCAGTCCCCGGCTTCACCCTTGTTAGTGGTCTCCAAACCGTCACCACCCGTACCAGTGGCCGACCGCTGCGCAAGCACAGCAGCTCCGGCTGCCGCAGCACGTTTGGCCACAGCAAGCAGCTCCTTGGCGTCCGTCATTCTGAAGCCGCTTCCGCTGATGCTTCATCCGCAGGGGTTGCTTCCGATCCAGTTTCCGCCTGTGCCGGACCCTTGGCCAGGAGCTCGCGGAAGCCGTCCTCGTCCAGCACCGGGACGCCGAGTTGCTCCGCCTTGTCCAGCTTGGTGCCGGCGCTTTCACCGGCCACCAAATAGCTGGTGTTCTTGGAGACAGATCCGGAGGCCTTGCCGCCACGGATGATGATGGCTTCCTTGGCTTCGTCGCGGCTGAAGTTGGGCAGCGTACCGGTGACCACCACAGTCAGCCCTTCAAGGGTCCGCGGCATCGAGGTGTCGCGTTCGTCCTCCATCCGCACCCCGGCAGCGGCCCAGCTGTCCACGATCTCGTTGTGCCAGTCCACGGCGAACCATTCCTTGAGCGCCACCGCAATGGTGGGGCCTACGCCATCAACATGAGCCATTTGCTCTTCCGTGGCGTTGCGGATGGCGTCCATGCTGCCAAACGCGGTGGCAAGGGCGCGTGATGCCGTGGGCCCAACATGCCTGATGGAGAGCGCCACCAGAACGCGCCACAGAGGCTGCTTCTTCGCCTTCTCCAGCTCCACGAACAGCTTCTCCGTGGTTGCCGTTGGTTTGGACGGAGACTTGGCCGTTCCCTTGGTGTAGAAGTACGGGACGAGCTCGTAGTCGCCCGTTCCCACACCCTTGGAACGCTTTTCCCTACGGATTTTGACCTCTGCCAGGTCCTCGCGGGTCAGGCTGAAAAGGCCTGCCTCACTGGTGAGGGGCGGTGTTTCCGGTTCTGCCGGTTGCGTCAGGGCGATGGCTGCTTCCCAGCCAAGGGCTTCGATGTCGAACGCCCCACGGCCCGCGAGGTGGAAGACCCGCTCCCGCAGCTGAGAGGGGCAGGACTTGGCATTGGGGCAACGGATATCCACGTCGCCTTCCTTCGACGGCGCCAGCGGCGTCCCACAGGACGGACATTCGGTGGGCATCACAAATTCGCGCACCGGTGGATCCTGCTTCTCACGCAGCGCCAGCACGGGTCCAACGATCTCCGGAATGACGTCTCCTGCCTTGCGGAGAATCACGATGTCGCCGATCATGACGCCCTTGGCCTTAACCACGTCCTGATTGTGCAAGGTGGCCATGCCAACTGTGGAACCGGCAACTTTCACCGGCTCCATCAGGCCAAAGGGAGTTACCCGCCCGGTGCGGCCCACGTTGACTGCAATGTCCAGGAGTTTGGTGTGGACCTCCTCTGGCGGGTACTTGTAGGCAGCAGCCCATCTGGGAACCCGGGAGGTGTAACCAAGTGCCCGCTGGGTGGCGAAGTCGTCAATCTTGACCACGATGCCATCGATCTCGTGCAGGAGCTTGTGCCGGCGCTCACCGTAGTCGGCAATGTATTTCAGGACGTCCTCGAACGTATCCAGCACCTTGAGGTACGGGCTGACAGGGAGCCCCCACTCCTCGAGGAGCTTGTACGTTTCGGACTGGCTCTTGGCATCCAGCCCTTCACGGGCGCCAATGCCGTGGACAAACATGCTAAGAGGACGCTTGGCCGTTTCGGCGGGGTCCTTCTGGCGGAGCGAGCCTGCGGCCGCGTTGCGGGGGTTGGCGAGCGGTGCCTTGCCGGCAGCCACCAGCGTTTCATTGAATGCCACGAATGCCTTGGAAGGGATGAACACCTCGCCACGAATTTCCACTTCCGAGGGGTATCCCGAACCACTGAGCTGCCGTGGGATCTCCTTGATGGTCAGGACGTTGTGGGTGATGTCCTCACCTGTGGTGCCGTCGCCCCGGGTTGCGGCACGGACAAGTTTCCCGTCCCGGTACAGCAGATTGACGGCCAGGCCATCGATTTTCAGTTCAGTCAGCCAGGCGATGGGCGGAACGGAATCACCGAGCTTCGCCACGGACGCCTCGGCCTTTCGGACCCACGCCTCCAGCTCGTCCAAGGAGAAGACGTCGTCAAGGCTGTACATCCGCTGCAGGTGCTCCACTGCCGCGAAAGCAGACGACACTTCGCCGCCAACCTCCTGCGTGGGCGAGTCATTGGAGACGAGCTCCGGATGAAGTGCTTCCAGTTCCTCCAACCGGCGGTAGAGTTCATCGAACTCGGCGTCGGAAACCGTGGGCGCGTCTTCCTGGTAGTAGGCGTAACGGTACTTACGGACGAGGTCCGCTAATTGCTCGTACTCGTCCCGCAGGCTCTCCGATGGCGGAGTCCCCTCCTCGGCAACGATCGCCTCGACGGCGTCCTGACGTGTGGTCTCTACCGGATCCGGATTCTCTGGTGTGCTCACAGGACTATCTTGCCGTAACCCGCCGACATTAAAGAGCCGTTAGTGTGACGAGAGCCTGTTCTTGCTCCACAGCGCAAAGGCCAGCCCTCCCAGCCCCACCACCAGAACAGCACCCAGAAGCCCGAACAGGCCCAGCATGTTGGGACCCGAAACAGAGCTCGATGCCAGCGCGGCCGCCTGCGTCTCCTTGTCTTTGTCCTTGTCCTTGTCCACGGGCGTGTTCCAGTTGGAGGATGTGCTCGGGCTTGCGCCTGCGGAGCCCGGGCTCAGGGACGGCGAAGCCGACGGCGTTGCTGACGCAGAGGCAGTTCCGGCGCTTGCGGTGGGGACGGAGGAGTTCAACGCCGGTGCGCTCGCCTGGGGTGCCACGGTGACGATCTGGGTCACCGCGGGCTGCGGCGGTACTTGGACGGGCGGCAACTCGGCTTGAACAGGAGGAGCTTGCACGGGTTGTGCGGGCGCAGGAGCCTGGTGTGTTTCCCGATCCCGGGTTGGCTCCGGATTGGGCAACGGTTTCTTGTCCTCTTCCGGAGCGGTCCCGGGCTGCGTGGGCGTTGGGTCCTCGGTTCCCTCAGTGGGTGCGCAGGAGAATTTTCCCTCGCACGGCGCCGCTTGAGCGGTGGCAACGGGTGCGATCAGCAGGCCAACCGCAAGCACGGCAGCCGGAATGAGCGAGCGTCGCATGGTGGTAGCCTCCTAGCTACGGTTTTCCGGCGGCATGGCGATCTGGAGCTTGCGTACCTTTCCACGACCCACAATGTAGCCGCGGCCCGGGATGAAGTCCTTACTGATCCGGCCAAGGGAAGTGTTGAGGAGGGTGTCGCCTTCCACGTCCCCGGGGTTGAGCAGGAGCCCGCGACGCCCGGATTTGAACGGCTGGGCCAGGGACCAGGCCTGGGACCAGGTGGACGTTTCCGACTCGCCGACCACCCACTGGTCAGCCTTGATCGCTGCGGTCACCAGGCGACCCACGCCAGATTCCGCCAACGTGTCCGTGAACTCTGTCAGGCCCTCGATGAAGATGGCCATGGTGCCAGGGTTGTCCGCGGCTTTGTCGATCAGGTCATCCACCACATCCGAGACTTCGTCCGGACCCACCAGCGACCTGCTCCAGATGTTCAGTGACGCCACGGCGGAGCGCCGGGACCCAATGTAGATGAGGTCAGTTCGCGGGTTCGAGCGCCGCAGGGCGTAGGCCAAGGTGACCAGTGCCACCGTACGTCCGGCACCTGGAGGGCCGGCCAGCAGAAGGGATCCCTTGGCAGCGATGGCCGCCGAACCCAGCGTTTCGTCGTCGACACCAATGACGGGGTTGTCCGGAGCTCCGTTGGGCAGGATGTCCAAGTCCACCAGTTCCGGGAGCCGCTGGATCTGAGGCGCCTGCTCCAGGCCCTGGCGCAACATCGCCTGGCTGAGCTTGGCCACCTCGCGGGCTTGGAGCGCGAGGTTCGAGTTGCCTCCCAGTACAGCGAGCTGAACTTCAAGCCCGTCCAACAAGCCACGTCCCGGAGGTGAGGCTGCGTTGAGGACATCCTTGGGAACATCAAGGGTCATGTAGTCATCTTCGGAACTAAGACGCAGGACCAGCCTCTTCTGGATGGAAGCCAGGAGCGACGCCGGTACGGAGTTGGTGCGGTCACCGCTGACTACCAGGTGGATGCCCAGGGGGCGTCCGTCAGTTGCCAGCGTCAGGAAGATGTCCCATAGTGCGGACAAGTTGCTGTACTCGTAGGACTCACGGAAGGAAGACATGCCGTCCACCAGGATGAAGATGCGCTTTTCTTCGGGCCGGTTGGCCAGCTGCCGGTATTCGACGATGGTGGAGGCCCGGACCTCGGCAAACCGTGCTGCGCGATCATCCGCCACTTCCTTGAGCCAACGCAGCAGTCGCCCAACGCGCTCCACATCGTCGCCGTTGATGATTTCACCAACATGGGGAAGTCCATCAAGCATCTTGAGCCCTGACGAACCACAGTCCACGCCGTAGACGTGCACGGGCCCTCCGCGCGGCGTGACTGCTGCTGCGATGGCAATGCTGCGCAACGCCGCCGACTTTCCTGATCCGCCTGTGCCGTAGACGGCCATGTTGCCATCTTTGTCCGGCTCGTAGAACACGGTGGGCTGGTCTTGGTGCGCGGGGTCATCCGCCACTCCAAGCAGGAGGCGTTCATCGGTCCGGGGATTGGGAAGCTTGGAGAAGTCGTAGGTGGTGGCGAGCTCGTTCAGCCACGGCTTGCGCGGCGGTTCAATAGACAGGACGTCAGCTGCCCGGATGATGTTCCCGGTCATCCGCGCGATGTCGTTGGGACCGGCAGGTTCCTCTTCCACCTGTGACACCAAGGGCGGTTCCCACGTGGGTCCGGAACCGAACGCCATCTCCACAATGTCGATCCTGGGACGCTGCGGCTTTTCGGTGGTCCATCCGCCGGCATAACCGGTCTGGAAGCCCTGGATGCGTCCCGGACCGGTCTTCGCAGCGCCACGGCCCGGAATGGAAGGATCGAAGTAGGCCGCGGTGGGAACGCCCAGGATGTCTGTTGCGTCCACTTCGTCAGCCATGCGCAGCGCGACGCGAAGGTTGGTGTTGGCACGCAGGTTGTCTTTGATGACGCCGGCCGGGCGTTGCGTGGCCAGGATCAGGTGCAGGCCCAGGGAACGGCCACGGGCGGCCACGTCCACCACACCATCAACGAACTCGGGAACTTCCGTAGCCAAGGCAGCGAATTCGTCCACGATGATGATGAGGTAAGGGGGCGCCTCAGGATCGGCTTCCCGTTGCAGCGCCAGAAGGTCCTTGGCTTTCTTCCGGTTCAGCAGCCGCTCACGGTAGTGCAGCTCAGCGCGGAGCGAGGTCAGCGCGCGGCGCACCAGGTGCGGGGACAGGTCAGTCACCAGACCAACGGTGTGCGGCAAGTGCAGGCAGTCGGCAAAGGCAGCACCGCCTTTGTAGTCCACGAACAGGAAGCTGACGCGGTCCGGGCTGTAGGCGGCGGCCATGCCCATCACCCAGGACTGCAGGAACTCGGACTTACCGGCACCCGTGGTTCCACCCACCAGTGCGTGCGGACCCTCGTTCTTGAGGTCCAGGTAGAAGGGCTCCACACCTTTGGAACCAACCAGTGCGCGGAGGCTGCCGTTGTCCTTGCGGTTGGGCACGGCAGTGGCGTGGACGGAGTTGTTTTCCTGCCAACGCTCAGCCACGGCCTGTGGGTTGTCCATCAGTTCTTTGCCGATCAACGTGGCGTAGGAGACGGCGCGTGGGAGGTCGGAGTCGTCGTCGAGCGGGTTTCCAACATCCACCAGAGGCGACATCATGCGCGCCAACTGTGTGGCGAGGTCCGCATCAAGGCTTTCGCAGCTGACCGGGTAGGTGTGGCGGCCCAAGCGGACCTGGCCGGTGGTGGTGCCGTGGTCGCCGTCAACGGAGAGGAAGTCACGGCACGCGGCGGGCAGGGACTGCACATTGGCGGCAACCCACATGATGTGCACCCCGTAGTCGGGTCCACGTTCCACCAAGCGTGTGAGCCGGCCGCGGTCCACCGGGGTGTCGTCCTCAACGATCACCAGAACGGCCGGGACCACCGGACCCGGAAGTTCCTCGTGCTCATTCTTGAGTCCAGGACGGGGTTGCGGTCCAGGCTCCTTGGCCATGGACTCGCGCTCTTCCACGAGGCTTTCGAGTTTGGACAACAACGCGGCGCCGGCGCCGGGGCCGGCAGCCAGATGATCGCCGGAGATGGGGCTGTGGCCCGAACCAACGTGCGGGAGCCACTGCAACCAGTCCCAGCGCTCACGCGAACGTGCCGAGGTCAGTGATGTGAGGACAACTTCGGCCGGCGAGTGCAGCCCTACCAGCTGGAGCACCATGCCGCGGGCTACGTCATCCACCACGCTGCGGTCCCCGGCGACGCCAAAGGAGCCCGAGGTACGCAGCTGCGAGACGATTGGGACGCCCTCAATGACACGGACCTGCGTCAGGCACTCCTGGATTTCCCGCATGTACTGCGGTTCAGTTTCGTTGGCGCTTGGTTCATCGAACTGGATGCGCGACGGTGCCGAACCCAGCCCGAAGCGGACGCCCAGGAAGTGCTGGTGCTCGGGCCTGTGGGTCCAGAGCAGGGGTCCGAGTTTGTAGATGGCGTCCACCGTATCGCTCACGGACGGCGCTTCCTGTAGCCGGACAGCACGCTCAATGTTCTGCTGCTTGTCAATGTCCTCGCGGAAGGCAAGCATGGCGGCTTTGAACTGTTTGTGGCCTTCCTTGGCCTGCCGCTTGCTCTGCATCTTGTGGTCCACATAGTGCCCCACGATGAACAACGGCATCATGGCCATGAACAGCACGGACAGCAGGTTCTGGGTGACGGCGAAGAGCACGCCACCCATCAGCAGCGGGGCCACCAGCATGATGTACGGGAAAGGCTGGTGTTCCGGGCGCTTGGGGCCGGCAGGCGGTACCCGCTTGGGCGACTCGAACCTGGGCAGTACCCGCGGCGATCGGTTGAAATCCACCAGAGGCGACGACGGACCACCACCATGATTCCGTGACAGGGCAACGACGCCCACGGATGTGTCGCCCAACGTGACAGTGTCCGAGGACTCAAGCGTCGCGCGGGTCACCGGCAGCCCGTCCATGAGGAGTCCGTTGGCGGAGTTCGTATCCACGATTTCCACGGTTTCGCCCACCGTGATGCGGGCATGGCGCTTGGAGGTCAGCGGGTCCGACAACCGGATGTCGGCGTCCCGGTCCCGGCCGATGTAGCTGGTGCCGAAAGGCAGCGAAAATTCCCGTCCGACGTCGGGCCCTGACATCACGCGCAACGTCGCCGCTGCCGGTCCCCGGCTATTGCCGTTCGCGTGGCCGTTGGACGCGAACTGCTCGCTGACCTGCGCGAGGGAGACCTTGGACCCGGGCCGCAACCCGGACTCCAGCAGGTTGTCCGTAGGCCGCAGCACGTGCCCGGAGAGCCCGCCGCCGACGAAAGCCTCGTCCACGCTGATGGACAGGTTCGACGGCGGTTCGGTCCCCTTTCGTGCGGGGTCGGCGGCCCACAATTCTGTAGCAATGTCAGCCACGGTGGCACGACCATCCACCGTTACGGCGAGGTCCTTTGCTTCCGCAGGGTCACGCCGCAAGGTCAGGCGGAACTTCATCCTTCGTCGACTCCACTCATTTTCTCAAGAAGATGCAGGTCAGCCGGGGTCACAAGGTGCGAGGTCACGGCGTGTTCCACCAAGCGCGCCCGGCGGTTGGTGGCAAGTTTTCCAACCCCGCCGCGAAGACCCACTACGCCTACCCGGTCAAGTTTGTCGCAGACGTTGTCCAGTTTCCGGTTGAAGCGTGTCAGCGCCCAGCCCAGTCGCTTCGCGGCCTCGGCAGAGGATGGAATGGCGCTGAAACCGGTGCCGTCGCGCCGCAACATGGGCTCGGCCAGTGCAACGATGAGCGCCTTTTGCGAATCGGTGAAGACCACGGGCCCAATGGTGGTGTCCCCCGCCTGGTCCTCGTCGCGTGCTTCATGCCGGAAAGACGGTGTCTTCAAATGCACAGCGAACTCGTAGGTGGTGGGTCCTGCCGTGAAAATCACGTTGGTGTGGCTGAACACCAAGGGGATCCGCGCGCCGGGCGCCAACCAGGCCTGCATGCCGCCTGAACCGTCAGCCACAGTGGCGGACAGCATGCTGCCCACGTTACTGAGCCACCACATGCCGTCGTATCGGGCTATTTGCAGGAAGCGTCGGTGCAAGTACGGGTTGTCATCAACTTCCAAGTCGCCTTCGCGTCCAATATCGAAGATGTCCTCGTCAGATGGTTCGTACCATTCACCACAGAAATCTATTGCTAGATCCCCCATGATCTGTGCCTCCTTGGTCGGCGGTAATTTGATCGCATGTGCCGGCTACTCGTCCAGGCAGGCAATGGAGTCCGGCCCGCCGGGTGACGCGGAACCGTCGGAGCGAACAATGATGGCCTGCACGCAGATGGGTGGCTCGTCAAACCCGGAGAGGAACGCTTTTCCGGTTGCGGTGTTCTCGTAGACGCCTTCAGACTTGGCAGATTTGACGCGCCATTTGAACGTATCGCCGGGCATCGGCTGCGGGTTGGTCCAGGAGAAGACGATGATGTTCCGGTCCGCGGTGTCCCGTGCTGCCGTCAACCCCGCTACTTCCGGAACACTGCCGTCGCTCAAAGCATCGGCAGGCGGCTTGCTGGATGTTTCCGTGGGTGCGACCTTTGGCTGCGCCTGCGCACCCAGGACCACGCCAACCACAATGGCGACTACCAGTACGGCAGCACCTGCTGCTGCAAGCCAGAGGTTGCGCTTGCTGTGGTCTGCCGGTGGAGCGTCCTCCTGGGCCACCGGCGGGGCACCTGCGCTCGATCGGCTGACTGTTGCCCCAAGATCGTCCTGCGGTTGCGAGGGCTGCCAGCCGCGCAGGACCGTGGACTCAGCAGTGTCAGGCTCGGCCGGAGCTGCGTAGGCTCCGGGCGGCGTGTATCCAGGCGTCGCCGGAGCATGGAACCGGGGCGGGGCGGCCGGACCGGCCTGTGACTGGACAGGTTGTGAGGGGTCGCTGGAGTGCGAGGGGGTGGCGGGCTGGGGTTCGCTGGCGGGCCGGGCAAACGGCGGCGCCGGCCGCTGGGTCGGGTGCTGGGTCCCGCCCGGAACCGTGGACGGGAAAGTTCGCGCAGGGAAAGTGGGTGCCGACCCTGTGGTGGCCGTTCCCGAAGCGTCGGGATCGATCGAAGCGATGCTCCGGACCCGGGTTTCCTCAAAGTTGTCGTCCGGATGCTGATCGTCACCGTGCCCGGGTTCTTCAAGAACCTCAAAGGGCGTCACGGACAGGTTCAGTTCCGCTTGGATCCGCTGAAGTGCCAACGCGAAAGCGTGCGCTGACGAATATCGCGATTCCGGTGACTTGGCCATGGATGTGGCCAACACCAGCTCCAGGGACTCGGGAACGTCGGCGCGTCCCAGCCTGGGCAGCGGAGAATTGGTGATGCGGGAGATCAATTCCCGCTGGGAGTTGTCCTGTCCCGGAAGGACAAATGGCGAGCGACCCGCCAGGAGCGTGTACAACGTAGCGCCCAGCGCCCAAACATCCACGGGAACGCCATCCACGGCACCACCGCGGAACTGCTCCGGCGGGGACCACGGTATGGACATTCCGGCGTCGTCTTCAGTGTCGGCGCCGATGGTGCCAGAGATGCCGAAGTCGGTCAGGGCAGGCCGATTGTAATCGGTCACCAGGATGTTGGCTGGCTTAATGTCCCGGTGAACAATGCCTGCCCGGTGGGCTGTCTCGACGGCGGAGGCCACCTGGATGCCGACGGCCAGGACTTCGTCCACGCTGAATCGCTGACGACGATAGCGGACGTCAAGGCTCGGCCTGGAGCAATACTCCATGGCCAAGTACGAGTGCCCGTTTTCAGTGATCTCGGCTTCGAAGATCGTCACGATGTAAGGGTGCGACGACAACTGCGCCATGAGGTTCGCTTCGGACTCGAAACGGCGGCGTGCCCCTTCGGTCTTCAGATCGGACAACAGCACCTTGACCGCTACTTTTCGGCGCGGGCGGTCCTGCTCATAAAGATAAACATCCGAGAAGCCACCAGAGCCCAGCAGGCTGATGTACTTGAAACCCGGAATGGGTGGAGGCGGCGCAGGGGGCCTCTTGGAACTCAAAGAATCTCCTCGAAACGCAGTGAAATGTTGTCACCCAACTCGGCGATATCGCCGTCCAGCAGGATTGCCATTTCGTTTTGGGCAAGCCGGCGCGGTGCCTGGCCCTCCCGGATAAGCACGGTTCCGTTGGTCGCTTTCAGGTCGCACAGCATGACGTGCCAACCCTCCAGCCGGACCTCCACGTGGGAGCGGGAAATATCTCCTCCGGGGCTGTCCACTTGGACCAGGCGCGGCATGGTGCCGCCTTGAACGCGGGAGACCGACGGTTGCCGGCCGATGATGAGCGACTGGTCCAAATCCACCAGCTCACCAGTGGAAACCCGCATCCGGCCCAGTCGTGGACGCGGTACATGGACGGCGTCTCCTGTCACGGGAACCCCGCATACCGAGCACTGCGGATAGGTGGGCGGGTTGGCGTGACCTTGGGAGCACATGCGCGCCAGGACGCTCGGCCCTACGACGGCAGGCGCATCAGCGCCACCCGGAGCAGCCATGGGTCCCTGTTCGCTCGCAGAGGGAAGACTGCTCTTCATGATGGTTTGGCCGTCATGATCCGAGTCCTCGTCCGCTGGGCTATCGTCGGGGGCCGAGAGCCACGCCGCCGGTATTTGGGGCGCGGGTACCTGGGGTGCGGGCGAGGCAACGGAACCCGGCTGAGCAGCCTGCTGCTCACTGGATCCGGAGGTGGAAGGGCCGCTGCGCAGCCATGGGACCGAGTCAATCAGTCCGGTAGTGGTCCCTGCTGAGGACACACTCTCGTCGTCAACCTGCGGGGCGGAAGCAGGCGCGAGGGGAACGGATCCGACGCCGCCCCCTCCTGGCGGGTGGTCCTCGCCTGTCGCTTCGGTTGAGGATTTCAGGTCCAGCGGCGTTGAGGCTTCCGGTGCCGTGGCAGCCGGTGAACCGTGGTCTTCGGACTCATTGTCCGTTCGAACAGCGGCATCCTCGATGTTCCGCATCACCGTTTTGTCCCATAAATGGTCATAGTTCGTGGTGTTCTCCAGTGACGGAACCAAGAGATCGGTGGTGCTCGTATGGCCAGGCACACCGGATGTATCCAAGTCCGCCGCAGAAGCTGACTCCTGCTCCTCAGCCTGGTCCGCAACCTGGTCTGCAGGGGGTGCGGCTTCTTCAGTAAGTGCAGCTTCTTCAGGCCGCACGGGTTCGCCAGGCAGTACGGGTTCTTCCGGCACGCTTGGTTCCTCAGCCACTGCGGCTTCTTGGGATGCGCGCGGTTCTGCAGGCACCGCAGTTTTCACAGGCACCTCGGAGGCCGACGACTCCTCGGCAGCAGCATCCTCCTCAGATGTGGAAGAACCCACGGAACTGATCATGTGGCCGGGTGCGATGGTCAGGCCAAGGTCCGCCTCCGTGTAACCGATCATGGTCTCATCGGACACCATTGCCGGCTTGACCTCGGGCTCACTAGCCGCGGGCCCGGCCGATCCTGCCGCGGCGTCGAGCGCTGCAAGGAGGACCACGCCTTCTCCCACAGGGAGACTGTTCACTGGCGCGGCTTTCAGCGGCGAGGCGTTCAGCGGGAGGCTCCCTCCCGCCGTCGGAATTCCTGCAGACACAGCAGTGCCATTCCCGATCCGGACGCTGTAGGCCGTAGCATCCACGAGTCGGCGTTCGGTCCACGTGGTGACGTCACGGCCCGTCAGGCGTTCCTCGCCACCACCCAACTGCACGCCACCGCCCAACTGCACCACCAGTTCAAGGTCTCCCCGGAGGAACACACGGAGCGCGTCTTTGGAATCAATGATCCCGAACGGTGGAATACGGCTGAGGGAAACACCAAAGGCCTCCGTCACCTCATGGAGGACTTCGTGGGCCTCCGGTGCCGATGCCAGCAACTCCCATACGGTGTCGATCAGTGCGTGCGGTGTGTCGGGGCCAAGAAGCACCACGGTTCCGTTCCGCACAACGCCAAACCACTCACCCTGCTGGTAGCGGGTTAGTAAAAGGGGGTTACTGCTTGCCATCAACGCCTTCCTCCTGATTAGCCCCGACGGCCTCATCCGTGCCATTGACCCAGGCCCGGGGAAGGGTGTCTTCTTCAACCTCGGACGGAACCTCGGGGCGGGGCGCTGTGATAGCGATGCCGGCATCGTTCAAGACGTTTTTGGCGTCCACCACAATGACGGTGACGTTGTCCCTGCCACCGCTCCGCAAAGCAGCTTGGATCAGTGCGTCCACGGCGTCCTGCGGATGGGCGACGGTGCTGAGGATGCGGAACATGTGGTCATCCCCCAGTTCACCGTTGAGACCATCCGAGCAGATCATGATCCGGTCGCCTTCCTGAATGGGAAGCAACCAAAAGTCAGCCTCAGTCTCATCGCCGGTGCCCAAGGCACGGGTCACCACGTGACGGCGGGGGTGGACTGTTGCCTGCTCGGCAGTGATGTCTCCGGCATCCACCAGTTCCTGCACTTCGGAATGGTCAACGCTTACCTGCGCGAACTCGCCTTGGCTGAGGCGGTACGTCCTGGAATCGCCGATGTTCATCACCAGCCAGTAAGGCAGGCCCATCTGTTCCACCACCACTACCCCGGACAGCGTGGTCCCGGCACGGGCGCCCGTCGCGTCGCGGATCGCGGCATCGGCCTTCAACAGGCAGGACTGAAGGTCAGCTGCTGTTGCAGTGCGCACGCCGGTGGCCAATTCGGGAGCGCTGCCCAAGGCCCGCACGCACATGCCGCTGGCAATCTCCCCCGCTTCGTGCCCGCCCATGCCGTCGGCAACGGCAAAGACCGGGTCAGAGGCGATGAACGAGTCCTCGTTCAGTTCGCGCCGAAGACCGCGGTCCGTACCGTACCCATAGCTGAGTCGAAAAGCCGTTCCGCTTGCAGCAGGACCCGCTTCGGCGTTGGCGGGAGTGGCCGGCTGTGAATTCATGCTTGTCCTAGGTGGAAGGAACGGTCCCCAAAGTGAACGGTGGAACCGGGACGGACAAAGCTTGCTTCGCCCGGGTTGAGCCTGGTCTGCAAACCGTCCGGCGTGGTGACGGCGCTGCCGTTGGTGGAATTGCGGTCCGTGACCCAGACTCCGTCGCCATCAACGCGCAGATGCAGATGCGTTTTGGAAATGGACCGCCCCGGATCTGTCACAGGCAGCAGTTGCTCCACGGACTCCCCGGGCTGCGGTGCCGGATTGCGGCCGAGGAGAACTGACCCGCCCAGCTGGATGTCCTGGCCGTCGTCGACCCGGATCCGCAGGACAGCTTGGGCGCGGGCAGCACCCGGGCGCATCTGGGTGCGCTCCAGGTCGTCGTCCGGGTGGGCGGTGGCCGCGGGAGTGTCGTGAGGCGGGATTGTTACGGGCTGGGGGGCCGCCGCGGCCGGGGGTGCCGCCGCACCCTGCGCGGAAGGAACCGCCGCTGGCGCCGTGGCCTGCACGGAAGAAGCCGGGGATTGCGGCGCCATGGTGGTGCGCGATGCCGGCGCGAAAGGCGCCGACGGCGGACGCCATTGGTTCGGATCATGCGAAGGTTGCACAGCAGGGGCCACCGGTGTCGCAGGGGCGGGAGTTGCTTGCGCCGGCGAAGTCTGGGTGGGCGCTGCCAGCGCAGGCGAGATCCGGGCGGGAGCAGCCTGGCCCGGGACAGCCTGTGCGGTGGCACCTTGACGGGAACCCGGCACGGGGCCTGACGGTACCGGCGAAGCTACGGGTTGAACCGGTGGGAGATCCATGGGGGCGAAACTATACGGGCCTTGGATGCCTCCGGTGGTCACCGGGTTACGACCCTGCTTGACGTCAAACACCAAGGACTTTGCCGCTTTGTCCTGCCAGCCCCGCAGCTTGCCGTTTTTGTCCCAGGCGTTGGAGATGACCACAAGGACAGCCCACACAACACCCAGGAACATCAACGGCAGGGCGATCCACAGGACCAGCCCGATCAATCCGAGCGCGGACAAAATGACGGCAACAATGGAACCCAGCAGCAGAAGGCCGCCAGTGAGAATCCCCCGGACAAAAACAACCCCGGCGCCCGGCGCGTAGCCATCAGAGTCCGCGCTGCGGATGCCCATGAGCTGGTTACCGATGGTGTTTCCGGACTTCGCCTCAAGACCAAGGATGACAAAGGTATACACCACGGTCACGCCCAGGCCGATGCTGCCCAGGAGAACCAGCAGGCCCGTGTCATAGACAATGAAGCCGTTCCTGCGGGTCTGCGTGATGCCGGCAATACCAATAGCGAACGTGGTGGCAAGTACGGCAAAGGGTCCCAGCCAGTCCAACACGGCTGCGCCCAAGCGTTTCCCTGTAGTGGCGGGCGCCAACTCGAGCTTGGTGGTCATTGTGGTCCCTCCCCCTGGCCCCGGCATACCATCCGGCATGGTTTTTGTTCCGTGCGGCATCGGCGACTCCGGCGCCGACACTACCGAGATACTACCGGGATCGGAGAGGCCGTGCCGGTTAGCGAACTCCAACGCCGCCTTTTGGGCATGGTTGATATTGCCTTCCTTGCGGGCACCACGGTTACTCAGGGGTGAACCGCATTGCGTGCAGAACGTCGCGCCCGGGCGTACCCCGTGCCGGCAGGCCGGGCAAAGTTCTGTCTCATTGCTCATCGGTGGTGTCCTTCTTGAACGGCAAAGTGAAGCGGCGCTTCGCAGGATCGGAGGTGCCCTGTTGACGGCGACGAAGGGCAGCGCGGCCATCGGATAGCAATGAGCGCGGCGAGAATCGTGCCTGCTGCCGTTTCCAGAAACCAACGCTTCCGGTGATGTCGGTCAGCGACGTATCAACGATTTCCCAGTACTCCTTGACCTCCTTCTCACTGGGCTGGCCCGCACCGAACACAGCGGCGTCCGCACGGTGGGCAAGCAGGGTGGTGGTAGTTCCGGTGGTGGGGAACGCGTCAGCGATGACTGTGGCCGATTCGCGCCTGGTTGACTTGGTGTCGATCGAAGCACCCATATCGGTGACCAGGCTCAGCACTTCGTTCCAGCCGGCGCCAACCCGCTGCGCGGGGTGGCCATCACGGAAACGGGCCTTCCGGCGTCGTGATTTCAACAGAAGGATGAGCAACAACGGCAAGGCGAGGATCCCCAGCGGAATCAGTGCCATGCCAATGGCCGCCAGCAGCGGACCCCAGAAAAGCCAGGGGTTGTTCTTCTTCTCGTCAGCGTCCAGGGCATCCGGTGTGGAATCCGGCGGCAGGTCCGCGGGTTCCTGCGGCGGGGGCGGCGGCTGCAGCACCTGCGGCTTGGGTTTGGACTTGTTCTCAGGGTCCGGAGGGATGGGCACGTTGTCCTTGGGCGGCGTGGGATCGAACGTCACCCAGCCCACGCGGTCGAACGCCACTTCCACCCAGGCGTGGACATCCTTACCCGTGATCTTGATGTCTCCAGCGCCGTTCTCGGGGCTCTTGGGGTCCGGGTAGAACCCCATCACCACACGGGACGGTATGCCAAGGTGACGGAGCATGAGGGACATGGATACGGCGTACTGTTCGTCGTCGCCCAGCATTTGCTTGGCCGAGAGCATGTTGCGGACGCGTGCAGCGCTGTGACCGGGGAGGCTTGGGAGCTGTCCCTCGGCTACCAGCCCGTTGCTGAACGCACCACTCTTCTGGAAGTGCGCCTCAATCTGCCGGACACGGTCAATGGCCGTCGGCGCGTCTTCCGAAAGCTGGTTCGCCTGCGACGCCACAATCGGCGGAACTTCCTCCGCCTCAGGCAGCGTGAGCTTCGCAAAGTCGTACTGCGTGAGCTGTCCGTGCTCCAGCGTCCCGGGGTCCGAGACCTGCACAGTGTAGTTATCGCCCCTTGCCAAGCCTTTGGTGGTCACAGCGGTATCGGTGCCGGCGTTGAAATACAGCCCTGATGCTGCGCCGGACGTGTCTGCAAAACTCATCCCCGTAGTGTGCCGTCCACCAGGAACAAAGTAGCCCTGGTAGTCCTCCACAGTGATGTCCAGCGTGTAGTTGGTGCCCTGCACCGGGCTCCCGGAGTCGGCCAGCGTATTCAGCGAACGGGCGTCGCCTACCTTGCTGAAGTTGCCGGAACTGTTGGGGTCCATGGTGTAGTTCAGGCCGTTGAAGGCGTCCAGCGCCGCCAGCCGGACGCGGGCGTCTTTGGGCAGCCCCTTGACCGTGAACAGCGTCTTGTCCTTCTCATCCTTGACGAAGCTGCGGAAGCTCGCCAAGGGGGTGATGTAATCCCGGGGATCGAAAGGCGGGACGATCGTGTTGCGGAGGACCTTGCGGTCATCACTGGCTGTGACCAACGGCGAGGCGATTGCAGTAACACCCACCGCAACGGCGATCACTGCTGCAGCAGTCCCCAGCCGGCGGAGCTGACCGCGGCGGGCCGTAGCGGCGTCGGAATTTGGCCTGTTGGCCGAAACCGCTTTGGTGCTGTTCCGGCGGAGTACATCGCGGCGGAACGTCGCCCACACAATGGACACAATAGTCAGGGAGACGCCACGCTCCACGTTGAGGAAACCCGCACTGGTACTGAAAGCAATGCCCGTAACAAAGAGAACCAGCACGGGAAGCAACGGCCAGTAGGGGCTCTTCAGACGCCATGTGAGCAGACCGGCAGCCAGCGCAGTGACCAAGGAACTCAGGAACGGCACAATAAGCATGCCGTTCGCGGTCCCCACAGGCACGCCAACAGTCAGCATGTCCTTCCAAGCGAAGACAACGCCCAGCAGGAGCGTGCGCAACGAGTCGAGGCTGGGAAGGAATCCGAAAACTGCCGAGTCCGGCACTGCCAGGGCCGACCCGAAAACCATGTACGCACCGAACGCCACCGCTGTGGTGATCAGCAGCCCCAAACGAAGGTGCGCGTTGAGGACGGCGATACCCAACCCCAGCAGCACGCCGCCCAAGCCTGCGATGAGGTAATGGGGGTCTCCCCCAAAGCTCAAAGCGAAACCGAGCACGCCAAGGAGCAGCAGCACCAGCAGCGCCCCGCAGTCAATGGCAAAATGCCACAGAGGCCTGCCGTCGCTGAAGATGGATGCGCCCGTGGCGCGCGCCGCGGACCGCGAACCCTGGGCGGCGCGGGAGCCCTTGGCTTCCTTCGCGCGGGGACGGAGATTGGGCGCGGTGCTCATGCTGCCGCCTTTCGAAGAACAATTGCCAAGTCGTCCAGGTCGCCCACCGTCAGGACCGTCAGGTCCGCGATATTAGCCCTCGACGGCGCCGCGCCGGGTTGAACCCGCACCGCCAGGCTCCGCACGCCGGGAGGAACGGAGGCAGCGCAGGTGCGCAGCTGGGTTGCCGTCACGTGGCTGCCTACCACAAAGAACACCACTGAGGCATTCGGGACGGCGTCAGACAGGTTCCGCGCGAGGTCGACGGCGGTCTTCCGCATGGGTGCCCCGACAACCCGGGTCATGTCGTCCAGCATGTTACGGCCCGTCTCGCAGCGGAGCGGCCCCTTCTGGGTTAGGACGTCCAGGTCACGTTGTTCACTGATCGCTTGGCGTCCGATGGATGCCGCCACGGAGATGGCCATTTCGAACTCCGCCTCGGAATCATACTCATCGGTGTTGATGGACAAAGAAATGGCAAGGTGCGCGCGCCGGGTTTCCTCGAACTGGCGGACCATGAGCTTATTGGTCCGGGCTGTGGTCTTCCAGTGGATGTGGCGCCGATCGTCACCAGGGACATAGTCGCGCAAAGCATGGAAAGAAACATCCGCACTGGACAGTTCCGTGGTGGGCATGCCCTCAAGGTCACGGATAAACCCTGCTGCCGAGCTGCCCAGGGAGACCGTGCGAGGGTGCACGAACAGGTCCACCGGCTCAGTCCACATGACGCGACGGCGCAGCAAGTGAAGGGGGTCAGCGCGCACAGAACGGACCGGACCCACCACAATCACTGCACGGCGGGCCGTGGGAATCGTGAAAAGATCCTCATGAACCTGGGCGGGCTTCATCCGTGGCAAATGGAAAACGGCAGTATTTGAACCCACCGGGAGCTCCAGCGCCGCAGGCAACAACGGCCTGGTGGAAACGTTGGATACCGCAATACTGCCCACAGCGTCATCCCCCACAGCCACCCGGGTGCGGGCGAGGTCGAGGACCACGCCATACGCCGAACGGCCCACAATGAAGCCGATGGCCAGAAGGAACAACAGGAAAGCCACCATCGAGGCAGACTTGGCCTCCTGCCACCCCCACGCCTGCCCTGCCCACCAGAGCGCGATTGAGGCAGCCAACACCACCCAGCCGAGCAGGCTCACCACTGCAAGGACAGGCCAAACGAACCTCAGCCACACAGCACGGATCCTGTCCCACGCCGGTGCCAGGAAATCGCCGGCAGTTCCAGCGGCTTCCGACCATACGGCTGCGGGGTGGAGCTTGCTGGTGGTGCCGCGTTTACCTGGCTTGCCGGGGCGCTTGCCCGGTTCGTTGCCAGTGCCGCGCAGGGAGCGCAACTTATCGCCAAGTGCAGATGCGGTGCGCTTGAACGAATCAGCAGCCCTGTTCAGGGGTGTGCTGGAGGACATGTGGGTGCCTTTGTTTGAGCTAGGGTGCGGTGGAGAAACGCATGGTACCGGGTTGATGCCCGGTACCGGGTTTATGCGCTGGCGCGTTGCTGCGGGGCGGCGACGTCGGCGAGGACGCGGTTAAGGACCACTTCGGGCGTTGCCCCGGAGAATTCAGCTTCCGGGTCCATCACCAAACGGTGGGTCCACACCACGGGAGCGAGTTCCTTGATGTCATCCGGCAGCACAAAGTTGCGGCCCTGGCTGGCTGCCCACACCTTGGCGGCACGAACCATGGCCAATGCCCCACGGACCGAAACACCAAGACGGGTTTCGCCGGCATTACGGGTTTCTTCGCAGAGACGCGAAATGTACTCCAGCACAGCGGTATCCACGTGGGTTGTGGCTGCCAGGTCCGCCATATCAGCCACAGCCTGGGTGGTGATCAACGGCGTGAGGTCCTTCGAACGATCCTTCAGGTTTGCCCCGCCCAGCAGCCGAACCGTGGAAGCGTGATCCGGGTAGCCGATGGAGGTCTTAATGAGGAAGCGGTCGAGCTGGGCCTCGGGCAGACGGTAGGTACCCGCCTGCTCGATGGGGTTCTGGGTAGCCAGAACCATGAACGGGCGGCCAGCCTCGTAGGTGGTGCCATCCACGGTGACCCGGGATTCCTCCATGACCTCCAGCAATGCGGACTGCGTCTTGGGGGAAGCACGGTTGATTTCGTCAGCCAGGACGATGTTGTTGAACACCGGACCCTTATGGAACTCGAACTTCTGGGTCTTCTGATCGTAAATGGTCACACCCGTCACGTCAGACGGCAGAAGGTCAGGCGTGAACTGGATGCGGTTGTGCGAACCCTGGACCGTCGCGGCCAAGGCACGCGCCAGTGAAGTCTTACCCGTGCCCGGTGCGTCTTCAAACAACACGTGGCCTTCGGCCATCATGGCGGTGAAGGTCAGCCGGATGACGTGTTCCTTGCCCAACACGGCCTTGCCCACGTTGGCAACGAGCTTCTCGAACGTCTCTGCAAACCAGGCGGCCTGCTCGTTTGTCATGGTCATCGGTAGATCCTGTTCCTTGGGTATGGAGGTGTTGGGTTGTAGTTGTTGCTTCGGCTGTTCGGCTGGCCGGCCGGCCAGGAGTCAGCAGGGTGGCGGTACACCATTGCGGACGTCCACGGTGGTTGACTTCACGAACCAGCCGCTCTTCGGCGAGCCGTTGAGCTTGTACCAGGGAGTGCCGTTTCTGTAGATGTCCTGCCTGCACGTGACCTCAATCCAGCCCCAGGACCGCTCTACCCAGCCGACACCACACGTCGGACCGCTGGGGTTGTACGAGTCCGGTTGGCCGGGCTTTCCCGGGCAGGTGCTGTTGTGGGCCTGGATCTGCGAGGGCGCCGGCGGGTTAGGCGGTGGCGGTGGAGGCGGTTCGGCTCCACTGCGGGATGTATCACTGCCCACCCGGCCAGCTTGGCCGCCGCTGATCGCACGGACCTGAAGCGTAACGGTCTGGCTGTAACCCACGCTTCTTGAGAGCGACCTCTGATCCGTGTTTGTCCATCCTCCGCCATCAAGGCTGTACTGGTACCCCGTCACCGGGCGGCCGTTACCGCTGGGGGCGTTCCAGGTCCAGGACACCGTCTTGTCGCCGACGCCGCTGCTCTTGCTACCGGTCACCACCGGCGCAGCTGCAAGCCCATAAGGATTGACAGTATTTGATGCCGGGCTTCTGTCCCCGGCTGTTGGGTTTCGTGAGGATACTGCCCACACAACAACGGCTGTGTCGGTGCCATTAGCGGCCGCCACAACAGCACCGCCG
>Ga0247742_10000098_pt1 | contig 74906 bp, 62 predicted proteins | sample UWRJL208509C2_FD_180944 | JGI IMG/M metagenome (GOLD analysis project Ga0247742, IMG submission 180944) | Plant litter microbial communities from Arlington Agricultural Research Station in Wisconsin, United States - UWRJ-L208-509C-2 | ecosystem: Environmental > Terrestrial > Plant litter >...
CAAGAAATACACTCCACGTCCGCTGCCCGCGGAGGACCTCGCCGCCTACGTGCAGCAGTCCATCACCCGTTCGCCGTACAGGTTCGACGTCGTGGTGCGGCTCCGCGCGCCCCTGGCCGAGATTGCCGCCGTCGTAAATTCCCAGTACGCAACACTGGCGTCCGACGGACCCAAAGCCACCATCCTGCGGTCCGGATGGGACAACCTCGCAGCCCCGGCGGCGTATCTTGCAGCACTCGATGTTGACTTCGAGATCCTCGAGCCTGCTGAATTCAAGTCCTACGCCATGGAACTTTCGCACCGTCTCAGTGCTGCAGCCGGGACTGTGACGGACACAGCGGACGCGGGAGCCCAGCCACAGTAGACTGGCAGCAGCCATGACACTTCATATTTCCTACCCCGCAGAGCTGCCCGTATCCGAGCGCCGCGAGGATCTGATGGCGGCCATCTCCGCAAACCAGGTGACCATCATTGCCGGTGAGACCGGTTCGGGCAAGACCACACAGATCCCCAAAATGTGCCTCGAACTGGGCCTTGGAGACAAAGGCCTGATCGGGCATACCCAGCCACGCCGACTCGCAGCCCGGACGGTGGCCGAGCGCATCGCCTCTGAACTGGACGTAGAGATTGGCCAGGAGGTGGGCTTCCAGGTCAGGTTCACCGGTGAGGTCAGCTCATCCACCAAGATCAAGCTGATGACTGATGGCATCCTCCTCGCCGAGATTCAGCGGGACAAACTGCTCCGGAAATACAGCACCATCATCATTGACGAAGCCCACGAGCGCAGCCTCAACATCGACTTCATCCTGGGCTACCTCAAGCGCATCCTCCCCCAGCGCCCGGACCTCAAGGTCATCATCACCTCGGCAACCATTGATCCCCAAAGGTTCGCCAGGCACTTCGGCAGTGAGGATGATCCAGCGCCGGTCATCGAAGTCTCCGGACGAACTTATCCGGTGGAGATCCGGTACCGGCCTTTGTCCCAGCCGGCCGGTGGAGAAGAAGATACCTCGGACGACGAACTCGAAGAGGACCGCGATCCCTTGGACGCTGTGTGCGACGCTGTGGACGAGCTCGCTAAGGAAGCGCCCGGGGACATCCTCATCTTCTTCTCCGGCGAGCGCGAAATCCGGGACGCCGCTGAGGCGATCAACGGCCGTATCCAAACAAACAGGCGACTTGCCGGGACGGAAGTCCTGCCGCTCTTTGCCCGTTTGAGCCTGCAGGAGCAGCACCGGGTGTTCAATCCCGGCGGAAAACGTCGCATCATCCTGGCTACCAACGTGGCCGAGACGTCCCTGACAGTTCCCGGCATCAAGTACGTGATAGATACCGGAACCGCCCGCATCTCGCGCTATTCACACCGGACCAAAGTACAACGGCTCCCTATCGAGCGTGTTTCCCAGGCTTCTGCCAATCAGCGCTCGGGCCGCTGTGGCCGCGTCTCGGAGGGCATTGCCATCCGTTTGTACTCCGAAGAGGACTTCGAGTCGCGTCCTTTGTTTACGGACCCGGAGATCCTCCGGACCAACCTCGCGGCCGTCATCCTGCAGATGACCGCCATGGGAGTTGCCCGCGGTCCCAAGGACGTTGAAAACTTCCCGTTTGTGGAACCACCGGACTCGCGGGCCATCAACGACGGCGTCACTCTCCTGCGCGAACTCGGCGCCTTGACCTCGCCCAAGTCCGGTAACGCGGCCGGCAACGGTCGCAGCGGCAGTGGACTGACCGCCGTCGGGCAGAAATTGGCCCAACTGCCGGTGGATCCACGGCTGGGCCGGATGATCGTGGAGGCGGGCAAGCGGGGTTGTGTGCGCGAGGTGATGATCCTGGCGGCTGCCCTGACCATCCAGGACCCCCGGGAACGGCCGACGGACAAGCAACAGTTGGCTGCGGAGAAGCATGCTCGTTTCCGTGACGAGCTCTCGGACTTCACCGGCTTCCTCAATCTGTGGAACTACATCCAGGAAAAGCAGCGCGAGCTCTCCTCCACCCAGTTCCGCAAACTGTGCCGCAACGAGTTCATCAATTACCTGCGCGTCCGTGAGTGGCAGGACCTCTTTACCCAGCTCCGGCAAATGGCCAAACCCCTCGGCATCGCGCTGGACAATAAGCGCGAAGCAGATCCCGTGGGCAACTACGAGGGCATCCACATCAGCCTGCTCTCCGGGTTGCTGAGCCACATCGGCCTCCTTGATGAGCGCAAGCGTGAATACGCCGGTGCCCGCGGAAGCCGTTTTGCGATCTTCCCCGGCTCAGCGCTGTTCAAGAAATCACCCACCTTCGTGATGGCCGCTGAGCTGGTGGAGACAAGCCGCCTCTGGGCGCGCGTCGCCGCCAAGTTCGATCCCCTGTGGGCTGAACAGGTAGCCCCGGATCTGGTGAAGCGGTCCTACAGCGAACCGCATTGGTCATCACGGCAGGGCGCTGTCATGGCTCACGAGAAAGTGACGCTGTACGGCGTACCCATCATTCCCAACCGTCGCATCAACTACGGGCGCGTCGATCCCGAGTTGTCGCGCGAATTGTTCATCCGCCATGCCTTGGTGGAGGGCGAGTGGAAGACACACCATAAGTTCTTCCACCGGAACCGGGCCCTGCTCCAGGAGATCGAAGAACTCGAAACCCGCATGCGGCGCCGGGACATTCTGGTGGACGACCAGACACTCTTCGAGTTTTATGACGCCCGCGTCGGCAAGGACGTAGTTTCCGAGAGGCACTTTGATAAGTGGTGGAAGGATGCCCGGCAGTCAGATCCCGATCTCCTGGACTTCGACCAATCCTTACTCATGAGCGAAGACGCCGAAGCACTGGACGACTCCGCGTATCCGAAGAGCTGGCTGCACAAGGGCTTCGACCTGCCGTTGAGCTATGAGTTCCATCCCGTGGCGCCAGGCTCGGCCCCCAACCCATCTGACGGTGTCACGGCTGAAGTCCCGGTGCTGTTCCTGAACCAACTGGACGACGCCCCGTTCCGCTGGCAAATTCCCGGGCAACGGGTGGAACTGGTCACGGCGCTGATCAAGTCACTACCCAAACAGGTACGGAAGAACTTTGTGCCTGCCCCGGACGTTGCACGGCAGGCAACCGCAGCGCTGGAAGCCGACTTTGATCCCGCCACCGACGAACTTGAGCCATCCTTGGAACTTGTTCTTCGCCGGCTCCGCGGACACGTCATTCCTCCAGGTTCGTGGAACTGGGATGCCGTACCGCCGCACCTACGGGTTAGCTTCAAGGTGGTGGACAGCAAGGGCAAGGTGCTTGACGAAGGAAAGAACCTTGCTGAACTCCAGGAGAAGCTGGCGCCGGCAACGCGCCGCGCCATCGCCGAATCGCTCGGCGCCACACCCGCGACGACGTCACGCGCCAAGGGCGGCAAGGGAACCGGCACGTCAGGCGCACCCAACGGTCAAACGCCAGCCCCGGGCGCAACGCCGGCAGGCGATGGAATTATTGCCGAACGCGGCGGCATCACCATGTGGGAGTTCGGCACGGTGGAGCGCCAGGTTACCCGGACTGTCAAGGGCCATGCCGTCACCGGCTTCCCGGCGATAGTGGACGAAGGAAAATCCGTGGCACTGCGGGTATTTCAGACCCGGCCGGAGCAGGAAGCCGCCATGCGTGGCGGCGTCATCCGATTGCTTGCCTTGAGGATCCCGCCACCGGACCGTTACGTGCTGGAGCACCTCAGTAATACGGAGAAGCTGACGTTTAGCCAGAACCCGCATGGATCCGTGAGCGCACTCATCGCGGACTGCGCACTGGCAGCCATCGACAAACTGGTTCCGCAGGATCTGCCGTGGGACAAGAAATCGTTCGATGCGTTGTACGAGGTAGTCCGTGCAGAACTGATCGATACCGTGTTCACGGTGACGGCCGTCGTCGAACGTGTCCTGGCCAGTACCCGCCGCATCCAGAAGCAGCTGAAGTCCAACACCAGCCTGCATCTGATCAGCGCCCTCAATGACATGAAGAGCCAACTGGAGCAGCTGGTGTTCCCGGGCTTTGTGGCACAGACGGGCTATGCGCAGCTCAGCCAACTCCCGCGGTACCTTCAGGCAATCGAGAAGCGGCTGGAAAAGCTCCCGGGCAACGTCCAGCGTGACGGCCTGAACATGGCAGTGGTACAGGCGTTGGAGGATGACTACGACGACGCCGTATCGGCTCTGCTTCCAGGGCGCGGCGCCGGCCCGGAGTTAACACGTGTGCGCTGGATGATCGAAGAACTGCGGGTGAGCCTCTTCGCGGTTGAACTTGGCACGGCCTACTCCGTGTCGGAGAAGCGAATCCGCACGGCACTGAACCAAGCACTCGCGCCGGTATAGCCGGGCAGGCATGAGAAAACCCGGCGGCGCTTCACAAGCACCGCCGGGTTAAATCATGCAGGAATCAGCCACAGGCAGAGACCGCCACCACTGGCAAAGTCACCCCTCGGGGACAGCGTCGCTGTGGCCCGCGTCGCGTAAAGCCGCGCGCAGCTTCACGGCAGTGGCATCCATGATGGCGGGGTCCGGGTTGTGGTCCACGTTGTGAAGTTCAAAATCCGCCGTGGAATACGCCGGCCACACGTGGACGTGCAGATGATCCACCTCGAAACCCTCCATCAACACGCCAACACGCTTGGCGTCGAACAGGGACTCCTGCACCTTGCCGATGCGCTGGGCCACGTCCATGACCTTGGCCAGCAATTCCGGGCTGGCTTGCGTCCACGAATCCACCTCTTCACGCGGCACCACCAAGGTGTGTCCTTGCGTGATGGGCGAGATGGTCAGGAACGCCACCACGTCCTGGTCCTTCCAGACAAAGCGGCCCGGGATCTCACCGTTGATGATCTTGGTAAACAGCGTGCTCATGCGTCTGCCCTTTCCGATGGTTCCTGAAGTGTTGCTGTGTCCAGAACGAAACGGTACTTCACGTCTCCGGCCACCATGCGGTCATAAGCTTCGTTGAGTTGCCCGGCCGCCACCACCTCGATGTCGCTCACTACGCCGTGTTCGGCACAGAAGTCCAGCATTTCCTGCGTCTCCTCAATGCCACCAATCAACGAACCTGCGTAGGCGAGCCTCCGGCGGATGAGCAACCCGGGGCTGACCGGTGGCATGTCATCGGCGGGAAGGCCCAGCTGGAAGAGGGCCCCGTCCAGGCGAAGGGTCCGGAAGTATGGGTTGAGATCGTGCGGGGCTGCAACGGTGTCGATGATCACGTCAATGCTCCGGTTGGCTGCCTCCATGGCATCGGCGTCCTTGGACAGGACCACATGGTCCGCGCCCAGCTCCCGTGCGGCCTCGAACTTGGATTCGGAGGTGGTGAAAACCGTTACCTCAGCACCCATGGCCTTGGCGATCTTGACGGCCATGTGTCCCAGTCCGCCCAGGCCAACAACACCCACGGAGTCGCCATCCTCTACCTCGAAATACCGCAGCGGCGAGTACGTGGTGATACCGGCACACAGCAGCGGAGCCGCCGCAGCCGGATCCAGCGCATCCGGGACCCGCAACACGAAACGCCTGTCCACCACCACCGAGGTTGAGTATCCACCTTGGGTGATCTCGTCACCGTGCCGCGGATCTGCAGCCCCGTAGGTGCCTACATTGCCCCGCTCGCAGTACTGTTCCAGTCCTTCGAGGCAGCTCTCGCATTCGCGGCAGGAATCCACCATGCAGCCAACGCCCACGCGGTCGCCTGGGGCGAAGTCCTGAACGGCCGCCCCAACACGGGTTACGCGGCCCACGATTTCGTGACCCGGGATCAACGGGTAGGGCGGAACCCTCCACTCACCGCGCGTTGCGTGCACATCCGAGTGGCACAGCCCGCAGAACTCAATGGCAATCTCCACGTCATCCTCTGTAGGTACGCGGCGGGCCACCGTCAGGGGTACCAACCCACTATCCGGGGATGTGGCACCGTACGCTGCAGCCAGCGTTCCGGGGCGATCTTCACTGGTGTCCATGGTGATCGGCTTGGCAAGGGGCGGGGGCACAGGGCGTCCGGGAGTCATGCTTCGACGCTACTCCCGGCAGCCCTGCTTGTGCCACTTGGTCCGGCGGCGTGCTGTTCAAACGGCGCACTGCCCACGGCAACGTCATGGGCAGGATTGTTGGACCATTGCGAAAACGAGCCCGGATACAGCGCAGCCCGGTATCCAGCGATTTCCAAGGCAGCCACCTCGTGGGAGGCCGTGACCCCGGACCCGCAATAGACAGCCACCTTGGACGACGGCTCCAGACCCAGCTCCTCAAAGCGCCGGCGTAGCTCCTCTGCCGGAAGGAACGTGCCATCAGCGGCGACATTCCCCGTGGTGGGCGCGCTCACGGCGCCCGGAATGTGCCCGGCCTTGGGATCGATGGGTTCCACCTCACCGCGGTACCGCTCCCCTGACCGGGCGTCCAGCAAAACACCGTTGCGGTGCCACTGCCCCGCGTCATGCTCAGTGATCGCCGGCATGCGGCCCTCACCCAAAGTGACATTTCCGACGGCGGGTCGCACCTCACCGAATTCCACCGGGTGCCCTGCCGCGCGCCAGGCGGCCAGGCCGCCGTCGAGCAGGTACACAGAGTCAAAGCCCGCATTCCGCAACATCCACCAAACGCGTGCCGCGGCCATGCTGCCACTGTTGTCATACGCCACCACGGTGTCGCCGTCGCTGATGCCCCACGAGCGCGCGGATTCCTGAAAGCGCTCACGGGTTGGCAGAGGATGGCGGCCTTGCCGGGGCTGTGCGTGATCGGCCAGCTCTGTGGGGAGATCCACGAACACCGCGCCAGGAAGATGACCGGCCGTGTATTCGTCGTGTCCATCAGTACGGCCCAGGACCCAGCGGACGTCCAGAAGTGCAGTGCGTTTCCCGGACTCGAGGCGCGCGTGCAGTTCCGACGCGCTGATCAGCGTGGCCATATGTTCTCCTTCGTTCCTGCGGCATGGACCCCTTTGCTTCCGGCGCCCGGATTCCAGCCTAGGCTTATCCGGTGAGCAATTCGTGTATTCAGGACAGGGCATGGGCCAACGAGGCCATCCGTAAAATCGAGGCTGAGAACAACCGCTCGGCCGACACCCACCTTTATGCCGTCCCACTCCCGGACCACTGGGGAGTCAACCTGTACCTTAAGGACGAGTCGACCCACAGATCGGGCAGCCTCAAGCACCGCTTGGCCAGGTCACTTTTCCTATACGGCCTGGTCAACGGCTGGATCACCGAAGGCACTACCATCGTCGAAGCCTCAAGCGGGAGCACCGCGGTGTCCGAGGCATACTTTGCCCGGCTCATCGGGCTACCGTTCATCGCGGTCATGACCAAGACCACCAGCCCGGAGAAGATCGCCCTGATCGAAGACTTCGGCGGCGCATGCCTGCTGGTTGACCATGCTTCGGAGGTCTACGCCGTTGCGGAAGAGACCGCAAAGACCTCGGGTGGTTACTACATGGATCAATTCACCTACGCCGAACGGGCAACGGATTGGCGCGGCAACAACAACATCGCGGAATCGATTTTTGAACAGCTCTCCTTGGAAGAACACCCGATTCCGGAATGGATTGTGGTGGGTGCAGGCACCGGCGGTACCAGCGCCACCATTGGCCGCTACCTCCGATACAACCGCTATGACACCCGGCTGGCCGTCGTGGACCCCGAAAACTCGGCTTTCTTCCCGGCCTGGCGCGACGGAAACGCGGCCGCGGCAACGGGCCTTCCGTCCAGGATCGAGGGCATCGGCCGGCCGCGGTCAGAGCCCAGCTTCGTCCCGGCAGTCATCGACCACATGATCCAAGTGCCTGATGCTGCCTCGGTAGCCGCCATGCGGCACTTACGGAAACTCACCGGCCTGCACGCAGGACCATCCACAGGGACAAATCTTTGGGGCGTCTGGCAGTTGGTGGCCGCGATGGTGGCCGAGGGCCGGCAAGGCAGCATCGTTTCTCTCATGTGCGACTCCGGCGATCGTTACACGGGCAGTTACAACGACGCCGGGTGGCTGGCCGCGCACGGCCTGGACCCCGCACCGCATGAAGCAGTTCTGGAACGCTTTCACGACACCGGGGTGTGGCCCGCCTAGACCTCCACCGACTCCTTCGGGGCAAGACGCCTGTAGGTGGTTCCGTAGCGGGCGCCGATCCGGGTGACATGGCCCTCTACGATCCCCCGGCCCAGTTCGTTGAGCAGGGCGTCGTGGACCGGAAAAGCCTGGGGAGCACGGACGGAGATGACGAAGTCCACTACCTCGCCCACTTTGGACCACGGAGCATGGAGGGGAACCAAAAGGGTCTGGACATTGATTCCATCGGGGACTACGAACGAATCGCCGGGGTGAAAGACGTTGTCATCCACCAGATAGCCAATATTCGCCACCACCGGGATCTGAGCGTGGATGACAGCGTGCTGGCCACCAAAAGTCCGGATGCTGAACCCTGCCGCTTCGAAGCCAGAACCGGCCTCCACGGCATACACGCGATCGGCCACATCCCCGTTTTCCTTCAAAGCAGCAGCCACCCCGGCCGGCGCATGGACCTCCAGCGCAGTGTTGCTGCGCAGGGCTGCTGTCACTGCCGCTTGGTCGATGTGGTCATTGTGTTCGTGGGTGACAAGTACGGCGTGGGCTCCGCGCAGGGCTTCCTCAGACTCGGAGAAAGTCCCGGGATCAATCACCAGGACCTTTCCTTCCTTCTCCAACCGGACACAAGCGTGGGTGTACTTGGTGAGCTTCATGGAGACAGCCTATGGGCGCCCACTGACAGTTTCCAAGCCTCCCCTACTGGTAAAATTGGGCTTTGCCAACATCCCCAGGGAAGTGAGTCTTTCAATGCCACAGGGCACCAATTCGGCCACGACCGGCAACGCAGCGCCGGCCACCAGCGGTGTCAGGGAGCAGCGCGTCACCAAGCAGCGCTTGGCCGTCAGCGCCGCCCTGGACGAATTGGATGACTTCGTGAGCACTCAAGAGCTTTACCGGCTGCTGCAGAACAAAGGCATCTCCGTGTCGCTTGCCACGGCCTACCGGATTCTGCAGTCCCTGGCCGACGACGGCCTCATTGATGTCCTTCGAAACGGCGACGGTGAAGCCGTCTACCGGCGCTGCGCGGTCACCGGACACCACCACCACCTGCTCTGCCGCAACTGCGGTAAGGCAGAAGAAGTGGAGGCACCCGCCGTCGAGACCTGGGCTGCCCGGACGGCAACTGAACACGGCTTCACCGAGGTTGCCCACACAGTGGAAATCTTCGGGTTGTGCCCCGAATGCACAGCCAAAAAGGCAGCCGGCAAGCTTTAGAGCGCTCCCGCCGGCTGGTCCCGTGATACGCGGCCATTAAGTCCCCTGTTAGCGCGGACCCTGCCGATGATCCGGCACACCACGTAAATCAGGAAGGACAGCGTGGTGACATACGGGCTGATGGGGAGGCGGCTGCCCAAAGCCAAAAGAATTCCACCCACTGTGGCCGTCATCGCGAAAAGCACACTCAGCAGCACTACCAAACGGGGTGATGTAGTCACCCTCAGCGCGGCAGCTGCAGGGGTGATCAGCAAGGCGAGGACCAAGAGCGCGCCCACGATCTGGATGGACAACGCCACACTGACACCCAGCAGCACCATGAAAGCGATGGCAAGGCCACGAACCGGCACACCCCTCGCTTCTGCCATTTCAGGGTCCACGCTGGCGAAGCTCAGTGGACGCCAGATTGCCGCCAAAGCAATCATCACCACCACAGCCGTGCCGGCAAGCACCTGCAGTTGCACCGTATCAACGGACACGATCTGACCTGTCAGCAGACCGAACTTATTTGCCGCGCGACCCTCATAGAGCGCCAGGAACAAAATGCCCAGGCCCAGCCCGAACGGCATAATCACACCAATAATCGAGTTCTTGTCGCGTGCCCTTACTCCCATGAAGCCCAGGAGTACAGCCGCGGCCACAGAGCCAATCAGGGAGCCGAAAATGATGTCGGCTCCGATCAGCAGGGCGAAGGCAGCACCGGCGAAGGACAGTTCGGAGATGCCGTGGACCGCGAAAGCCAGGTCCCGTTTCATCACGAACGTACCCACCAACCCGCCCAGAAGCCCCAGTACGGCACCCGCCCAGATGGAATTCTGGACGAGAACCAGCAATTCACCATAATTCTCAAAATTGAAAATGGTCTGCAGGATGCTCTCGACGTCCATCTAGAACTCCTCCCCGGTGGTTGCGTGGGCTTCGTCATGGAAGTGGGTGGTTGCGTCGGGAAGACCCACCACCACGATCCTTCCATTGGCGTGAATGACTTCCACGTGGCTGTCGTACAGTTCGGAGAGTACTTCCGTGGTCATGACCTCCTGCGGAGTTCCGACACGGAACTTTCCACCGGCCAGGTAGAGCACACGATCCACGTAGTCGATCACAGGGTTGATTTCGTGGGTCACGAAGACCACGGCGCTGTTCCGCTCATGGCATTGCTTGTTGATGAGTGAACTGACGCCCTGTTGATGATGCAGGTCCAGGGAAAGCAGTGGCTCATCGCAGAGGAGAACCTGCGGCTCGGTCGCCAAGGCCTGCGCCACTCTGAGACGTTGCTGCTCGCCGCCGGATAACTGTCCAACCGGCACCCTGGCGTAGTCCGATGCGCCCACCTGCTCCAGCAGCTGGTCGATCCGCTCGTTGACTTTGCCGGATGCAAACCGCATTCCCCAGCGGTGCCCATCGATCCCCAGCCCCACCAGGTCACGGGCGCGAAGCGGGGTGTCCGGGGCAAACGATTTTTGCTGGGGTATATAGCCGATTTTTTTGCTTCCCCGCTCCACCGGGTGCCCACCCAGGGACACGGTTCCGGAATGCAGTTCCTGCAATCCGAGCAGAACTTTCAGGAAGCTGGTCTTGCCGCTGCCATTTGGACCAAGGACAGCGAAGAACTCACCCGGGTTGATGTCCAGGTCCAGGTCCCGCCAGAGTGTCCGCTTGCCGAACTGCAGGCTGGCTCCGCGGAGGCTCACTACCGGTGTCAAAAGTTATCCTCATATCCATGCATTCCGTGGAACGCAGTTGTTGTGCCGCTGGTATTGGCCACCAGGCTGGTGGCAAGCAAAAGGCCCCGCAGCCATCCTGAATATCTTAGGACGCCGGCGGGGCCCTTCACCCCATAACGGGTGCAGGGAACGCTACTTCTTGAGTGCGGCGGTGACTGATTCCACGTTGTCCGTCATCCACTGGAGGTAGTCTTTCCCGTCCGGCAGCGTTTCAGTGAAGTTCACAACAGGTACCCCGGCCGCTTCCGCAGCCCGCTTGACCGACTCGGTCTGCGGCCCCTCCGTCTGCTCGTTGTACGCCAGGAACCGGACCGATTTGGCACTGACCAGATCTGTGGTTTCCTTCAGTACCGCAGCCGGGACATCGGTCTCTTCTTCGATTGCCGCGCTGTAGGCTTCCGGCGTCTTGTTTTCCAAGCCTGCAGCTTCGAGGAGGTACAGCGGAACGGGTTCAGTGACGGCCACGGGGGCGTGCTCATTGCTGGCCTTGATCTCGTCAAGCTTGCCCGTCAATTCTGAGAGCTTTGCCTTGAATGTCTCCGCATTAGCCGTGAAGGTCGAGGCCGATCCCGCGTCAAGGCTGCCCAGCTTGGCGGCCACCGCGTCGGCAACCTTGCCCATGGTGTCCAGGCTGTACCAAACGTGCTCGTTAAAGTCTCCGTGGTTGTGGGTGTGGCCCTCTTCGCTGTGCGCTTCTTCGCTGTGGCCCTCCTCTTCCGGAGCAAGGCCTGAAATCTCGACGGCGCTGATCATGTTCTCGTGGCCGACTTTCGTCTCATCAGCAATCTTGTGGAGGAACTCGTCATAGCCACCGCCGTTCTCCACTACGAGCTTGGCTTTGGAAATCACCAGCTTGTCCTGGGCGCTTGCCTCGTATGAGTGCGGGTCCTGGCTGGTCTTGGTGATGATGGCGTTCACGTTGACTTTGTCCCCGCCGACAGCCTTCACGACATCCCCGTAGACATTGGTAGAGGTGACAACTTCAATGGCGCCTGTTGTGGGATCATTGTTCGCTCCGGCGGTCCCGGCACAGGACGACAGCAGTAGGGCGGACAGAGCTGCAGAAGCGGCCACGGACAGGCGGGTGGCGGAACGACGCACGAAGACCTCGGATCTACTCAAAATGAGAATCAAACACAATTACTGGGAGATTTCAGTGTAGCCCCAAATGGGAATGATTCCTATTTAGAAGGCTCTGGCGTCACCTGGAACCAGGCGACGCCAGAGGGATCTACCGCTTCCTACTGCACCTGCTGACCGCCATAACGGCGAATGCCGGTTGCCTGTGTAGCATCGCGGATCTCACCCACTAACTGCTCAATGACGTCTTCCAAGAACAACACGCCCTGGGTCTCCCCGCCCGAACCCACTACACGGGCCAAGTGCGAACCCGTTCGCTGCATGACGGACAATGCCTGCTCGATCTCGTCGTCCGGAGCCAGGTTGGCCAATGACCGTATCCTGCCCTCGGCAATCGGGTGTTTCCTGCCCTCGTCCGGAATGGACAGGATGTCCTTCACGTGGAGGTACCCGGCGAGTTCGCCGTCGTCGTCAACCATCGGGAACCGTGAGAAACCGGTGCGGCTGACCGCCTTCTCCAAATCCACGGGAGTGGATGCTGTCTTCAGGACCACCAGCTTGTCCAAGGGAACCATGATGTGCGAAGCAGTGTGTTCGGAAAATTCCAGAGCACCGCTCAAAAGACCCGCTTCATCGTCCACCAACCCATGGCGCGTGGACTCCTGGACGATCGACTGGACTTCCTCAAGCGTAAAGGAAGAGGACACTTCATCCTTGGGTTCAATTTTCATCAGCCGCAGGATGTGGTTGGCGAGCCAGTTCAATGACCAGATCACCGGGTTCACCACCCGGGCTATGAACATCAGCGGCGGCGCCAACAAGAGAGCCGCCTTGTCTGCAACGGAAACCGAGATGTTCTTGGGCACCATTTCGCCAAAGGTAACGTGCAGGAACGTGACGAACAGCAAAGCGATGGCAAACGCGATGATGTCTGCCAATTCAACCGGAACACCAACCAGCTCAAGGGGCTCCGCCAACAGATGGTGGATGGCCGGCTCCGCAACCTGAAGGATCAGGAGCGAGCAGACGGTAATGCCAAGTTGCGCACAGGCGAGCATCAGCGAGACGTTTTCCATTGCACGCAGTGTTGTTTGCGCGCGCTTGGACCCGGCTTGTGCCAACGGCTCAATCTGGCTTCGACGCGCGGACATGACCGCGAATTCAGCGCCAACAAAGAAGGCGTTGCCAATCAGAAGCACCACAAGCCAGACGATTCCTACCCAGTCATTCATAGGGCACCTGCTTCACGGCGCGGATTTTCGGCATCCGCAGCATCCGACATGTCCGTCTCCACGTGATGGAAACAGATCCTGTCGATCCTTCGGCCGTCCATCCTGGTCACAGTCAGCGTCCCGCCGACGGTTTCGACGACGTCGCCAGTCCTTGCGATGCGCCCCAGTTGGCTCATGACGTACCCGCCCACGGTCTCGTAGGCCGATTCGTCGGGGACAGTGAGGTTGGGTATCTGCTCGGATACCTCGTCCGGCCTCAGCAAGCCCGGAAAGTACCAATCGCCGGATGCACTCTGCAGCACTCCCGGCCGGACTTTGTCGTGTTCGTCAGCAACTTCCCCGACGATTTCTTCCACAAGGTCCTCCAGCGTGGTGATTCCTGCGGTTCCGCCGTATTCATCGAGTACAACCGCCAGTTGGAGGTTGCCTTCCCGCAACTCGGACAGGAGCGCATCCAAGTGGATCGTCTCCGGGACCTGCAGGACATCCGTCATGATGGCACCGGCCTCGAGCTTGGCCCGGCGCTCAGCGGGGACGGCTACCGCCTTCTTGACGTGGACCACGCCGCGGATGTCATCAGTGGAATCACCAATGACAGGGAATCGGGAGTATCCGGTCCGTCGCGCAGCATCCAGGACATCGGATACCGGCTGGTCGGCCTCGATCGTTTCCATGCGGATGCGTGGCGTCATGACGTCCGCCGCAGTGCGACCGGAAAAGTTCAAGGTGCGGGCAACAAAGTTGGCCGTGCCGGCATCCAATGTCCCCAACTCGGCGGAGCGCCGTACCAAGGAAGCGAGTTCTGCAGGTGTCCTTGCCCCTGAGATCTCTTCCTTGGCTTCAAGACCGAACAGGTTCAACACCTTGTTCGAGAATCCATTCAGCACCACGATTGCGGGCTTGAAGACAGCTGTGAACATCAATTGGGGGCGCGCCAGGCGCTTACCTAACGGAAAAGCGAGAGCAATGGCCATGTTCTTGGGGACCAGTTCGCCAATCAGCATGGACAACAGGGTTGCGATCACCATGGCAAGGATCAACGCCACGGAATGGGTGACCTCGGCAGGGATGCCCACCGCACCCAATGGTCCCAGGAGAAGCTGCCCCAGCGACGGTTCCATCACGAAACCTGTCAGCAAGGTGGTGAGCGTAATGCCCAACTGGCAGCTGGAAAGCTGGGTGGAGAGGGACTTGAGGCACTTCAACAGCGGGGCGGCGGCGTGGTCGCCATTATCCACCGCGCGCTGAACGCTGGCTTGGTCCAAAGCAACAAGGGAAAACTCAACTGCTACGAAAAAGCCGGTGCCAAGAATCAGAGCAAAACCGGCTAGGAGGAGAATCCATTCCACTTAGCGCATCACTCCAAGAGTGGGCGCGTGCAGTGGAGATAATGCCTGCTGCGCCGGGATTCGCCCGGGCGGAGGCTGGTCGGGTCCCGCAGACGGACGGTCCGCAGAACCACCGGCAGTGAGCGCCGGCGAGTGATGGGCATGTGAACGGGTGTTGCCGGCTCGACGGGCACGCTGTGCGGGGTTGCCTGAGCGGCTCCCCCGACAGTTCCCAGGCCGGCACCTAGATTTACTGTCCATAAGACTTTCAGTCTACAGTCAGCCGGGCAGTGATGCCCTGCCGGCGTCACGTACCCTTCAAAGAAGAGGCACATGTCCATTAAGTCAGCCACAACATGATTTAGGTCACCACTATTGGCAGTTAACCAACGATGCTAACTAGACTGACATGGGTCTGAGTTCGCGGGACCCGGACCCTGGCCCGTCATTGTGGAGAGCATCTGTGGCCAGCGGGAAAACAACACTCATGGAAGAGGCGTATTTCAAGTGCCAGAGCAGCCCAGCCACCGTCTACCAGAGGAATTTGGCGGAAACGAGTGGCTCGTTGACGAACTGTACGAGCGGTACCAACAGGACAAGAATTCGGTCGACGCCAAGTGGTGGCCGCTCTTCGAGTCCTTTGCTTCCGGTGACGGCACTTCTTCCAACGGATCCTCCGCAGCCGCTTCGGCTGTCAATCCCCCTACCCAAGCACTTCCCGTGGTAGCTCCGCCCGCAGCGGCACCGGCACCGACGCCGGCCGCTCCCGCAGCTGCCCCCGAGCCTGCACCGGCGGCACCCGCCCCGGCGAAGAAGGCACCCGCCACGGTTGCCCGGGACGGAGCAAAGAAGCCCGTCGCCGGTGCCACGGCCCAGCCGATTCCGGCACAGCTTCCCAAGAGCACCAAAGCTCCCACGGCACCCGAGGAAGACGTCGTTTCCGTCCTCCGCGGCCCGGCCAAGGCCATCGCCACCAACATGGTGACCAGCCTGGAAGTACCCACCGCCACGAGCGTCCGGGCAGTTCCTGCCAAACTGCTCATTGACAACCGGGTTGTCATCAACTCCAACCTTGCCCGCGCCCGCGGTGGCAAGGTGTCCTTCACGCACCTCATCGGTTACGCCGTTGTCCGCGCGCTCTCCCAGTTCCCCTCGATGAACGTCTACTACGACGAAATCGACGGCAAGCCGAGCGCCGTCCAGCCGGCTCACGTCAACTTCGGCATCGCCATTGACATGCCCAAGCCCGATGGCACCCGCCTCCTGATGGTTCCGAACATCAAGAAGGCCGAGACCATGGACTTCGCGGAGTTCTGGCACACCTACGAGGACCTCATCAAGCGCGCCCGCAACGGCAAGCTCACTGCTGACGACCACGCGGGCACCACGGTGTCCCTCACCAACCCCGGTGGGATCGGCACCGTCCACTCGGTGCCGCGCCTTTCCAAGGGCCAGGCTGCCATCATCGGCGTCGGCGCGCTTGATTACCCGGCCGAGTTCCAGGGTGCCAGCGAGAAGATCATCGCCCAGAACGCCATCAGCAAGATTCTCACCCTGACCTCCACCTATGACCACCGTGTTATTCAGGGCGCAGGCAGCGGAGAGTTCCTGAAGCTCGTCCACCAGCTCCTCCTTGGCGCGCAAAACTTCTATGATGAGATCTTCGAAGCCCTGCGCATCCCGTACGAGCCCGTGCGTTGGAGCCCGGACCTCCAGGTTGATCCTGCAGACGAGATCAACAAGGTTGCCCGTATCCAGCAGCTGATCCACTCCTACCGCGTGCGCGGCCACCTGATGGCTGACACCGATCCCCTGGAGTATGTCCAGCGCAAGCACCCGGACCTTGACGTCCTGACCTACGGGCTGACCCTCTGGGATCTGGACCGCGAGTGGCCTACCGGCGGGTTCGGTGGCAAACCACAGCTCAAGTTCCGCGACATCCTTGGAGTCCTCCGCGACGCGTACTGCCGCACCACGGGCATCGAATACATGCACATCCAGGAGCCGGCGGAACGCAAATGGTTCCAGGATCAGCTGGAGCACCCGTACTCCAAGCCGAGCCGCGAAGAGCAGCTGCGCATCGTTTCCAAGCTCAACGCCGCAGAGGCTTTCGAGACTTTCCTGCAGACCAAGTTCGTTGGCCAGAAGCGCTTCTCCCTCGAGGGCGGCGAGTCGCTGATTCCGCTGCTCGACGCCGTCATCTCTGACGCGGCCGACGACGGACTGGACGAAGTTGCCATCGGCATGGCCCACCGTGGCCGCCTCAACGTGCTGACCAACATCGCAGGAAAGACCTACGCACAGGTCTTCCGCGAATTCGAAGGCACCCAGGACCCCCGCTCGGTCCAGGGCTCCGGTGACGTCAAGTACCACCTCGGCACTGAGGGTACTTTCACCTCGGACAACGGCAAGCAGACCAAGGTCTACCTCGCCGCCAACCCGTCCCACTTGGAAGCTGTTGACTCCGTCCTCGAAGGCATTGTCCGCGCTAAGCAAGACCGCCTGGACCAGGGTGAGTCCTTCCCTGTCCTGCCCATCATGGTCCACGGCGACGCAGCCTTCGCGGGCCAGGGTGTTGTGGCTGAAACCCTCAACCTCTCGCAACTGCGCGGCTACCGCACCGGCGGTACCATTCACGTGATCGTCAACAACCAGGTTGGCTTCACCACCGCACCGTCGTCATCGCGTTCGTCAACGTACTCCACCGACGTTGCCAAGATGATCCAGGCACCGGTGTTCCACGTGAACGGCGACGACCCCGAAGCCGTGGTGCGCGTTGCGCAGCTCGCCTACGAGTTCCGCCAGCGGTTCCACAAGGACGTCGTCATCGACATGGTGTGCTACCGTCGTCGCGGCCACAACGAGGGCGACGACCCCTCGATGACCCAGCCGCTCATGTACAACCTGATCGAAGCCAAGCGCTCCGTTCGCAAGTTGTACACCGAGTCGCTCATCGGCCGCGGAGACATTACCGAGGAAGAAGCTGAGCAGCTGCTCCGCGACTACCAGGAGCGCCTTGAGCGCGTCTTCGCTGAAACCCATGCCGCACAGACTTCCCCGATCCCGATCATCACGGCGGACTCCGCTGCTGTCTCGGACATCGAGCGTCCCATTGCGCAGCAGTCTGACTTCGGGACGAACTCCCCCACGTCCACAGCGATTTCCGCCGAAACCCTTGCCCGCATCGGCAAGGCGCACCTGGAAATTCCGGATGGCTTCACCGTTCACTCCAAGCTCAAGCAGCTCCTGGAGAAGCGTGAGCAGATGTCCCGTGAGGGCGGCATCGACTGGGGCTTTGGCGAGATCGCAGCCTTTGGCTCACTGATCATGGAAGGCGTACCCGTACGCCTGGCCGGCCAGGACTCCCGCCGCGGCACGTTCGTCCAGCGTCACGCAGTGTTCCACGACCGCGCCAACGGCAACGAGTGGCTGCCTTTGGGCAACCTCTCCGACGACCAGGCCAAGCTGTGGATCTACGACTCCCTGTTGTCCGAATACGCTGCCATGGGCTTCGAATACGGCTACTCTGTGGAGCGTCCGGATGCTCTGGTCCTCTGGGAAGCCCAGTTCGGTGACTTCGTCAATGGCGCCCAGACCATCATTGACGAGTTCATTTCCTCGGCGGAACAGAAGTGGGGCCAGCGCTCCTCGCTGGTGCTCATGCTCCCGCACGGTTACGAAGGCCAGGGACCGGACCACTCGTCGGCACGCATTGAGCGCTTCCTGCAGATGTGCGCCGAGGACAACATGATCGTGGCCAACCCCACCACTGCTGCCTCGCACTTCCACCTGTTGCGCCGCCAGGCCTACAGCCGCCCACGGAAGCCGTTGATCATCTTCACCCCCAAGCAGCTGCTTCGCCTCAAGGGCGCGGCTTCGGCTGTTGAGGACTTCACCACCGGAGGCTTCAAGCCGGTTATCGGTGATCCGGACGTGCAGCCGGCCAACGTGGACCGCGTCATTCTGGTCTCCGGGCGTTTGTACTACGACCTCCTGTCCAACCGTCAAAAGTCCGGCGATACCTCGACGGCGATCATCCGCGTGGAGCAGCTGTACCCGCTGCCCAAGGCAGAGATCGATGCCGAGCTCGCCAAGTACCCGAACGCTGACATCGTGTGGGCACAGGATGAGCCCGCCAACCAGGGTCCTTGGCCGTTCATGGGCCTTAACCTGGCACCGGAGCTTGACCGCAAGCTCCGCCTCGTGTCGCGTCCGGCTTCGGCATCCACCGCTGCCGGATCCATGAAGCGCCACGCCGCTGAACAGGACACCCTGATTAAGCAGGCGTTCGAACGCAAGTAAGCGAAACTGCCCGGCCTGAGGAGCGATGTGCGCGCCTTAGGCCGGGCAGTTCTGTTTAATGGGACAGGACCCGGTTCCCAAACCGGCCGATGATCGGCCAAACCGTGCAAGGACCGTAACGAGTGTGAAGAGGTAGCCGTGGAAGACAGGAAGCTGCGCATCGCAGCTGTAGGAGATGAACTGCTCGCGGGCCTGGGGGATCCCCGCGCCTTGGGCTGGCTCGGTAGAGTCCTGGCCCGCACACCCCAGGATTCCGTCGTGGTGGAAAGTTTCCCGCTCCCCTGCCCCATGGAAGGCACCGAGGGCCTCGCCGCACGCTGGCAGGATGAAGCCGGAAGGCGCTTCAGTGATCAGCATGAGAATCGACTGGTGATCGGCCTTTCGGGTCGCGACCTTGAGTTTGGACTGTCCACGGCACGCAGCCGGCTGAACCTTGCGAACATCCTTGACGGGGCTTCGCACAGCAGCGTGGAGGTCTTTGTGGTGGGCCCGCCGCCTACCTTGGACCCCGCACGTAACAAACGTCTGGCCGAGCTGAACACGGCGTTTGCCGACGTCACCACCAGGCGTAACCACCATTACGTTGACACGTTCTCTCCCTTGCTCAATCATGAGCAGTGGAGGACGGACCTCGCAGCCAATGGGGGAACACCGGGCCAGGCCGGCTACGGATTGATTGCGTGGCTTGTCCTGCACCGCGGCTGGTTCCAGTGGCTTAATATCGCCCAACCGGAGTAGCCATGACGCGGATCGTGTAGGTTTCTGTCAGAGCACCATTCACCGCGGCCGTTGTTGCCGCAGTGGTCGCTACAGTTTCCTGCAGTTCCAGTCCGCCCTCACGGCTTCGTACGGCACTGGTGTCCGCGACGCCCAGCGCGAAGTATCCATCGAGGACCATATCCGGGTGGGCTCCGTCACCAAGACCTGGACCACAACTGCCATTTTGCAGATGGTCCAGGAGGGCAGGCTTTCCTTGGATGATCCGGTGTCCCGGCACCGCCCCGACGTTCCCAACGGCGACAACATCACCATCGACCAACTGCTGACCATGCGGAGCAGGCTGTACAACTACACGGAAACCCTTGACCTCAATTCGGCCATGGACACAGACCCGCAAAGGGCCTGGCAACCGGACGAACTACTTGCCCTGGCGTACAGGCACCCACCGTACTTTGCGCCCGGCCAGGGTTTTCATTACTCCAATACCAGTACGGTCTGCTAGGCCTCATCGCCGAAAAAGTCGACGGGAAACCCTTGGGGCAACTGTTCAGGGACCGCATCTTCGAGCCGCTGGGCATGACAGGAACAGTCTTCCCGGACATTTCGTCCAACAGCATTCCCGCACCCCACCCCCAGGGCTACTTCTTCGGGGACAACGTCCTGACCATGACTAATCCCGCGCTGCCGGAGGCCATGCAGCAGGAAGCCATCGCCGGCACGCTCGCGCCCAACGACGTCACGCTCATCGGAAAGATGTACCGGTCCTAGGCCCACCCTGCCGTTGATTAGCATACGCAGAACCATTGTCTCCACAGCAGATGCGATATATCGTGTTTATGTAAACGCGATATATCGCAACGTGGAGGAATGATGTCTGACGAACTATGGACCGTGACGGACCCCCAAACCATTGACGTGGAGAATGTGCGCTCACTCAAACTCGGCATTGTCAAAGGCCGCTTTGACGTCGTGACGCACCAGGAACCTTTTGTCCGCATCGAAGTCAGTGAGATCACGGGCGACCCGCTGACGGTCACTCTTGTTGACGGAAGGTTGGAAGTACGCCACCAACTGCATGGACCGCAGGGCTGGTTCCGCAACTTGATGAGCACCGTCAATAACACCAGCAGCAACTCGGTGATCGTCGGCATTGCGCTGCCATCCGGCGTCGACGTTGAGGCGGGTACCGTGAGCGGTGACGGAATGGTCTCGGGCATCAGTGGACGCACCCGGCTCAATACGGTGTCCGGTTCTGTCCTGGCGGACGGCACCAGCGGCGAACTGCACGTCAATACAGTCAGTGGCGAGGTCATCGCCAGAAACCACGACGGCGTCCTGACCGCCAAGAGCGTCTCAGGCGAAGTCACCGCTTCGGGCAAGTTCAAGAACGTCCGCGCGAGCACAGTGAGCGGCGACCTCAGCTTTGACCTGCAGGACTACACCAACGACCTCGGGGCCAACTCCGTCTCCGGAGACCTGACCAGCCGGCTACCACACGACGTCGGCCTGGACATCGTGGCGAAGTCGGCCAGCGGAACCGTGGTGATCGATGACCAAATGTACGCCCAAGCAGGCAGCACTGTTCACACTATTGTCGGTCCCGACGAAAGGCTGATGCTGGTGAGGACCAACACCGTTTCCGGCAAGACCTACATCATGCATGGATCGGCTCCCACACCGGAAAGCGGCCACCCCATCCCCGGGGAAGCGGGCCTCTGATGCCTCCGGTTTTCGCTCACGGCGCCCTGCGGCTGTACCTGCTCGCCTTGCTGGAGGCCGGTCCCAAGCACGGCTACGAGCTCATCAAGGCGTTGGGCGAACGGTTTGGGGGCACCTACTCCCCTAGCGCCGGTACTATTTACCCGCGCTTGGGCAAGCTGGAGGAGGAAGGCCTGGTTGCCACGGAGACCGAAGGCCGCCGCACCAAGTACCTCATTACGGACGCCGGCCGCGCTGAGCTCGATACTCGCCGGGATGAGCTGGCCAATGTCGAAGACACCATCTCCGCGTCCGTCAGGCGACTTGCCGACAACCTGCGGGAGGACATCCGCACCAATATGCGCGGCCTGCGGGCAGATCTTGCGGCCACTGCTGAAGCTGCACGAACCAGCGCTTCTTCGGCCCATTTGCGGAGCAGGACGATGGGGCATACTCCCGAAAGTCAACGCATCCTCAAGGAAGCGGAATTACTGGTTCAGTCCTTCAGGGATGACATCCGCGTCGAGTTACGCCAACACGGCGCCTCGCAGTCCCTGACTCCCCTGACGCTCGAAACCGTGCGCACCGTATTGGACCAGGCCCGCATATCGATCAGGAACACGCTGCATCATTGACGACGCCGGCGGCCACCAAGCAGCACGAAACCTGCCGGTTCGCGGCGCAGCACCCGGATGTGCGAAACTGGAGGGCAGCTTTATTGAGTATCAATCCTTGAAGGAGGCCAGCTATGAGCAAGCGTGCACGTAAGCGTCGTGACCGTAAGCGCGGCGGCGCGAACCACGGCAAGCGTCCCAACACCTAAGCCACCGGCTTAGCGTCACAGGCTTAAAAGCGAAGGCCCCGGAAACCATGCGGTTTCCGGGGCCTTCGACGTTAAGGTCAATCCTGTAAAGAATCAGGCTCTTCAGCATCCGGCCGGGATCAGGCGTCCACTGGCTTGATGGCGTGGATGCGGTCCAGTATGGAGTTTTTCAGGTTCTCCGGGGCGGATTCAGTGCATGACCGCTTAACCATGGTGCGGATGAGGCACTCAAGGTCATACTGCTCGGCGCACTCCTCGCAGGTATCCAAGTGCTGCTTGATCTCAGTGAGATCCTCGCGGGTCAATGCGCCGTCGAGGTACTCGTAGATCCGTTGCATTCGCGTATCGTCGCAATCGCCCAATCCCTGGCAGTCGCTCATTTCTCTTTCTCCTGATTGTTGCTTCCGGCCGCGGCCTGATCTTCGGTTTGGGCCCTGAAGCCCCGTTCGGCGGCATAGTCCGCCAACATATCCCGCAGCATCTTCCTGCCGCGGTGCAACCGTGACATGACCGTGCCGATCGGGGTATTCATAATCTCTGAAATTTGTTTGTATGCGTAGCCCTCAACGTCCGCGAAGTAGACCGCAAGGCGGAATTCCTCAGGAATCGACTGCAAAGCATTCTTCACGTCGGAGTCAGGGAGGTGATCCAGTGCTTCGGTCTCTGCCGACCGTAAGCCTGCCGAAGTGTGCGACTCCGCCTTGGCCAACTGCCAATCCTCGATCGTGTCCGAGTTGGACTGCAGCGGCTCACGCTGGCGCTTCCGATAAAGGTTGATGTAAGTGTTGGTGAGGATCCGGTACAGCCAGGCTTTGAGATTAGTTCCCGGCTTGTACTGATGGAACGCCGAAAACGCCTTGGTGTAGGCCTCTTGGACCAGATCTTCGGCATCGGAGGGGTTGCGCGCCATACGCATGGCTGCCGAATACAACTGGTCCACGTACTGCATGGCGTCACGCTCAAAGCGTGCCCGCCGCTGTTCCGGGGTTTCCGAAGCAGGATCGACGTCGTTTGCCGCCGTCGCGTCATCATCCGCGCCGGCTGCCTGGTACTTGGCCGCTGCGGCCGGTTCAGTGGTGCTCATCGTTGCCAAGTCTACTGTCAGCTGCCGCGATTCCGGCTGCATTCCATATCCAGGCTCCGGCAGCACCACCCGGTCCTTAACCAAAGTCAAAAAACCCACTCCGTTCAACAGGCGGCACACACCATGCCGCAGTCCGGTCTCCGCCGCACCTGTGGTTCACAACGGTGGCCGCCGGGTAAATATTCCGCAAAAGTGCAAGACTAGATCAGACTGCACCCCTTGAACACAACATTCACCGAACTAATGTGGCAAGCCATCAGGAGGCAAGACATGTCTGTTATCCGTTTTCTCGCACGTCCCATGCTCGCGTCCAGCTTCGTCGTCGCAGGGCTGGACAAGCTCAGGAACGCGGACGACACTGCGAAGCAACTCTCTCCCGTCCTTCGTCGCGCCTCCGAATCGCTGCCCTTCAAAGCTGACGAAAAGACACTCGCGCGCGTCCTCGGCGGTGCACAGTTGGGCGCCGGCGCTTTGCTCGGGCTCGGGAAACTATCACGCTTTGCCGCCACGGTTCTCGCTATCACTTCGGCACTGAACTCCTATGTCGAGTGGCGTTCGGCCGACATCAGCACCAAGGAAGGCCGGAGCGCCCGCAAGGCGCAGTTGCTGAAGAACATTTCCCTCACGGGCGGCGTGCTTCTTGCCGCAGTTGATACCGACGGCCGTCCGAGCATTGCCTGGCGGGCAGAACACTTGGCGGCCGATGCAAAAAAAGTGACAGGCAAGCAAATCAAGCGCGCAGACAAAGCAGTTCGCAAGGCCGTAGACAACGCAGTTGGAGCATAAGGAAGCATGACCGGCACCACCTCCGCTAACACCGAATCAGCAAAAGCCGCCACCACGCTGCCCTTGTGGCCGGCGCCTCACGCCAAGGGGCCAGTGGACGCAACGGTGACGGTCCCAGGTTCAAAGTCGCTAACAAATCGGTTCCTGGTGTTGGCGGCTTTGGCGGATGGTCCCTCACGGTTGAGGGCTCCCCTTCACTCGCGCGACTCCGCACTGATGATCCAAGCTCTCCAGCATCTGGGTGCCACCGTCAAGGAGGTACCCGGCGACGGCCACTTCGGTCCGGACCTGGAAATTACTCCGTTGGATCCGGCTGCACCCGGAGCTGAGACGGCAATCGACTGCGGGCTCGCAGGAACCGTTATGCGGTTCGTTCCCCCGTTGGCTGCGCTGCGTCACGGCGTCACAGTCTTCGACGGCGACCCCCACGCCCGCAAGCGGCCCATGGGGACCATCATCGAAGCCCTGATCGCCCTCGGAGTCCCGGTGGCAGCAGATGGCGGCAGGACGCCGTCGTCCCTTCCCTTCGCTGTGGACGGTACCGGCGAAGTTCGGGGCGGCCACCTGGTGATTGATGCCAGCGCTTCCTCGCAGTTCGTTTCCGCGTTGTTGCTGGTGGGTGCCCGGTTCGTTGAGGGCCTGCATCTGGAACACGTGGGCAAACCCGTTCCCAGCTTGGACCACATCACCATGACGGTGGAGGTCCTCCGCAGCGTGGGTGTCACGGTGGACGACTCCGTACCCAACCACTGGCGTGTCTCGCCCGGCCCCATCCGGGCCTTTGACCAACGGATTGAACAGGACCTCTCCAACGCCGGACCCTTCCTCGCCGCGGCGCTGGCCACACGTGGCACCGTCCGCATTCCCAATTGGCCTGCCGGCACCACGCAGGTAGGCGATCAATGGCGGAGCATCCTGGCTGCCATGGGTGCAGAAGTAACGTTTGACGACGGAACGCTGACAGTGACCGGCGCGGCCGAGATCAAAGGTGCCGACTTCGACGAAACCAGCGAACTGGCGCCCACGGTCGCCGCATTGTGCGCCCTGGCCAACGGGCCCTCACGGTTGACCGGCATCGCCCACCTCCGGGGACACGAAACCGACCGGCTTGCCGCGCTGGTTGCCGAGATCAATGGCCTCGGAGGCGATGCTGAGGAAACCGCCGATGGCTTGGTGATCCGCCCGGCTGCCCTTCATGGAGGCGTCGTCCACAGCTACGCCGACCACCGCATGGCTACTGCCGGCGCGATCCTCGGGCTCGCTGTCGAAGGCGTACAAGTCGAAGACATCGCCACGACGTCAAAAACCATGCCGGAATTCCCACAGATGTGGGCGGCCATGTTGCAGCAAACAGATGACAGCGACGATCTTGATGAGGCCAGTAACTGACCATGGGCCGTGACGCACGTTCCTGGGACGAATCCGACGTCCGGATCCGTCCCAGCAAAAAAGGATCCAGGCCGCGCACCAAGGACCGCCCCAGCCACGATGACGCCGTGATAGGCAGGATCATCACTGTGGACCGCGGGCGCTACCGGGCAATTGTTGGCGAAGATTCCGCCAACGAGCGGATCGTGATTGCAGCCCGCGCCCGTGAGCTGCGGCGAAATCCCGTTGTCCCAGGGGACTTCGTCGCGCTGGTAGGTGACGTCTCCGGGTCCCCCGACACTTTGGCGCGGCTTGTCCGGGTGGAAGAGCGGAAGACACTTCTTCGCCGCAGCGCTGACGATACCGACCCCATAGAACGGGTAGTTGTAGCCAACGCCGATCAGCTTGTTGTGGTTGTTGCGGCGGCCAACCCGGAACCACGCACCGGGTTTATTGATCGTGCCCTGGTTGCGGCATACGACGCCGGTATCGAGCCGTTGCTGCTGATCACCAAGGCGGACGTCAAGGATCCGGCGGAGCTCCTTGCCAATTACCTGAGCTTGGACTTTCCCGTGATCATCAGCCGTACCGCTGACTCCGAGGCCGGCGGCATTGATGCCCGCTCGGATGATGGACTCTCAGCCCGGCTGGACAAGGACGCCGTATCCCAGCTCCGCTCACATCTAGGTGGCAGAGTCACCGTCATGCTGGGCCACTCGGGTGTCGGCAAATCCACCATGGTTAACGCACTGACAGGGGCGGAGCGCGCCACGGGCGGCGTCAATGCGGTGACGGGCCGTGGCCGGCACACCTCATCCTCGGCCTTGGCGCTGAAGCTGGACGACGCCCCGTCCGGCAGCTGGATTATCGATACGCCCGGCATCCGTTCCTTCGGCCTGGCTCATGTGGACCCGGACCGGATCCTCCATTCGTTCCCGGACCTTGAGCCCGGCACGGAAACCTGCGACCGCGGCTGCAAGCACAGTGCAACCGCCACCAATTGCGGGCTGGATGCATGGGTGAACGATGGCCACGCAGGACCATCAGGAGTAGCACGGTTGGCCTCCCTGCGCCGCCTGTTGGGTGCAGACCCAAGACTCGAGGCGAAAGAGACCAAGGAACTGGGCACCGTCAACTGATCGTTACCGGCTTCACGTCCCCAATGAGGCGAACGATTCAGGATAGTTTGGTGGGATGACCCATCCCGTTTCCACGTACAACGATGACCTGCGCCTGGCCCACGTCCTCGCTGATTCAGTCGACGCCCAGACCATGGATCGCTTCAAGGCACTGGACCTCAAGATCGAAACCAAGCCCGACCTCACGCCGGTCACTGATGCTGACAAGGCCGCTGAGGAAGCTATCCGCGGCCAGCTGTCCCGCTCGCGCCCACGTGATGCGGTCCTGGGCGAGGAGTTCGGCAGCAGCGGCCACGGCTCGCGCCGTTGGATCATCGACCCCATCGACGGAACCAAGAACTTCGTCCGGGGTGTTCCGGTGTGGGCAACGTTGATTGCCCTCGTGGACGACGGCGAACCTGTGGTGGGCGTTGTGAGCGCCCCGGCATTGGGGAAACGCTGGTGGGCCGCCAAGGACATGGGCGCCTACATGGGCCGGTCCCTCGCCTCGGCCACGCGCCTCAAAGTTTCCAACGTCTCCAGTTTGGCGGACGCCTCCATGTCCTACTCCAGCCTCTCGGGCTGGAAGGAACGCGGCAATCTTGACGAATTCCTGGACCTCACCGAAGATGTTTGGCGCACGCGCGCCTATGGTGACTTCTGGTCGTACTGTCTCGTGGCCGAGGGCGCAGTGGACATCGCCTGCGAGCCTGAGCTGAACCTTTATGACATGGCAGCACTCGTCCCCATCGTCACTGAGGCCGGTGGCCGTTTCACCTCCCTGGAAGGCGAAGACGGTCCCTTCGGCGGCAATGCGCTGGCCACCAACTCGATCCTTCACTCAGAAGTCCTCAAGCGGCTCAACCCCGGCTTGGACGATCTTTTCTAGTCCTCCTGCAAACCAGCAGGAACGGAATATTCGACGGCGGCAGCCCCCTTTTGGGGGTCTCCGCCGTTTTTTATTCGACAAAACGCGCATTTTGACTCCGACGTAATAAAGGGCTTAACAATCGGCAGCGGCTTTGGAAGGGCGCCCGGACGTGCTTTAGCCTTTTTAAAGGTCACGAGTGCCAGCGCTAAACCCCGGTTTGCTGGCCGGCAACCCTCCATTCGCGGTGGGGTGCCCCGGGTGACGACCCGGCCGGTCCGGAACGGATGCGGCAAGCGCGGATTCCCTATGGGGGTCCCTCTTGAGTGAGGTCCTATGAGCACTGTCACGTTCGACTCAAACATCATTCCGTCTTTCGCCGCAGAAACCACAGCAGAGACAGCCGCCGCTGTACGGCCGCTGGCAGCTGTTACCGGCGCCGAGTTGCAAGCGCCCCTGATTCAGGGCGGACACGTTCGCTACGCAAACCTCGACTACGGGGCATCGGCTCCGGCGTTGACCATCGTCTCGGCGTACCTCAACGAAGTCCTTCCCTACTATGCGAGTGTCCACCGCGGCGCGGGCTACGCCTCCCAGATCAGCACCTCGGTGTACGAAAATTCACGGAACATCGTCCGCGAATTCGTTGGCGGGCGGGCAGATGATTCTGTCATCTTCACCCGGAACACCACGGACTCCTTGAACCTGCTGGCCGGCTGCCTTCCGCTGATTGACGGCAAGCCCGCAGGTGAGGTCCTGTACCTGGATATCGAACACCACGCCAACCTGCTTCCGTGGCAGGGTGTCCCGCACCGCAGCGTCGTAGCGGCACCAACCTTGGCCGAGACCCTGGACAAACTCCGCGGGGAGCTGGCTCAAGGCGGTGTCAGCCTGCTTGCGGTGACCGGAGCCTCCAACGTCACCGGTGAGATCCTACCCATCGCAGAGCTTGCTTCCCTGGCCCACCAGTACGGTGCACGGATTGTGGTGGATGCCGCCCAACTCGCACCGCACCGTCGGATCAACATCACCGAGGCAGACGTGGACTACGTGGTCTTCTCCGGACACAAGCTCTACGCCCCCTTCGGTGCCGGCGTTGTGGTGGGCCGTCCCGACTGGCTCGACGCCGGCACTCCGCACCTGGCCGGTGGCGGCGCGGTCCGTGAAGCCCGATTGGACTCCGTTAGCTGGGCGGCAGGCCCTGCGCGGCACGAGGGCGGCTCGCCGAATGTTCTGGGTGCCGCAACCCTCGCCCGTGCCACCCAGGTGCTGGCCGGGTTGGACCAGGACGAGTGGCACGCCCATGAAACCGCCATCCGCTCCTACTTGGTGGAAGGCCTGGAAGCCATCGACGGCGTGACCGTGCACAAGATCTTCACAGACTCCTTGGACACCATCGGTGTGGTCAATTTCTCCGTCGAAGGATTCGACGCCGGATTGGTGGCCGCCTACCTGGCAGCAGAGCACGGCGTGGGCCTGCGGGACGGCCGCTTCTGCGCCCACCCGCTCCTCAAGCGCCTGGGGCTCCCGTCTGGCTCTCTGCGTGCCAGCTTCGGCGTCGGCTCCCGGTTGGAGGACGCTTCCAGGCTGCTCGCAGGCATCCAAGGGCTCAAGCGCGACGGATTGGGTTGGGACTACGTGGTGGACGAGGGCCGATGGGTTCCCGCCAATGACCACCGCACCTACCCCGAATGGGCGCCCAACACTCCGGGCACTGCGGGAGCAGCTCCCTGCACAGTCGACTAGAAAACACACAGTCGACTAGAAACACTGTGGACCAGGCACACTGTGGACCAGGCGTAACGGCCGCTGAGGTAAATTCGTAGGGTACCCACTGGCCATCCTGTGAAGGAGTTCTGCGTGTCCCTGCGTCCCCCGGGCGCCGCAAACGGTGCGGCCGGCATTCCCGGACCCGCTGGACCGCGAGGTCCCAAGCTCCACGCTGCCCGTCGGCGCGAACTCGGCCAGAGCTTCCAGGACGGCGGAGAACACTATGACCGTGTGCGTCCTGGCTACCCACGGGACTCCCTGGATTGGCTCGTTCCTCCCGGGGCAAGGTCGGCGGCCGACCTCGGCGCAGGCACAGGAAAATTCACGGCACTCCTTATCCAGCGCGGACTGGCGGTCACCGCCGTCGATCCTTCCACGGACATGCTGGAGCAACTGCGAAAAAGCTACCCCCTCGTCAACGCGCTGGAGGGAACGGCAGAGGCAACTGGACTGACGGACTCAGCATTCGACGTCGTCAGCGTTGCCCAAGCCTGGCACTGGTGTGAGCCCATGGCAGCGAGCACCGAGATCTCCCGGATCCTGCGTCCCCACGGAGTCCTGGGGCTGATCTGGAATCAGTTGGACACGTCCATTCCCTGGGTACACCGCCTTTCCCGCATCATGCATGCAGGCGATGTCCACAAGCCCGGCTTCCGGCCAGTCATTGGCCCGGAGTTTGGTGGTTTGGAAAGCCACCTGACCCAGTGGGAGGATGCCCTGACTCCTGAGGACATCATGGAACTCACCAAATCCCGCAGCTACTATCTCCGAGCCAACGACGCCACCCGGGCTAAGGTCATGCACAACCTGGAGTGGTACCTCCATGACCACCTCGGTCATGCCCCAGGTGAAACCATCGGGTTGCCCTACATGACGCAAACCTGGCGGGCGTTCAAGATTCAGGGTCCGGCGCCACGGTAGGCTTGGGGTGTGAAGACCAGTACGCCCTCCTCCTCGATTGAGGACTACGTCAAGGTCATCTACTCCTACACGGAGTGGCAGGACAAGCCGATTACGTCATCCCAGCTCGCCCTGCGCCTCGGGGTGGCAAATTCCTCAGTGTCGGAGATGGTGCGCAAACTCAAGGACCAGGGTTTGGTTGATCACCAGCCCTATAGCGCTATCAGGCTGACCCCTGAAGGCATGCGGCTCGCCCTCTCCATGGTGCGCCGGCACCGGCTCATTGAGACGTACCTTGTTGAGGAACTCGGATACAGCTGGGACGAAGTCCACGACGAAGCCGAGATGTTGGAACATGCGGTGTCCGATACCTTCATCGAACGCATGTCCGCCAAGCTTGGCCATCCTGTCCGGGACCCGCACGGGGACCCGATACCTTCGGCCGATGGATCGGTTGAGCTGCCGCACGCCTACCGAATGATCGAGTTGGATCAGGGCCACTCGGGTCGCATCACACGAATCAGCGACGAAAATCCGGACCTCCTGCGCTACCTTGCCTCGGAGGAGATCTCCCTGGACGCACCGGTGGAAGTGGTGGGGCGTAAACCCTTTGGCGGAGCTTTGGTAGTGCGCATCGGCAGCGGCTCCCGTGGCCGGGAATTCGATCTCGCGGATGAAATCACGTCAGCTCTGTGGGTCCAGAGCTCCGAGACGCACGAAGGCTGCGTTCTTCCCGCCCGCTGAGTCCGTTCGCGCCTGAGCCCGTTCGCGTCTGAGCCCGTGCGCGCCCGAGGTCAGTTGACCTGCCCGCCCGGCCCGCCGTCGTCGGACGCTGTACCAGGTTCGCTGACAGCGGCAGTTGCGGCGTCCTGGACAGGGTTCCGGATTCCGACGGCGGAAACCACCGCCCCGAACAGGAACAGGCCCGCCGTCACCAGCAAAGCGTTATACAGGCCTTCCCGGGTAAAGGCCGGCCCCACAATGACCCCGGCGAAAGCGATGGAGATCAGACCCGCAATACGCGCCACGGCGTTGTTCACCGCCGAACCAATCCCAGCCTCCTCAGACGGGACGGCGCCAAGGATTGCAGCCGTCAGCGGCGCCACCAAGGTAGCCAGCCCGAGACCAAAGACCACCTGGCCCGGCAGCACCTGCGTCCAGTAGTTGAGGGGGTCCTGAATAGTCAACGACATCAGGAAACCCCCACCACACAGAATCGGTCCGATCGTCATGAACCATCGTGGGCCGTACTTACCGGCAAGCCCACCAAAGTAGGACGCACCCAGCATCAGGATGACCGTCCCTGGTAGCAGCGCCAAGCCCGCCACAGTGGCTCCCATCCCACCCACCTGCTGCAGGTAAATGCCCAGCACAAAGAAACCCAGGGAGATCGCGGCGTAAATGGCCAAGGTAGCGAGGTTACCCCAGGCAAAGTTGCCGATAGTGAAGAGCCTCAGAGGCAACATGGGCTGAGCAGTCCGGGCCTCGTGGAGGAGGAACAAAACCATTGCCGCAATGCCCACCATAAGCGGGATCCACACTTGCGGGCTCCCCCACCCCATCCTCCCCTGTTCGATGAACGCATACACCGGCCCACCCAAGCCGACCATGGCCAGGAATGCTCCCAAGTAGTCGATGCTCTTGCTCTTGTCCCTTGCGGCGTCGGATGCGCGCAAACCCGCAAGCAAAGGCCAGATGGCAACGGCCGGGATGACATTGATGAAGAAGATGACCCGCCAGGACAAAAGGTCCACGGCCATTCCGCCGATCAGCGGACCCACAATGGCCGCGGCACTGGTCCACCCGGACCACTGCCCAATGGCCTTCGACTGCGCCGGGCCGGAGAACGACGAGATGATCATGGCAAGCGAACTCGGAACCAGGAGTGCGCCGGCGATCCCCTGCAACGCACGGGACACCACCAGCACTTCACCGGTCCATGCCAGACCACACATCACAGAGGTGACCGCGAAACCAGCAAGGCCCCATTCGAGAATCCTTGCCCTGCCGAAATGGTCGGACAGTGAGCCGGCAACCAGGATCAACGCCCCCAGGGTGAGCAGGTAAGCGTCCACCACCCATTGCTGGATGACCAGCCCACCACCCAGTTCACGCCCGATGGCCGGGAGTGCGAGATTCACCACAAATCCATCAAGGATGGCGATGAACGAAGCCACAATTGCCACCACAAGTACGCGCTTTTGGAGCGGAGTTCTCGGCAGGAGGGCCGCTGCGTCAGTCATGTGCACAGCCTACGCCGGGGAAGTCCCGTATCGTTGAATGGTGATTAGCAGACGTGATGCCGCCTTGGCCCTTGATATTTCGATGGAAATGGCCCAACGCCACGGTATTCCGTCCCGCCTCTCGGAGGCCGACCTCAGGGACATGCAGGACAACCCCCCAGCGTGGTTGGTACAGTCCCGAGCCAACCGAACCGGTAAGCGACCCGTGTGGGTCCATCTGACCTGCGCTGTGTGCGGCTACACCGAGGCCGTTCGCCCCAAGAAATGGTGGCCCGATTTCTCCTTCGTCTTCTGTGGCACCCACCGGAACAGCGAACTGCCCGAACTCTTCCTCGGTGACGTACGCAGCGAATATGAAGGCGTCGGAAGCCGATTCGTCGGTGTAGTGGACGTCCGCAAGGACCAAGGCTAAACAGGGAGCCTAGCCGGGAACTCCTAGGCCGGCTGACTCATTTCGGATGGCACGGCAGTGAGCTGGAGGGCCTTGCCATCGCGGAGCACCGTCAACGGGAAAGTTTCGCCGATAGCCTCGGCAAACAGCAATTTCTGCAGGCTTTCAGCGCTGGAAACCGCTCGGTCCTGCGCGCGCAACACCACATCCCCTGCTTGGAGTCCGGACAACTCCGCGGGCGAGCCCGGAATGACCTCCACCACCCGCAGACCCTCCTTCTGGCCGGTCCTAACCACCGCACTCGCATCGAGGGGTATGGGCGTGCTGACCAGGCCCAGGTATGCGCGGCGAACGCGGCCGTCCCTCAGCAGCGACGCGATGATCCGTTGCGTCGTGGTGTTGATTGGTACTGCCAGCCCGAGCCCGAGGCCGGCAACGGCGGTGTTGATGCCCACGATTCGCCCCCTTGTGTCGGCCAGTGCACCTCCGGAGTTTCCCGGATTCAGGGCGGCGTCGGTTTGGATGACATCCTCGATCACCCGCCTGTGCTCGCCTGCCCTCACGGGAATGGACCGCCCCAAGCCGCTCACTACGCCAGCGGTCACCGAACCGGCCAGGCCCAGCGGATTGCCCACGGCAATCACTAATTGGCCTACCTGCAACGTGTCGGCATTGCCCAGCAATGCCGGCAACGTGGGGTGTCACAGATTCAGCAACGCGTATGACGTTCCGGGAGTACGCGTCCAAGGCTTCATGGTCGTCCGCGGCTTGCTCTTCAAATGCTGGATTTGTGCTCATCACGTGTCTCCTGCCAACGCCCTGCCACGCTTAACCGCGATCCTTCAGCGAAGCGCCCAACCAGTACAACTGCCAAGCAGGTGCCGGTAGTCCTGAACGCGCTACGCCGTAGGTGAACGCACCCTGCAGACGGCAAAAGGAAAGCCCCCGGATCACGAGGATCCGAGGGCTTTCAGGGGTGGAGATGGGGGGAATTGAACCCCCGTCCGATGTCGTTTTGTCAGGGCTTCTCCGGGCGCAGTTCGCGTCGGATTTTCTCGGCCCCAGCCATCCTGCGAACAGGTGGCTGATCCGGGCCCAGTCATCTAAGAGTCCCGTTTACCTCAATGACGAAGGCAAACAGCAGTGGCTATCTAAATGACGCCAGGAACCGGGGCGATAGCAACCCCGGGCTGACGGACTGTCTTACTGCTTAGGCAGCGAGAGCGAAGTCAGTGCGCTTAGATTCGGCACTTATTGGTTTGCAGACAGCGTTTACGAGATAATTCTGCATCCTCGGCCCGCTTCACCTGTCGCGACTAACATCGTCGAAACCGATCATCCCCGTATTTTGTTACCAAACCCGCCAAGAGTCTTTGAACTCTCGTCGGACTACTTATCATAACGCATTCATGCAGTGGATCATTCCCCGGACACATGCCACTTAGCGGCGGTTGCGCTCGCGCAACTCACGCAGAGATTCTCGCTTGTCCTGCTGCTCGCGAAGGGTCTGACGCTTGTCATAGTCCTTCTTACCGCGGGCAATCGCGATCTCCACCTTGGCCCGGCCGTCCAGGAAGTAGAGCTGGAGAGGCACAACAGTGAATCCGGACTCACGAATCTTCTGCGAAATCTTGTCCAGTTCATCGCGGTGCAGCAAAAGCTTACGACGCCGGCGGGCGGCATGGTTGGTCCAGCTCCCCTGGTGATACTCCGGGATATGGATACCCTCCATCCACAATTCGTCATTGTAGAAGGTGCAAAAGCCATCAACCATGGAGGCATGGCCCTCACGGAGGGACTTCACCTCTGTTCCCATGAGGGCAATACCTGCCTCATAGGTATCCAGGACATGGTAGTTGTGCCGGGCCTTTCGATTGGTGGCCACTACCTTACGGCCACTTTCCTTGGGCACGGTAGAACTCCTTGTTAGATGCGGATTTCAACTAGTGTACGCCAGCGCGGCGGTGCCACCGCGCGCCAGGCGCACGTTAGAGAAGAGTCATGGGATCCACTGCGGCACCGTTGAGCCAGGTTTCGAAGTGCGCGTGGCAACCCGTCGAGTTACCCGTGCTGCCCGAATAGGCAATGAGTTGCCCCGCCGAAACCTGCTGACCATTCGCCACCACAATGCTGCTGTTGTGGTAGTAGATGGTGGTCAAAGAGTTGCCTTGCACCACACCATGGGAGATCTTCACGCGCCATCCGCCGCCATCGGCAGAGTTCCAACCAGAATTGAAGACCTCACCCGCAGCGGCTGCGTAGACGGGCGTGCCGCATGCCGCTCCGAAGTCGATCCCTGTGTGCATGTAACCGCCGGTGCCATAGAAATCAATGGTGCCCGGTGGTGTCGCCCGCCAGCCAAAACCAGAGGTAATGGGAACAGCGCTGGCGAACGGGTGCCGGAGACCAAACGCCGACGGCGAACCGGCAGGCGGAGGAGAATACGGCGGCTCAGGAGGTGCAGGCCGTCCTTGGGCTGCTGCCGCAGCAGCGGCGGCAGCAGCAGCTGCTTCCGCGATCCGCCGTTGTTCGGCTTCCCATGCTTCCCTCAGCTTCCGGTCGCGCTCCACGATTTCGGCGGCGATCGTATTCTGTTCTGCCTTTACCCGGGCCAGGTTGGCTTCAATGCCGGGTTTCGCGGCCTGAAGTTGCCCATTGAGGCGGGTGGTGTCCTCAATCAGCTTGTCGACTTCAGCTTTTTTGCTCGCAGCTTCATCCCTTGCCGACTTTTCGCGCTCCAGCGCGGCGTCCGCCTTGCTCTTCAGGTCCTGGATTTCTTCCTCAACAGCAACAAGCCTCGCCTGCGAGTTCACATTGGTGGCGTTCTGCTGGGTGAGTTTGGTCATCGCCGCGTTTTGGCTACGCATGGCCTGATCAGCCAAGTCCATGGACTCTGTCAGGCTGCCGGATTCACTGGATCCGAACAGCAGTGCAATATTGGTGGGGACGCCACCGGATTTGTACGCCTGTGAGGCGATCTGACCGATCAGCTTCTTGGTGTCGGTGATTTTCTGCTTGTCACTCTCCAGCTGCTCAGTAATCTTGGCCTTGTTCTGCTGGGCAAGTTCAACCCTGGCGGCAAGAGCTTCGACTTCCTTGACCGCACTGGCCACCCTGCCCTGCGCCTCCAGCAGCGCCTGCTGTGCTCCGGGAAGGCGGCCCTGGTAGATCACCAGATCACCGGCAGCCTTTGCAATGTTCGCATCAACAAACTCCAATGATGCTTGAACCCGCGCAGATTCTGCTTCCAAGGCAGCTTGCTGGTCTTCCAGGCTGTCAGCTGTTGCGGTTGGCGCGCCCGATAGCAGACTGACTGCCAAGCCCACAGCGAGGACGGCCCCCAAAAACCGAGCATGGCCTGACGCAAAGCGCCGGCGCAGGGGGTTCGGGTCCAACGTGGTCATCAGAAGTCCTTTTCGCTTGTCAGCATGGCAGTTATTTCATTCCGGGTATCCACGGTTACACCTTCAGGTAACGCCGAAGGGTCAACAGCGAAGATATACCCGCCAAACCGGCGCCAAGTGCAATCAGGACCGGTGCGATCACCAGGACCTGGGTCGAGGAGATGAACGGAGTATTCAGGAACTGACGCGACAAATCACCATTGAGCCAGAAATGTGCCATCAGCCAGAGAGTGACGGAGGCCAGCAGTGCCCCCACCACGGCCGCTATGACACCCTCAAGGATGAACGGCAATTGGATCACCATCTTTGATGCTCCCACGAGCCGCATGATTCCCGTCTCCCGCCGTCGGCTGAAGGCCGAGAGCCGGATGGTGGTGGTGATCAGCAGGACCGCGCAGAAGATCATCACCGCCGCCACGCCGATGGCTGCAACTGATGCCCCGTTCATCCAGGAAAAGATGCGTTCCAGCACCTGCCGTTGGTCGCTGACCGTCTCAACACCGGGCTGCGAAGAAAACGTCTCGCTGATGATTTGGTACTTTTCAGGGTTTTTCATGTTGATGCGGAAGGAGGCCGGCAACTGGTCTTCAGAGACGGAGTCCACAATGGGCGAATTGGAGAACTGCTCCTTGAAATGCTTGTACGCCTCAGCTTGGGACTCAAACTGGAAATCGTTGATATACGGCTTTATTGCCGGGGATTCTAGCATCGCCTGCAGGTTAGCCTGCTGCTCCTTGGTGGCCGAACCCGAAGCGCAACCGACCGCCGTCGAGCCATCGTTGCAGAGGAACACCGCAACCTGGACTTTGTCGTACCAAAAGCCCTTCATCTGGTTGATCTGCATCTGCAGCATTCCTGCCGCACCGACGAACGTCAGGGACACAAAAGTCACCAGGACCACGGAAATGACCATGGAGAGATTCCGGCGCAGGCCACTGCCGATTTCCCCCAGGATAAACAAAAGCCTCACAGCTGTGCCCCCTGCGCACGGTTAAGTTCCTCGCCGCTGGCATCCCTGAGCCGGCGCGACTCGCCAACCACCGGAATCATCGAGGTGTACAGTGCCTTCGCTTCGTCGCGAATAACCTTGCCGTTCTTAAGTTCCACCACGCGGCGGCGCATTTCATTGACGATGTCGTCGTCGTGGGTTGCCATGACCACAGTGGTCCCGTTCTGGTTGATTTTGTCCAGGACGCCCATGATTCCCATTGAGGTAATGGGGTCGAGGTTTCCGGTCGGTTCGTCGGCCAGCAAAATGCCCGGACGGTTGACGACGGCGCGGGCAATCGCCACGCGCTGCTGCTCGCCACCGGAGAGTTCATGGGGCATACGGCGTTCTTTGCCCTCCAGGCCAACGGTCTTCAAGACCTCCGGCACGGTCTCCCGAATAATGGAGCGACTCTTACCTATCACCTGCATCGCAAAAGCTACATTCGCGAACACATTCTTCTGCGGGAGCAACCTGAAGTCCTGGAAGACAACACCGATTCCGCGCCGAAGCTTTGGAACACGCCAACTCGAAATGTTGGCAACGTTCTGGCCCGCGACGTACACCGAGCCGGACGAGGCTTTGTCCTCCTTCAGGATCAGCCGAAGGAAGGTGGACTTGCCAGAGCCTGAAGCGCCCACCAGGAAGGTGAATTCGCCGCGGTTGATCTCAAGGCTCACAGAGTCGAGCGCCGGTCGGGCATTCTGCTCATAGACCTTGGTGACATTCTCAAATCTGATCATGGCCCTTTAGAACCCCGCCGGACATGACGTAGCCGCCCAGTCCAACAGCCGGAGCGCGGGCTTTCGATGGGGGAAGTGAGAGCACCGGCCACTCGACTATACGCACGGGGCAACTGTAATTCCGCAGCTTTCAAAGGCGTGTCGCGGAATCCGAAGACTCATGTGGTTCATGTGGCTCACATGAGGCAGCCCAACTCCTAGTTGGCTGCCGCGTTTCGGTTTCCGGTACGCCAGCGGATGCCGGCGTCGATGAAGTCATCAATGTCGCCGTCAAGTACGGCCGAGGTGTTGCCCACTTCGTGTTCCGTCCGCAGGTCCTTGACCATTTGGTAGGGATTCAGGACGTAGGAGCGCATTTGATCGCCCCAGGACGCCTTGACGTCTCCAGCCAGGGCTTTCTTTTCGGCGTCCTGTTGTTCCTTCTTAACCAGCAGCAATCGCGACTGGAGCACACGCATGGCGGCCGCACGGTTTTGAAGCTGCGATTTCTCATTCTGCATAGAGACCACAATGCCCGTAGGGATGTGTGTCAGCCGCACGGCGGAGTCAGTGGTGTTCACGGACTGCCCACCCGGACCCGACGAGCGGAAGACGTCAACACGGATCTCGTTATCCGGGATCTCGATCGAGTCCGTCTGCTCGATCAAGGGAATGACTTCTACCGCAGCGAAGGATGTCTGACGGCGTCCCTGATTATCAAAGGGACTGATGCGAACCAACCGGTGCGTACCGGCCTCGACGCTCAAGGTGCCGAAGGCGTAGGGGGCCTTCACTTCGAAGGTGGCGGATTTCAAGCCCGCTTCTTCAGCGTAGGACGTATCCATGACGGTGGTCGGATAGCCGTGGCGTTCAGCCCAACGCAGGTACATCCTCATCAACATCTCGGCGAAATCGGCTGCATCAACGCCACCGGCTCCGGCCCTGATGGTGACGACGGCTTCGCGTTCGTCATACTCTCCGGACAGCAGCGTAGTAATTTCAAGCTCAGCCAGCGCTTTGCGGATGGAGGAAAGTTCCTTGGCCGCTTCGGACATGGAGTCCTCGTCGCCCTCGTCCTGGCCGAGTTCCACAAGGACTTCGAGGTCGTCAATACGGGACGCAAGCTTGGACAGGCGCTCAACTTCAGACTGCCTGTGCGACAAACGCGAGGTGATGACCTGGGCGGAAGCAGGATCGTCCCAAAGGTCCGGAGCCCCTGCCTGCTCGCTCAGCTCAGCGATCTCAGCCTTGAGGGCATCGACATCGGTGACGTTTTCAATGGAGCTGTACGTTGCTCGAAGTGCGCGGATTTCCGCGGGAAAATCAATTTCAGCCATGATCATCCCAGCGTACGCTATCCATTGCACTCCCCGATGGCTCCCCTAACCCCGTGCCCGTGGGGCACTCCCCCATAGCTCCCCGCCCGGCGGATTATTACTGGGTCAGTCGGGATCGGGCCGTCGCTTTCGCCTCGATGAGAATCCCATCCGGTAGAAGAAAACTGACCACGGGAGGGCGCACGACGGCGGTGAGGACCACTACGGCAGTCCCGCCAGGCTCACTTCCGGTACCTTCCGCGACAGCCAGGTTTTCATGCCGGGATCCGGCATTACCAGCTCTCAGGTACGACTCCGTTGCGGCCAGCACTCTCGCTTCGACCAAGGAGGGGGAGGGGAAACTAGCTCCACCGACGTCTCCCGCCACGAAGGAATCCGCTGCCGTGAGCGCGGCACCGTCAGCCAGGGACAGCAGCTTCTTGTGTTCCAAATAGACCGTGGAAGCAGCCATCACCACCGAGGCGAGGAGAAGGGACAAGAGGACGAAGCCAACAATGAGAACCGTTATTTGGCCTTCTTCCGAGGCCCCGCTCCTCGACGAGACCACTCTCACCGGTAACGCCCCACAACCTGCGACGCTGATGCGCTGAGTCGGCTTGCCTTCAACTGCAGCGAGTCCCCGAACGGCATTAGAGGCAGCGAAACGTCCAGGCTTACCGTCACAGTCACCGTTGTACCCGCCGACGAACAAACCGCACGATCACACTCGATCGCCACGCTCGCTAGTTCGGGCGAATAACCGTAGTCCTTGAGGGCAAGGAGCACACTACGCTCCGCCGCAATCCTCGCCATGGCCGGGTCCGATTGAGTCACGAAGACTTTTGCTGCTTGATCCGCAGCACCCACCACCGCAAAGGATCCGCCTTGGACTTGACCTACGGTTACTACGAAATAGACCACAGGAACCATGAGCAACAACGCGAGGAACGTAAATTCCACGACGGCGCTTCCCCGTTGACGTTCAGGATTCTGAAGTCCAGGATTCTGAAGTTCAGGAGTCGCAGAGCCATCAGACGCGCCGCCAGGCGATCTGGCCGGCGAGCACAAGGCCTGGCGCACCCTTTGCCGGCAAGCGGCCAGCACAGCCTTTGGCGCGTCAACCCGGGAGATCCGCATGTCCCTTGACCTCCAACATCCCACCAGGACCGATCAGGCCAACAACAGGCAAGGGTGCCTTCACCGTAACTTCCAAGGTTCGTATCCCATCAATACTGACTTCAGTCGACGTGACGTCACGGGCAAAATCGTGGTTCAAGGCGCCACCGATCAACTCAGCGGTCCTGGCCCGGGCATCCATGAAAGTGCGGTCCGACAACGCCCCGTAACGCGCACCCGACGCCGCTGCATCAATGAGTGTGTTCCGCACATGCAGGACCAGCATGAGTTGAACAATCGACATAAAAAACATAGTCAGCAATGCACCAACCAACACGAAGTCAACCACCGCGGATCCGCGCTCCTTTGCGGCTCCGGCTGGCCCTACGGAAACACGGTCGTGGGTGATCCATGTAGCACGTTCCATCACGCGCGCTACTTGCCTACCTTGCTCATTGCCTGATTGAAGAGGTCGCTCAGCGCCGGCGTGGCGATGGCAAGAAGTCCTGCCACGAGGATCGCGGACATGAGGGTGATCATCACCCAGCCCGGTACGTCACCACGTTGGCGGTCACTCCGCAGCGGCAACGCTCTGCGTGTGATCAGCCCGAACAACCAAGAGGAGCCGAGCAGCAGGAGTGATAGTACGGACAGTTTGCGTGCACTTTGTTTCATGATTTTCCTTAAGGTTTCGAGAAGTGTTGACGTGTTGTGGCGTCTTGGAGCGTGGCGCGTTAAGCGACTACCTAGTTGGCTTGATGGCTGGACGTCAAAGGCTCATTTCCAATGCAGCGATAGCAGGGAAAGCGGCGAATACTACGGTCAGGGGCAGCACTCCGAAGACGAGCGGCACCATCATGGCAATTTCTTTTCGCCCCGCGGACTCCATGAGTTCCCGCTGTGCGGCATCGCGGACGTCCGCCGCCTGCGCCCGGAGAACGTCTGCCAAGGGCGTCCCGCGTTCCACAGCCACCACCAGTCCGTCGATGAACCTGACCAAAGGTGGCAGTTCCGCCCTTGACGAGAAAGCCTGGAGCGCCTCAGTCAGGGGCTTACCGGATCGTGTATCCGCCAGGATTGTGGCGAACTCCCCGGAGAGCTCACCGTTGGAGCTCCGACTTACCCTGTCCATCGCGCCCATTGCGCTCTCCCCCGCAGCGACGGCGAGCGCCATCAACTCCGCGAGGCTGGGAAACTCAGACAACATCCTTGATTCGCGTCGTTTGATCGTCTGCCCCAACAGATAGTCGCGCAACAGGTAACCGCCCAGTGCGCTTCCGATGACCGAGATGCAGGACACCACCGGGCTGAACCGGCCGGCACTGGCGCCGGCAACAACCACGATGACAGCAAGCACAAAAGCGACTCCGGCCCAAAGAAGCTGCTCGGCCCGGAAGTCCAGCGTTGATTTAGTTGAACCGGCACGGGCAAGGCGCTTTGCAAGGGCGGTGGAGCCTACGTTGAAGCGGGACATGGAGGAGACCGCATCGCGGATGATAGGCCGGAGTATTCGTTCCAGGGGTCCAAACGGCGTGAGATTGTGCGTGGGCCTGCGGAGAAGGCGTGATTCGAGATTCTGCGACTTCAACTGCGGTTCGATGCGCTCGGAGAACCTCGTTCCCCGCATGAACGGGAGCCTCGCCAGGATTAACCAGCATCCGGCACCCAGAAGCAGGCCGCACAGCAAGGCTAAAGCGGTTGACGTGTTCATCCGAAAACCCGCTCGTCCTCTGGCAAGGCGCCGACCCGAAGCATCACGGAGTAGCAGAAAGCAGAGACCACAAGGCCTCCAAGCAACACCATGGCGCCGATGCCGGAGTTGAACGCAAGCATGGCTTCAGGCCTGCTTGTCATGACCACCAAAACTATCCAGGGCGCGGCTACGGCGAGTCTGGCTGCATTGATGGTCCATGATTGACGGGCTTCAAGCTCGCTACGCGTCCGTGCGCTATCACGAAGGAAGCCCGACAAAGTCCCCAACATCCGCCCGAGGTCGGAGCCGCCCACTTCGCGGGTCATTCGCAAGGCCTCGATGATGCGATCGGCCACGGGATCAGCGAGGCGCTCTTTGAGTTTGTTCACCGCAGCCTCAAAATTGCCGGTGGCTCTGTAGTCGGACCCGAAATCCAGGAACAATTCCCGCAGTTCTTCGGGCCCGTTGTGTCCCAGCTGTATCAAAGCCTCCGGTAGTGCGAGACCGGCACGGATCGCTGAGCGCAAGTGGTCCACTACGTCCGGCCATAGCTGCCGCAGTGCGTTCCTGCGCTTCCCCGCCCGCCAACGCACAATGGCAAAAGGAACCCAGGAGCCGAAAATTGCGAAACACAGTGCAATTGGCGGGGATCCTGTCAGCACATAAAACGCAAGCAGTGCAAAGAGGCCAAATCCGGCGCAGGTTAGCAGGAGTCCGCCACCGGAAACTTTCTCGATTCCTGCTGACATCAGGAGAAGGTCCAGGCGTCGGGGTCTGTGTCGTTTGGGTTCAGAGGGTGGCTGGACCCACGTGGACCACCACACGAGAAAGACTCCCAAGCCGGCGATGATCCCCAGGAGAGGCGCCATCAGTTCGACTCCAGCAGGGCAGCCACGTCAAAGCCTGCACGCGCAAACTTTTCCGCTGCAGGCATGGAGTTGGCCCGGGGCTGCAGCCGCCCCGCAACCATCCCGAAAACTCCGGAGGACTCGATGATCCCGTTCTCCACCCTCCGTCCCAGGGACAGGATCTCTGTCACCTGCCTGCGCCCGGTTGAATGACGACCGCAGTGCACTACGAGGTCAATGCATGATGCGACAGTCGGCACCACGAAGGCGCTTGAAATATTAGCCCCGGCCAAGAGCGGGAGGGTGCAGATCTTGGTGACAGCGTCATGGGCGGAATTGGCGTGCACAGTACACATCCCGGGTAAGCCTGAGTTCAGTGCAATGAGCATGTCCAGGCTTTCCGCTTCGCGAACCTCTCCTACTATCAAGCGATCAGGACGCATTCGGAGCGCTTCCTTGACAAGCCGCCGCAGAGGAATTTCGCCCTCACCCTCAAGGTTGGGTTGGCGGCATTGCAAACCCACCACGTCGCGCAGAGGCAGCTGTAGCTCAAAGATTTCCTCAACAGTGATGACGCGTTCACGGGAACCGATGCTTGAAGCCAGGCAGTTCAACATGGTGGTCTTCCCCGCTTGGGTTGCCCCCGACACCAGAATGTTCAATCCGCTGGCTACCGACGCTCCCAGGAATCTGGCAGCCTGGGGTGTCAGGCTGCCGAGCTCAACCAGATGTTCGAGCCGGCTTGCCCTTGCGATGAACTTCCTGATGTTAACAGCCCAGTGCTTTCGGGTGATGTCCGGGATCGCTACATGCAATCTGGAACCGTCCGGAAGGGCCGCGTCCACAAAAGGGGACGAAAGATCCACACGGCGCCCGGAACTCTTGAGCATCCTTTCAACAAGATCGTGCACTTGCTGCTCACTAAGACTGATGGCCGTCAGCTCGGACTCCCCATTGCGGGCCACGTAGATTTCGTGCGGCGCGTTGATCCATACCTCTTCAATTCCGGGATCATCCAGAAGTGGCTGCAGGGGGCCAAATCCGGCCACCGCATCAAAGATTTGTTGTCGGGCGGCCTCGAGCTGTCCGAGCGAAGGCAGCGGGCCCAGTAATGCCCGTTCGTCGTAATCGTTGACTGCGGCGTCCACTAGGAGCCGCACGTCCTTGGCTTGTTCCAATGGATCCAAGCCGCGGCGTCGTATGAGCTCCCGGACTTCTCCTTCGACGATTTCTACAGCATCCACATCTTTCCCCGATGATCGCGAGCACGTAAACGAGAGGCGCATCTCGAGTTCTCACGCTAGGCGAGCGGATTCGGGGCCTCAAGTTGCCGTGAAGCGCATGTGGATAACTGTCACCAACTGTCACCTCAGCATCGTCAATCCCACTAGTCACTCCAGTTTCGGAATGTTAGGGTAAGCCCGTTAGGAGCTGGCCTTTGGTCTCATGCGCAAGCGCCCGCCCTGGAGCTTGTCCGCAAGCCACCCCATGCGCCGCTGAGCCGCGGTACAGGGCCGGATGTGAAAATGAACATTAAGTGGATGGACCCGGTCCGCCGCATCACGCTGGCACGTGCAGCCCTGGCGCTCACTCTCGCCTTGGTGGGGGGAAGTTGCCTTGGGGCGCCTGCAGGGGCCCAGACCCCCGGACCGCAACCGGCTCCGCAGTCGGAAGCCCAGGACACTTCGCCATCGCAGGGTCCCCGCCCGGCCGGAAACGGTTCCGGATCAGCGACCCCCGGCAGCGAGTTGCCGGGTAATACGTTGGTACCCAAGCAGCAAGAGCCGCTGCCCGCCGTCGAACCTTCACCAGCTGTTGCACCGCCGCAAGCCTCGAAGGCCTTGGGGCAGGGTGAAGCCCAACGGCCGACGCCCCAGGCAACGCCTGGCACCGCACCCAATGCCGATGCCATGAAAGCGGCCATGCGGGCAGCAATTCCGGCCGGTGGCGCTGAAATGGGCCAGCGATCGCCAAGGGTGTTGTCGTCAAAGCAACAGAGCGCAAGTGCACCGCCTTCGGGAGCACGTTCAATAGGCGGAGCAGTGAATTCGGTGGTTCCCATGGCGGCCGACCCGGGTCACTGGCGCCCAACCATCGGCATCGCCGGGCAGGATGTCAGCGCCCACCAAGGCAACGTCAACTGGCAAAGCCAATGGAACCAAGGTTCCCGATGGGCCTACGTCAAGGCGTCCGAAGGCAACTACTACCTCAATGAAAACTACACACAGCAGTACAACGGCTCCCGTGACGTAGGCATGGTCAGGGGCGCCTACCACTTCGCTATCCCCAACTGGTCATCGGGCGCGGACCAGGCCAGGTACTTCGTGGCAAACGGTGGCGGTTGGACTGCCGACGGTTACACCCTCCCGCCCGTCCTGGACATCGAATACAACCCCTACGCCGGACGCACCATCAACGGCTTCTACTTCGGCAACACTTGCTACGACATGTCTAAAGCCCAGCTCGGACAATGGGCGGCTGATTTTGGTAACACCGTCAAGGCCCTCACCGGCCGCTTCCCTGTCATTTACAGCACCACCGATTGGTGGAACACCTGCGTAGGGAACCCGACCTTCGGAAACTATCCGCTGTGGCTCGCTTCCTATTGGAACAACCCCACCAACTCGCCCGGGAACATGCCCGTCAGTTGGGACAACTACACCATGTGGCAGTACAGCAGCACCGGTCCCTTTGAAGGTGATTCAAACATCTTCAATGGCACCTATGACCAGCTTCGAACCTTCGCGCGAGGCGCCTCCCGCCCTTCCAGCCCTTCGATCCGATCCGGGGCCGACCTACTCGCCGTCATGCCCTCCGGGCGCCTGGACAATTTCCCGGCGGACGGACAGGGCCGCATCACAGGGCCGGTAGCCATAGGGTCCGGTTGGGGAACCGCGCAATCCGTCCACGTCGTTGACTGGAACCAGGACGGCGTCCAGGACATCCTCGCTCAATGGTCGGATGGCTCGCTCCAAGTCTTCAGAGGAACGTCGGGCGGCGGTTTCCTCACTCCGATACTCGTGGGAACAGGGTGGCAGGAGATGTCGCTGACCGTGGGATGGTGGAACTCCAAGGACGCATATCCCGGTGTTATTGGGCAGGATGGCAAAGGAAACCTCTACCGCTATACGAATGCCGGCGCGGGCGCCCTCAGCGGCGGCGTGCTGATCGGGACCGGATTCGGTGGGCACCAGTTCAACCAATTGGACTTCGACGGTGACGGCAACCAGGACATCGTCTCCCGAACCAACGATGGCACTATGCGCCTCTACCGTTCAAACGGCGTAGGTTCGTTCTTTGCCGAACCGAGCCGGGTGATTGGAAACGGCTGGTCTGCCATGACATCGGTGAGCTCCGCAGCCGGTTTCAACGGCGCCGGTTCGCAGGGACTTCAAGCCCGAACCGCCAACGGCGACCTTTACTACTATCCTGCGGTCTCCGAGTCCTGGGGTAACCGCTTCCTCATCGGCGTGGGCTGGAATGACGCAAACGTCATCAGTGGAGCGCCTGTCAACGTCGAGGCAACTCTGGGAGTCGACACGCAAGACGTCGTCGCTGCCCGCCAGGACGGCAACCTGTACCGATACCCGGGATCAGGTTCCACTTCCTTACTGCCTGCCGAACTTATCGGCGTACAGTGGACCGGCCTAAAGGCAGGTTTCCTGACAGACTGGAACAAAGACGGCGCCTTGGACATCCTTGCGCAATGGAATGACGGGCGGCTCAGCGTCTACCCGGGGTTCAAGGGTCGTGGCTACGGGGCCCCGATCAGCCTCGGCACCGGCTGGAAGGACTGGACCCTCACAGTGGGTTCGTGGAAGAAGTCCGATGCCAGGCCCAGCATCGTAGGATACGACCCCTCAGGTCGTTTATTCCATATCAGCAACCCGTCCGGCACCGGATTGGGAGCGCGCGTGCAGATTGGTACGGGTTGGTCCGGCTTGAGCATCATCCAGATGGACTTCGACAAAGACTCGAATATGGATCTCCTGGCCAAGAATACTGCCGGCGAGTTGGTGCTCTACAGATCAAATGGCAGTGGATCATTCGTGCAGGAACCGGCCAACACCGTGGGGGTTGGCTGGAACGTGATCAACAGCTATGGAGCCATCCGTGGATTCGCCGGAGCCGGGTCCACCGGAATCCTGGCACGGACAACTGGCGGCGATCTGCGTTACTACCCTCTGGGACAGAAGGGAAGCTGGGGCACGCCCACCAGGGTGGGCACCGATTGGGGCGCTCTGAAAATTTTCACCCCCGCCGGTTAGGCCCCCGCCGGTTAAGCCCCCCCGGATCGGCCCAGCTCAGCTGAGGTCCCGGAATTTGAGAAGGACCTGCACGCTCCATAATTGAGCGTGCAGGTCCTTTCGCATTTGGAAAAACTCTCTAAAGGAAACAAATAATGTTTCGGTCGAAGGACGGGGTCTAAATCACGGGGTTGCGTGATCTAATGAAGGTGGTCTCACGTATTGGCTGTTCAGCGCATTCGGGAAACGGGCTTTGTTTGGGGGCAAACGAAGGTCACCAATGCGCACAATCAAGGAGTGATCTTTCATGGCGTTTACCGTTTCAACGGCCAAGGTCAGCATTTCGCCGCCGCTTGACGTCAATCCCTACATGGCGGGGTACGGGACTCTCGACGGCGGCCGGGAGGCCACCAGCAGTGCACCCTACGAATCATTGTGGGTTCGTGCGATCGTACTGTGGGAAAACGGCTCCCCCAACCTGATCATGAGCGTGGACATTCTTGCCCTCCCCAGGTCTATCCACCAACGGGCCCGGCAACGGATCCTGGCGCTGGCGGGCTGGTCCAACGGCGACATCCTGATCCAGTCCACGCACACCCACAACGGACCGGCCGTGGTGGACACCCTGCATCCGTTCATGTGCTATGGGTTGTCGGATCTGTCCATGGTGGAGACGTACAGCCAGCATTTGGAGAACGATCTCGTACAGGCTGCCAGTGAAGCGCTGAACGCAGCCCAGACGCCGGTCACCTTGGACTACAAAGTCACCACTGCCAGCATCGCGTACAACAGGGTGGGATTGCCCTATCTTGAGAACACTGTTCCGGTCATCGTCGCGCGCAAGCCAAACGGCAACGCCGCTGCGGTTATTTTCAACTACGCTTGCCACCCTGTGGCCGCTGGTATGCGCACGCTTTTCGACGGCGATTATCCCGCCGGAGCATGCAACTACATCGAAAACACCAACCCCGAGTGCTTTGCCTTGTTCCTCCAGGGAGCGGCTGGAGACCAGAACCCCATGGGAGTGCCCAGCTGGGAGCTGAGGGATGAGTATGCCACCACCCTCGGCGCTGCTGTTGACCGGGCCATGCAAACACCGGGAAGGTCCATTGGCAGCCCCCTCCAGACCAGCTATCAGGAAGTGCAGATCCCGCTGGACATCACGCCCACGGCCGGGAACATGGCAGCGGTACGCGCCGCTTACGCTTCCCGTCTGCCCAATCTGGACGGAAACCCGGCGTGGTACGGCCGCCATGCCCAAGTCATGATCGGTCGAATCGATAGCGGCAGCTATGAGACGTCGGTTGTCTGCCCGTTCCAAGTGTGGAAGTTCGGGGGCAGCCCTCAGCTGAGGATCGGAATCGTCGGTGGAGAGCTGGTCAGCGGCTATGCCGCATACTTCCGTGGAAGATTCGGAGGCGCCAACGGAGTGATTGTTGGTGGTTACGGAAACGAGTCCTGCTACTACGTCCCCAGTGCGCAGTTCCTGCCACCCTATTCATCCGGGGGCAGCTACGAGGGCGGCTGGGATCCTGACCATCCGGGCATTGCGGGAGGCTCCATGACCGTTTACGGACACATCGGCCACTTCCGGGGTGGAACAACAGGCGTTGAAGCAACGGTCATCAACACCCTGAACTCGATGTTCGCCTGAAAACCATCACTGTGGAAGGCCCTGGTCCAAGGAGCAGGGCCTTCGACGGTTGCACCATTTTGTAGCGGTATCGATACCCGATTCCGGGGCAAATTCATTGACCGGCACTCGCGGTACGACAACCATGGAGGTGGAGGTCATCATGAGAACCTTGTACCCGGCCGCTGCGGCGCTGATACTGCTGATTGCCGGATGCTCCGGGCCAACAGCACCGCCCGCCCCTACCGCCCCTTCCTCCGCGTCGGCACCTCCGAGCTCAACTCCTTCATCGCCAGCGTCGGATCCCGAACCCACCACAGCAACTAGTGGCAGCGGCCAGGGTGCCGGTGCCCCTGATGATTCGGGCCGGTTTCTCTATACGTGCTCGAACCTCAACGAGGCTGTTCCGGATGTTACGTACTCAAGCCTTGCCGAGGTGTGGGCTTCGACAGAATATGTGCGGCTGTCTTCATGCACCGCGAGCTTTGAAGGCCCCCTTCCCTTCGAACCCACTGAGGATGAAGCAAGGATCATCTCCCTGGCAAAGCCCGGCATTACTCCGTCAGAAGGTCTCGACACCTACCTGACGGCACTGGCACTATGCACGCGGGTCAGCGATGACGCTGCGTCAGAGCTTTTCGGACGAAGCAGCCGGCAGATGCTGCAGGCCGCCAGCGAGCTTTGCCCGAGGGCACCACAAGGAAGAATCATAGGGCTCTGGGCATCAGGCGAACGGGCTGCAGACGGCGAGTATGCAGTAGCCGACGGCGGCCTGGTTCCGGGGAAGTTCCAGCTCCGGAAGACCCCGCCCGAGGCCTGCACCTGGTCGGTCTCGGCCTCTGATGGCAGCAAAAAGGCCTCGGGCGGGGCAGCAGAAGGTCAATCCGGAATAATCCTTGAAGAAAAAGACGTCCTAACTAGTGACAAATGCGGAATTTGGGAGAAGATGGAGTAATGCAGCCGGTAACGGCTGGGGCGAAAATCCAACTGCATGCGGAGCTGGGGAGCATCCGAATGAAGTGGGGATCCCTCGGTGGACATGCCAAGACGCGTTGTCGTCCAGCTTGGCCTAGCCGGTCTCGTTCTTACAGGCTGCTCGGTCAAGGTCGTTGAAAATGTTGAGCCATTCAAACTGGGCGTGACGAATGCCGGCGATGCCGACAAACCACGCGTCGAAAGACCTGAACCAGTAAAGCGCTATCAATTCGAGTGTCGCGGACCCAACGGGAATCCGCTCATCATCTTGTCGAGCCTTCAAGAGGTTTGGGCAAACACCCAATACAAAAAATTCTCCGACGTCGTAGTGACTTATGTGGGCCCTCAGCCCCAAGTATTGGAAGCGGAAGAAAATGCCGCGGTTAATGTCGCTGTAGAAGCCGGAGCCACCGGCGCGCGCACTGACATTTGTCTTGCGATTATCAAAGCCTGCACCAGAAACAATCCGCCAACCATCAGTACCGCACTCTATGGGCTTGGTGGAGTTCCCATTGTTAAGGGAGCGCTCACGCTGGCCCCCATGGCACCTCAGGCCGCAGTCCTGACCAAGTGGCTGAAGGAAGTGGCGTGATGGAACAGCAAAAAAGGAACGACGCCGGTTGGCGGCTTCGGGGACACAAGATCATCACAGCATTGGCTGCGGTTCTTCTGACGGTGGCAGGTATGTCGGCGGTGGTCTCAAGCACCCCAGCCCATGCAGACCAACAGAAACAAATCATTGGGATCGGGCTTACCAAGCCGGCGGGGACGGTGCTGGACCCGATTGGGCGGATGTGGGTTTCAGACAGCGTGGCCGGTTTCTGCCGGATGTCCGAACCAGTGAACGGAAATGCAGGCACCATTGAACAGGACACGTGCCTGGGCGGAACCTCACCCGATGCCGGGCCAGGACCCAAGGTTCCAGGAGTCTCCATCGTCCTTGATCCGACGCCTGGATCCATAGGCAACGGTGATGAGACAGCATTCATCCCCGACTCCGCTGTGGGGAGTTCACATCTTGTCCGGGCAGTGTGGAATCCGCCGCTGGACCTCTTCGAATACAGCAGTACGCTGACGGTCCTAGATGGCGACGTTCGTCCCAATGCAGTTTCCGACGGCCCTGACGGCAACATTTACCTGTCTTTCGCAAATGCCCGCTCCATCATCAAGATCGTTGATCCGACCATCATGCATCCGAGCATCGAATCCATCGCATCGGTCACCACTCGGGCGCTGGGCCTTGTTGCAGCAGGCTGGGACAGCAACGGACACGTCAGTGTCTATGTACTCGAAACCAGTGGCCTCCGGGCATTCTCCGCTCCGGGCAACGGTGAAATGACAGATTACGTACCGTTGACCTCCTACAACGTAGGCGTCGCTTCAGCGATCTTCTACGACTACGACGCCCACGTTATCTACACAGGGACGAGCAGCGGCACCACGGCGGGCGCAGACAAGGTATCGCGGCTAAACCTCAGCACCGGCGCAGTCGACAACCAATGGGCCTTGGGATTCAGCAAAATCAGCGGCCTGGGCATGCGTGGGGGTCAACTTCTGGTCCTGGACGATCCGGGACAACTGGGCTCAACCCCGGGTACCGGCCGGGGCAGTATCAGCATCCTTGGCGGCGCGGTGGCCAAAATTACCTCAGGACCCACGCTGGCCAACGGTGCACTGGCCCCCAACCCCGAATTCACCAATGACACCACACCAACGTTCGTTGTGACCGCTGAACCGGCCGGCAGTGCCTTGGAATGTTCAATGGGCGGCACGTGGGTGAACTGCACAGGCGGAACGTATACGTCAGCTGCACTGCTCAACGGACCCCAGACCTTCTCCGTAAGGCCTGCCCCGGGTGGAGTCCCGGTGTCCAGGAGCTTCACTGTGGACACGGTCGCACCTGCTGCGCCTGTCTTCACCGCTCCAAACAGTGGACAGGTAGTCAACGGTAAACCTGTCCTGGGTGCCACGTTCGAGCCGGGAACAGCGCTCACCTGTTCAGTCGACTCGACGGCCGACGCCGCTTTCCAGGCTTGTGTACCCGGAGACACTTTCACGCTCACCACAGAAGGTGCGCACACTTTGAGGATCCGCAGTACAGACCGGGCCGGCAACGTCAGCCCCGTTGCTGCACAAACAGTGACAGCTGATCTGACCGCCCCCCAGGTGGCCATCACAGCTCCGGCCAGCGGAGCTACCGTAGGTGCTGGCTACCAGTTCCAATTTGGCTCCAGCTCCCCGGACGTGGCGGGATTCCGCTGTCGCTTGGGAACCGATGCCTTTACCGCATGCACCTCGCCGAAGGTCTACGCGGACATCGCGAACGGACCAAAGAGGTTCGAGGTAGAGGCCAGGGACGGGGCAGGCAACACCACTGTTGCGGGCGTCAACTTCACGGTCTTCGTAGCTGACACGACTCCACCGACGGTGACAGCCAGTCCCGTAGGCGGAACGTACGGACCTGCAACCAAGGTCACGCTGACCGCGAATGAGCCCGATGCCAAGATCTACTACACGGACAATGGCACCACTCCCACCGCTGCCAGCACGCTCTACACCGGTCCCATCACCATGGGAAACAAGACCATCCAGTACATTGCCGTGGACGCAGCCAACAATGCCTCCGCCCCTCAATCCCAGGTGTACGTACTGGACAACGTCGCCCCAACGGTGACTGCAAGCCCCTTGGGCGGAAAGCTCACCCTTGGTCAAAAGGTCACGTTGACTACGGAGTCCGGGGCGAAGATCTACTACACCACGGACAACTCCACTCCAACCGTTTCAAGCCCCTCCGGGACCACGACGGTGACAGTTACTCCGGCGTCCACTACCACGGTGAAGTACTTCGCGGTTGATGCTGCCGGGAACCAATCCGCGGTGGCCTCGCAGACGTACACACTTCCAGCGGCGCCGGCAAACACTTGGAAGGACTACAACTCCGACGCCAAGAATGACGTCCTCGCCAGGGACGCGGCTGGTACGTTGTGGCTCTATCCGGGCAATGGCACCGGCGGTTGGTTGGGCAAGGTCAACACCGGTACATCGTGGAACAACTACAACCTGATCATCCCCACGCGGGACTTCAGCGGCGATGGACGAAGCGATGTGCTGGCGAGGGATGCGTCGGGCCAGATCTGGCTCTTCAGGGGCAACGGCGCAGGTGGGTGGCAACCTGCGGAAGCTGTAGGTGCCGGCTGGAGCGGCTTCACGGCCGTGTTGGCACCGGGCGACTTCAGCGGAGACGGCAAATCCGATGTCCTGGCCAGGGATGCCTCCGGAGTGCTGTGGCTCTACAAGGGTGACGGACTAGGTAAGTTCAGCGCCGGCCGGACCCAGGTCGGAGCAGGGTGGAACGTCATGAATGCCATCTTCAGCACCGGCGACTTCAACGGTGATTCGAAGACCGATGTCATTGCCCGGGATACGGGCGGCGGCTTGTGGCTCTACCCAGGCAACGGCGGCAGCGGCTGGGGAACGCGCACGCAGATCGGCAGCGGATGGAGTGGCATGACGGCGCTGCTCGGACCTGGCGATTTCAACGGCAACGGCAAAGCTGATGTCCTCGCCCGGGATGCCAACGGCAATCTGTGGCTCTATCCCGGCAACGGTTCCGGCGGCTGGCTGGCCTGGGGCCAGGTCGGCAACGGATGGCAAGGATTCACTTCGCTCCCCTGATAGGGGCCGGACGTAGCTTGCTGTTTCGAGGGGTGCATCGGAGAATATCCGGTGCACCCCTTTTGTCTGCCATGGGCGGCGAAGCTGCTGCCCTTCCACAGAAGGCATCCAACAATGAACTAGACTGAGGGTTTGCAAGGAACTCGTGACACCAGCGTTGCGGGCTGCGGCTGGCGTTCAAGAATTCGTCGGCACGAACTACCGAGGAGAGTCTTGACTTTCGACCAGGCAGGCCAACCGGATCTCTCCGTTGTGATCCCGGTCTATAACGGAGAACGGATTTTGGCGGCAACAATGGCCCGTCTTTCCGGCTACTTGACCAGTGGCACCTCCGAGATCATCATCGTGGAGAATGGTTCTTCCGACAAAACACTCGAGGTCGCCCACAAGCACGCGGTGGACACTCCCCACGTGACGTTCCAGGTTCTCCAGAGCCAAAAGGGCATGGGAAATGCCTACCGCAGGGGCATCGAAGCCAGCTCCGGCCGCCGGGTACTCCTTACGGCCGACGATCTCCCCTTCGGCACGGATGATCTGGACGAAGACAAGAAACTAGCCACCAAACCACACGTTGTCATCGGTTCGAAGGCCCACAAGGACTCGGTCACTGAGCGAAGTGCAATCCGTGGAATCACCACCTTCGGCTTTAAGACCCTGCGTCAGGTCATCCTTGGATCCAAGATCGGCGACTCCCAGGGAACCCTGATTGTTGACGGCGAGTGGCTTCGAAGCATGGTTGACCGCTTCGACGATCCCGGGTTCCTCTTCAGCACCCAAGTCGTCTATGCCGCTGAAAAGCAAGGCTTCCAGATCGTCGAAGTGCCCGTCACTCTGGCACCCGACGACGAACCGGGCGAAACAACCATCCGGACTGCCGACGTCGTGAAGATGTTCAAAGGACTGGTGGCCATGCGTCGCCGCCGGCGGGAGTTCGCCGCGGCTCCCAGCGCGGGAACGCACGCCTCATGACGGATTCAATCGCAGAGACTCCGTCAAACGACAACGATCTGAACCAGGAACAGCCGCCTGCAAAGACCACGAAAGCCAAGCTGGTTGACTTCGCACGGCGCGCGCTGGTGGTCATCGTTTTCGCCGCCGCAGTGTACTTCATTGCAGTCCAATGGCCGCAGGTGCAGGCCACAGTTTTCGCCCTGCAGTGGTGGCAGGTCCTGCTGTCCCTCTTGGCACTCATCCCTGGTGTTCTCCTCGGGATGTTTATGTGGCGCGTCGTCATGGCAAGCCTCCTACGGTCAGTAGACATCGAACCCCAGGGCTTGGTGCTCAACCAGATCTACCTCGTCGGCCAAATCGGCAAATACCTGCCCGGTTCCGTGTGGGCGTTCGTGCTGCAGATGGAGCTTGGACGTAAGAACGGCATCGCGCGTGCGCAGGTGTTCGTTGCATCCCTGGTGAGTACGGGGATCACCATCGGAGCGGCATTGGTAGTTGGAGCTTCGGCTCTTCCGATACTGGTCCAGCGTCAGCCAAATCTGCAGTGGCTGTACGTCATACTCCCTGTAGTGATCCTGGCGATGAACCCGAACGTTGTGACGTTCCTGGTCAATATCGTCCTGCGGGTCTTCCGCCGTCCGCCGCTTCCCGAGCGTATTCAGGCCAACACCATGGTGAAGGCCTTCATCCTTGGCGTTCTGATGTACCTGTGCTTTGGCCTGCACTTGTGGATCCTGGTCGGCCACGAGGCCACCCTGGACCTCGCGACGTTCCTGGTCCTGACCGGCGCTTTGGCGCTTGGCATGACCTTGGGTGTACTCGCATTCCTGCTTCCTGCCGGCGTTGGTGCCCGGGAAGCCATCCTCATCCTTGCCCTGGCCGGAATGATGAGCGCCGGCGCTGCAACAGCAATCGCAGCCCTGTCACGAATCATGTTCACCATTGCGGACCTGCTGTGCGTCGGTATCGCTTTTGTTCACTTCCGGTGGCGGCAGCAGTCCGTCTCCAAGACCCCCGCTGACTCCACCGCCGAGGCCAAGTAGCGGGTTCCGGATGCCCCGGGCCAATATTCAGACTTATGCCGCGCGCTAAGGAGCAAGCCAAGACCATGACAGCAGGAACATCCGGGGCTACTGCCCAGCGCCCGCCGGTTGCCCGGCGGCGCTACTTCTTGCAGCACGACTGGCATTGGGGCATAGTCACTGCCGCCATAGCAGCCGTCGCCTCCATCATCCCCCGACTCTTCAACCCCACGTTCTATTACTGGGACGACATGATGCAGTCCTTCCTCCCTCTGTGGCGGCACATGGGCGAGGAAATACGGTCCGGCCGATTCCCGCTCATGGAGCCAGGCGGCTGGGTTGGCGGGAACATTGTGGCCGAGGTGGGCTACGGTATCTTCAACCCGGTCAACATCGTCAACTCTGTTATTGTTTCGAACTTCGAGAACCTGTCTCTGGCGAGCTATTTCATCATCGTCCAGTTCATCGCGTTGCTCGCATTTGGTACGTTCATGCTGGCCCGCGATTACGGTTCCAACCGGCCGCTTGCCTTGGCCGCCGGCGTAGCCATCCCCTTCAGCGGCTTCACGCTCTTCTACGAAGCAGCCCGCTGGCCGGGAGGCCTCATGGCCTTCGCTTGGATTACCGTTTTCTGGTGGTCGGTCCGACGCTACGCACGTCGCAACACCTCCCCGTTCCTGCCGTTCCTGTTGGGCTTCCTTACCATGACGGCCGGAAATCCCTACGGAGCCATTGGCGTCATCCTGGTCCTGGCAGCAGTCGCCGTCGAACTGATGCTGATGAGGCACTGGCGTCGGCTCATTCCAATCGTCATCGTCGGCGCCTTGGTGGGTCTGACCGCTGTCCTGGTCTATTTCCCCCTGCCACTCAGCTCCGCGGTGACCGTTCGCCAGCAGAACGAAATCCTGAATGACCTCTTTCTCGCTCCGGACATGTCATCGCTGCTAACGATGAGTACATCCTCGATGATGCCTCGGATCAACAACTTCTGGGCCCCCATAGACAACGTTCCCTCAAGTTACTTGGCGTGGTTCGTCCTGCCTTTGCTTCCGTGGCTGGATTTCCGCAGCTTCCGTAACCGCTCGCGCCAAATATTCAGCATCTACATCATCACTGGCATTTACTTCCTGCTGACCTTTGCCCCCTCCCAGGTGCTCGTCTTCCGCTGGCCCATCCGACTCATCGAATACGTCTACCTCGGCGTCATCGTCCTCGTCGCGGTGGTGGCCTCAGCCGGTTTGAAGACCTCATCCTGGAAGAAACGGTTGTTCATCACCGTCGCCATCCTCGGCTTTGGGACCTACCGGGCCTGGTCCATGGTGCCCGGCGGCGGCAAATGGCAGATTTTCACACTGTTCGTGACGCTTGTTCTGGTGGCTTTGGCTGTACTTGGATGGAAACGATTCGGCTACCGGGGGCTGGCGGCAGTGATGGTGGTGGGAACGATCGCGACGCTGGGCATGCAGTCCAGGCAGTTCATCCCTAACAATGCTGTTGCCGGGATCGGTTCCCCGGTGGATGCGGACACGCTCCGTGACGCCACCAGTAACTACAAAGGCAACACAATCCAGATCTTCAACACTATGAAGATCACTGGTCAGGAATTCACTGAGGGCCGCCTCCTCTACGGCAATCAGATCCTCAATGCAGACGTCAACAACAGCATGGGCCGCTATAGCGGAATCAGCTTCACTACATATGTCAATGCCTTGTGCATGAACTACCGGGGCGAGACCTGTCCTCTGGCCTACACTGAGCTGTTCAAACAGGCCTCCGGGGAAATCGACGTAACGTTGGCTGACGTTCTTCAGGTCGAGACGGTGTCCGTCCAAAAGACTCTGATCGCCCCTGACCAACTCACCGTTGCCCCGGGCTGGTCAATTGTGGCCTCGGATGAGACCAGGACCATCCTTCAGCGGGATAACCCGTTGCCCTATCCAGGTACCGTTTCCTGGGCTTCAGATGGCATCTCCGTCAAGGATTCCGTCAGGAACGGCAATGACGAACACATCACCTTGTCCGGAGACGGCACTGCGGGAAAGCTGACGCTTGCCCGTCTCGCATGGCCCGGCTACACCGTCACGGTTGATGGCGAACCGCAGAAGCTCACGCAGGGTCCCGCCGGAGTAATACTGGTGGATGTCCCGGCCGGCGCCACATCCGTGGACGTAACGTTCACGACGCCGGGCCTCACCATGGGTCTCGCCGCTCAGGGCGCTGCATGGTTCGGCATTCTGTTGTTCACGGTATTCCACTATGTTCGTCGGCATCGCCGCACGCGGTCAGAGGCAGACGTTTTACCGGTTTCAGCTGAGAAGGTCGCTGTCTAAGCGGCTGAAAGGCAGTAGAGCCACCCATAAGTCAGAAGAGCGTCCGCCCCAAAGGGGGCGGACGCTCTTCTTTGTGGACCCCTGGCAGGTGCCTTCAGCAGCCCTTAAGTAGTGCGGGCGGGGCCCCGGTCCCGCCTATTGCTACTCACATACGACAAAGGCCACCGCGCATCATACAGAGATGATGTGCGGTGGCCATATTACTGTCCACCGTAGTGTTCAAACAGCCAGTACCTGCTAGTTGCTATCGCGAAGCCATGCCACAGCCTGGTCAGCGGGGCCTTCAAACTGCACCGTGCCGGAGGCAAGCACAACTCCCCTGTCGCAGATGCGCGAGATCATGTCGAGGTCGTGGCTGACCACAACCAGCGTCCGTCCCTCATCCGAAAGCTGCTTGATTTTAGCCAGACACTTCTTCTGGAAGGGTTCGTCGCCCACCGCCAAAATCTCATCCACCAAGAAGATATCGGGCTGAGTGTGGACTGCTACTGCGAAAGCAAGCCTCAGGAACATACCGGAGGAATAGAACTTCACTTCGGTGTCGATGAACTGCTCTATCTCGGAGAACGCAACGATTTCGTCGAACTTCTCGTTGATTTCCTGCTCGGTCATTCCGAGGATAGCGGCATTGAGGAAGACATTCTCGCGACCGGACAAGTCCGGGTGAAAACCTGCGCCAACTTCGATCAACCCGGCAACGCGACCCTTCGTGCGGACTGTGCCTTTGTCCGGCAGGATAACGCCGGAGATGAGTTTCAACAGCGTGGATTTACCCGAGCCGTTGAAACCCAACAAAGCCACGGTCTCCCCTGGCTGAATCTCGAAGCTCACGTCATGGAGTGCATCGAACTTCTTGCTGAGGTCGCTTTTCCGGCCCTTCACCAGCCATACCAGGGTCTCCTTGAGGGAGTGCGAATGGCGGAGATTGAAGGTCTTCTTAAGGCCCTTGACGATTATTGCGGCGCTCATCTAGACCTCCTGCGCAAAGTGGCCCTCAAGTCGTCGGAAGACGAGTTGGCCGATGATAAGGAACAAGGCAGCCATGCCCAAACCGATCAATCCCGTCCACATCAGATGTGGAGGCAGTTCGACTGGACGGTCAACAGTGGGATACCAGAAGGCCCAGTGGAACAACTCGACAGCCACCGTGATCGGGTTGAGCTGGTAGATGAACAACACCCAAGGCGGTGCCAGCCGGCGGATCATGGTCCAGTCATAAAGCACGGGCGATGTCCACGTGACGATCATCATCAACATGTCGACGATGTTCTCAGCATCGCGGAAGAAGACATTGACGGCTCCGGCCAAGAGGCCCAGGCCGGTCGCCGTTACTGCCACAATGACGAAGCCCAGAGCAGCTCCAATGAGCTGCATAATGTCCGGTTTCCACCCGCTCAGCAGCGCAGCTGCCAACAAGACCACCAGTTGGGGAAGGAAATGAACCGCTGCCACCCAGACAGAGGCTACCGGGAACAGCTCCCTTGGCAGATAGATCTTTTTGACCAGCGCGGCATTCGACACGATTGATCTCGTGGCATTCGAGAACGCTTCCGAGAAGAAATTGATGACGATGACGCCGGAGAACATGTACAGCGCGTAATTGGGAATCTGATCCCCTACGCGAAGCACAATCCCCAAAGCGAAGAACAGCACAACGTACTGAACCAGCGGTTTGACGTAGGACCAGGCAAGGCCCAGGACAGAACCCCGGTACCTCACACGGAGTTCCTTACGCACGATCAATTTGAGGAGATAGCGGCGCCGGTAAACATCCAGCAGCCCCGCTCCTACCCCGGGAACAGCATAGGTATCAGTGGAAGTCGTCATCGCTACTTGCTGGGCTCCGAGGCTTCGAAGGTTTTCCGCCACGATTCCATGGAAGTAATCTCAGGAAGCGCCTCCTGGTACTGGGCCCGAAGTGTCTCCCAGTTGGAGAAGAGCTGCGCATGGAGCCTGGCGGATTCCACCAGCAGCTGCCGGGCCATCTTGGGATCCCGCAAATGCCAGGAAGCCCCTGTGCCGTCCGCGTTCGACACAACGGCACTGTCCAAGTGCGCCAAGCTCCACCATTTGCCATCCTGATGAGCTACATGCGCTTCAGGGTTGGCCTTGGCGGTATCGCGGACAGGTGCAAGCGTCTGCTTGAGGACAGTCTTCACGGCCCAGGGAAGCAGGCCCAGCGCCCCGGGCTGCTTGTAGGATTGCGGCTTCTTCGGAGGACGCTTGCGGAAAACTTCCGGGAACGCAGCGGGGTCCGTCTTGACCTGGGAGTCCTGGAATTCCTCCCGCATGGCACGGAGCTGAGGCATGGTGGTGGGCAGTTGCTCGTGCAGATTGCCCGGTCCGGCAAGTACATCCCGGAGCGCCATAACGCGGGCCTGCTCGGGGTAATACTGCATTGACACCAGGTGCTTGACATCCGTGTTCAGGCTCTCCCGCAAGATGCGTCCGCCCTTGGGGAACGGCGAATGCAAGAGCGTCGCGATGAGACGATTGCGTTCGTGGTAGTAGGCCTGCCAGTCTACGGAGTCGTCCTTATCGGCCCAAGAGACATGCCATACTGCCGCCCCGGGAAGGGTGACTGTTGGGAAGCCGGCTGCGCGGCCGCGGAGGGAATACTCCGCGTCGTCCCACTTAATGAACACCGGGAGGGACAGGCCAATGGTCTCCACAACCGTCTTGGGGATAAGGCACATCCACCAGCCGTTGTAGTCTGCATCCCAGCGACGGTGAAGCTGAGGCGTGGAACGCAGACCTGCATTGGAGAAGTCGTGATTACCGAGCCCTTCCACCGGGCCCCAGAGGAACCGGTAGAAGTTGACGACCTCTGAGTAGGCGTGCAGGACCGACTTGTTGTACATGTCGAACATGTGGCCGCCAACAATGGTCGGCTTGCGGCAGAGGTCGGCAAACGCCACCGCACGCATGACTCCCTCTGTTTCCAGCTCGATGTCGTCGTCGAGCAGCATGACGTAGTCGCTCTTGTCAGAAACAACCATTTCGTACATGTTCCGGGCAAAGCCGCCAGAGCCGCCCAGGTTACCCTGGTTGATGATCCGGAGTTGATCACCCATGGACTCTGCAACGGTGTCGAAGCCAGCTTCGTCAGCTACCTTCTTGTTGCCCTGATCCACGATGATGAGCTCGGCAAGGATTTCCCGGAGACCCGCGTCGGCATCGATGGACTTGATGGTCTCGAGGCAGTAATCGGCGCGATTAAACGTTGTGACGCCGAGCGTGACGCGGCCTTGTGCGCGACCCTCATCAGGGACGGCCCAATGAGCACTCTTGAGCGTCATGCCGTCGCCGCCGGCAATGAGATCAAACCAGTACCAGCCGCCGTCGCCGAAGGGAGCCAATGTCAGCTCGAAATCATTAGTGGACGAGCCCTCCACCAAAATCGAATCAACACGCTGGGCCGCACCACGAGCGTTGGAACGGTACACGATGACCGTTCCTTCGCCCTCGGTTTCAATGTGAAGAACGGTCTTGGTAGCAATAGTCCACTTACGCCAGTAGCTGGCAGGGAAAGCGTTGAAGTAGGACCCGAATGAAAGGCGCTCCCCACGGCGGACCTGGACGGAGCCGCGGCCCAGGATGTCTTCGGGGTGGAGCTTCCGTGCCATGCCGATGGCCTGTACATCGGTATTCCCGCCGCTCCTCTGGACCTTGTTGGTGTCAGGATCCACGTACAGCGGCAGAGTGTCGAGGTCACGGTTGGCGGGGAAAATTACGCGCTGGACAATCCGCAGGTTCTCTTCCGTCGGTGCCGGGGTTTCAGCGGCAGTAGTGCCCGTCATGGAGATCTCCTGGCTTTCGTTTGTTGTAGCGGTCATGCGTCCACTCCCCCGCTTTCAAGCTTGGCGCCGCCGGTAAAGTGCGGCTTGATCTTGTTGTCGTACATGGACAAAGCCGAACCGATGGCCATGTGCATGTCGAGGTACTTGTACGTTCCAAGACGGCCACCAAACAGAACCGATTTCTCGCCCTTGGCGAGGTCACGGTACGCCAGGAGCTTCTGACGGTCATCAGAGGTGTTTACGGGGTAGTAAGGCTCGTCGCCCTTCTCAGCAAAGCGCGAGAACTCACGCATGATGACGGTGGCGTCCTTGGTGTAGTCGCGCTCAGGGTGGAAGTGACGGAACTCGTGGATGCGCGTGAACGCGGCGTCAGCGTCCGGGTAGTTCATGACTGAACAGCCTTGGAAGTCCTCGATCGGCAGTACCTCTTCTTCGAGATCGATGGTGCGCCACGAGAGATCACCTTCGGTGTAGTCGAAGTACCTGTCCACCGGACCCGTGTAGATGACCGGCACCTGACCGAGGACAGATGACCGACCGTACTCGCCGTCGTCGAAGAAGTCCGTGTTCAGGACAACCTCAATGTTCGGGTGATCTGCCATGCGCTCAATCCAAGCGGTGTAGCCATCTACCGGGAGACCTTCGTAGGTGTCGTTGAAGTACCGGTTGTCATAGTTGTAACGCACGGGAAGCCGCGAGATGATCTCTGCCGGCAGGTCTTTCGGGTCAGTCTGCCACTGCTTGCCCGTGTAGTGCTTGATGAAAGCCTCGTACAGGGGACGGCCAATGAGTTGGATGCCCTTGTCATTGAGGTTCTGGGGATCGGTGCCCGCCAGTTCGCCAGCCTGCTCGGCGATGAGAGCCTTCGCTTCCGTGGGGCTCATGGCCGAACGGAAGAACTGGTTGATGGTGCCCAGGTTAATGGGCATGGGGTACACCTCGCCCTTGTGGCTGGTGTAAACCTTGTGCTGGTAGCTCGTGAACTTGGTGAACCTGTTCACGTACTCCCATACACGTTCATTCGAGGTGTGGAAGAGGTGTGCACCGTAGCGGTGAACCTCGATTCCGGTCTGCGCCTCATTCTCGCTGTAGGCGTTTCCACCAATATGGTGGCGGCGATCGAGCACCGCAACCTTCAGCCCCAACTCGGTAGCGGCGCGTTCTGCAATGGTCAGGCCAAAGAAACCCGAGCCGACGACGACGAGATCAGCGTTCACAAACTCTCCTGTGTATTGGCGTGCGGGCACAGAAATGCCCACGTCTACTTGTCAAGGCTACCCGACGTTACGATCGTTCCCCGATTCGGCGGTACGTGGCAGCAAGGCAGCAATTGTCCGGAAAAAACGAACGGGAGGCTCGGCCCTCAGGCAGCCTCCCGTTCAATACTGCAAAAAGAACAACGCTAGAGCGAGATCACGGAGCCCGTATTTGCAGACTCCAGTACCGCCTCAGCAACTCGAAGTGTCTCAAGCCCTTCGGCCATTGTGACAATGTTCATGGACTTCCCGAGCACAGCGTCACGGAATGCCTCGTGCTCCATCTTGAGCGGTTCGCGCTTTGCCAGGGCAAAACGCGTTGACGAGCCCTCGGAAACACCACGGAATGCCGCGACGGAGTCCCAATCGGTCTGGAAAGTTCCGTTCTCGATGAAGGTCAGGTCAGCCGAGATGGTATCCGCGATGTAAGCACCCCGCTCACCCAAAACCACAGTTGTGCGCTCCTTCATGGGCGACAACCAGTTGACGATGTGGTTGGTGACTACACCGCTCTTGAGGTGGCCAATAGCGGTGACCATGTCCTCGTGCTCGCGCCCGCTCCTGGACGTAGTGTGTGCCACGACGTTCACGAAATTGCTTTGCGCAAGCCAAGCCGTGAGGTCGATGTCGTGAGTTGCGAGGTCCTTGACCACACCGACATCGGCGATGCGGGACGGGAACGGCCCCTGACGACGGGTCGAAATTTGGTAGACCTCGCCGAGGTCACCGTTGCCGAGCCGTTCGCGGAGGCTTTGCAAAGACGGGTTGAACCGCTCAATGTGACCTACCGCACCGATCAATCCCCGTGAGTCGAAAGCCTCGGCAATTCGTCGGCCTGACTCGGAGTCGTTGGCTATGGGCTTCTCCACCAAGCAGTGCACTCCGGCTTCCGCCAATTGCAGCGCCACTTCTTCGTGCAGCACAGTAGGCACCGCGGCTACAGCCATGTCGATACCCTGCTCGATGAGCTGTTCAACCGAGCTGCAAACCTCAAGCCCACTGGCTACGTTGTGAGGATCACCGAAGGAATCAGCGACGGCGACGAGGTCCACGCCTTCAAGCTCGCGAATAACGCGGGCGTGGTGGCGGCCCATCATCCCCAGCCCGATAAGGCCTGCGCGCAGATTTGCCACTAGCTGCCTGCCTTCGCAATGGCGTTGACCGCGGAAACGATGCGGTCAAGGTCGTCCTGGCTCAACGAAGGATGCACCGGGAGCGACAACACACTGGCCGCGGCTTCCTCAGTGACGGGCAGGTCATCTGAAGTCTGGAAAGGTGCGAGGCGGTGGTTGGGGATGGGGTAGTACACGCCACAGCCAACGTTGTATTCCTCACGCAGTGCCTTCGCGAATCCATCACGGTCCTCGGCAATGCGAATGGTGTACTGGTGGTACACGTGCTCGTAGCCCTCAGACACCTTGGGAGTGACAACACCCTCGATGTTGGCGTCGAAGAAGGCAGCGTTCTCCTGACGGGTCTTGGTCCACGCATTGATTTTGGTCAGCTGCACGCGACCGATTGCAGCGTGAATGTTGGTCATTCGCGCGTTGAAGCCAACAAGCTCATTTTCGTACTGGCGCTCCATGCCCTGGTTGCGAAGCAGCCGGAGTCGACGCTCGACGTCGGGCAGGCCGGTGCTGACCATGCCACCTTCGCCGGAGGTCATGTTCTTGGTGGGGTACAGGCTGAACATAGCGAAGTCACCGAAGGTACCCACCTTCCGGCCGTTGACTGCCGCACCGTGTGCCTGGGCTGCGTCTTCGAATACCTTCACGCCGTGCTTGGAAGCGACCGCGCCGATTCCGTCTACGTCAAAGGGGTGGCCGTAGAGGTGAACGGGCATGATGGCAGCCGTGCGGTCCGTGATTTTAGATTCAACGGAGGCGGGATCAAGGGTGTAGTGATCCAGGTCCACGTCAGCGAAGACAGGAGTCGCACCGGTCAAAGCCACGGAGTTGGCGGTAGCAGCAAAAGTGAACGACGGAACTATTACTTCGTCGCCGGGGCCGATGCCTGCAGCCAACAGGCCGAGGTGCAGACCGGAAGTGCCGGAGTTGACCGCCACGGCAGCCCTGCCATCGAGGAGGACCTGCGAGAACTCCTGCTCAAAGGACGCAACCTCCGTACCCTGTGCGAGTTGGCCGGAGGCCAGGACGGCCTCTACTGCCTTGCGCTCGTCATCACCGATGATGGGCTTAGCGGGGGGAATGAATTCGGGGCTCATGCCTCTACCTCTCGAAGGGTCTCGTTCTGTTCAACATATGTGGCGCCGGTCTCCGGGCATACCCAGTTCTCACCACTGCGCTGCAGCGGGAAACCAGCTTTACCGACCCAACCATGGCGTTTGGCCGGGACTCCGACCATCAGGGCAAAATCAGGGACGTCTTTGGCGACAACAGCACCAGCAGCCACTGTTGCCCATCGACCAATGGTCACTGGTGCGACGCAGACGGCGCGGGCACCGATTGATGCTCCTTCACGAATGGTGACGCCAACGGGCTCCCAGTCGTGAGCGCTCTTCAAGCCGCCATCCGGGCTAACCGCCCGGGGGTAAGTATCGTTTGTGAGTACCACGGCCGGGCCGATAAAGACGCCGGCCTCCAGTACCGCGGGCTCGTAGACAAGTGCATAATTCTGAACTTTGCAGTTGTCCCCCATCTTGACCCCGGTGCCAATATAAGCTCCGCGTCCTACGATGCAATTGACGCCCAATTCGGCCTGCTCGCGGACTTGGGCCAGATGCCAAATCTTTGATCCATCACCAATTACCGCCTTGTCTGAAACATCGGCGCTCTCCGCAACCACTATCACCGGTGAAGGTCCTTCCTCATTGAGCACACGCGACAACGAGATTCATCTTAGCTGAGACACCAAGCCGCGGTGTCAAGGATGCGCGTCGACGGGCTTTGCAAAAGTTGTCCACATAGGCCACAACAGCCCCCGCGCTTGAGTTCGCGGGGCCGTAGCGTGATTCGTATCAACCCCACACTTGATCACCGCCACGACGTAGAGGGAGAGCCATGGCCTTGGAGTGCACCTTGGTACGCGCCCCTGGTGCTGCTGAAACGGCGGAGCCTGAAGAACTAAGCATCGCCGTCCCGGTGGGCGCATCCGGTACGCGGGTGCAGCAACTTCTCACCGACGCGCGTGGGACAGGCGTCCTGTCCGTCGGCGGACGCCTCCTTAGCTCTCTGACGGTGGGACAACCGCCTCTCATCACAGGGGCCGTCCTTGTGGATGATGCTCCGCCTCATCGAGGAGGGAGGATCCTGTTTAGGTCCCTGATGCTGCTTACCCACACAGGCCCCGGAGCGGGTTCCATCTTCCGGATTCACCGTGGCCGATACCGAATCGGAAGGGCGTCGCCGGACATTCCTGTGTCTGATCCCGCGATGTCCAGGGAACACGCCATTTTGGAAGTATCCAGTACAGCTCTCGCGGTGAGGGCGGTAAGCGGTGCGAATCCGGTGTTCGTGGACGATCGGTCCACCAATCGCACTTTGCTCTCTTCCTCATCAACGGTGCGATGTGGCAACTCCACCTTCACAGTCGCCATGGACGGCGGTTCTTACCCACCTATATCCGTCGACGCAGGGCTGTCGATTGAAGAACCGCTGGAAGTACGCCATACCCGCCGCCAAGGAAATCGCCGGGCCATGGCCTTGGCTGCCGGCCTGCCCTTGGTAGCGGGAATCGGCCTCTCCCTGGCTACGGGGATGTGGATGTATTTGGGGTTCACCGCCATTTCAGCAATGAGCATTCTCGTCCCGTTGATCGCAGGGCGGAAAGGGCGGCTGGCCGGCAAACTGGCCATATCGCGCGCCGTCCAGGACGACATTGAACGCCGACACCGATGCTCGCCATCGGCCGCCGAGTTGGTTTTGGCAGTTCATCACCCCTCCCCTGTGGAACAACTGGCAATGGAACCTGCCACAAGAGATCCAGCCGTCACCCGGCCTGCGGCTTCGGCGGCAGAATCCCACGCACATGGGCCTGATGTATGGCTTCGTATCGGAGTCACTCAAACAGTGGCAAACATTCGACTGACTCCTGATGATCCAGACTTTCGGCAGCCCACCATTGGGGCGGCGGCGATAACGTTGGACCCCAGGTATCCCGAAGTGGCGCTGTGCGGACAGCCGGACCATACAGATGGCTTGCTTCGTTTCCTATTGATGCAGCTAGCCAGTTTCCCCGCTGCCGCGGAAACGCCTGTCGTTGTTTTTGGACGAGCGGGAAGGTTGCCACTGAGTGCCCGGTTTCTCCCCCGCGTTACGCTGGCAATCAGCCCGGAAACCGTCCTTGCCGCCCTGCACCGCGGAAGCGGGAAGATGGGCGGCAGGCTCTTCATGGTCGATGATTTCCTACCTGATGACGCGGAATTATGGTCATCCCTCCTGAAAGCCGCACGATCCTCCGGGTGGCAGGTGCTACATTGCTGCGTTTCGTTACAACGTTCGGCGGTGGTGGTTGAAATTTCACCCTCGGGAAGTGCCGGCTATGTGGAGACGGATGGCGAGCGCCGATCGTTTGTACCGGACCTGGTGTCAGCGCAAGTTTTCGACAGGTTCTGCCGTAAGTCCTCCGCCACGTCCCTCGCTGAAGACCCGGGGCAGGGCGCAGTGATTCCGGAGGAGTGTTCATTGGCTGAGTTGCTTCCCCACGGGCAACGCAGGGTACTTCGTAAATGGACCGAGACGTCCGGGCGAAACGGGCCAATCGCGACGCTGGGTAAAGGTAACAGCGGCCCAGTGACCTTTGACTTCAGGCTCGACGGCCCCCACCTTCTGGTTGCCGGAACCACCGGCGCAGGTAAATCCGAGCTCCTGAGGACGCTGGTGTCTTCCATCGCGTTGAGCCATTCTCCGGATCACACAACTTTCCTGTTCCTGGATTTCAAGGGCGGGTCGGGACTGCAACCACTTGCTCGGCTTCCGCACTGCGTCGGGCTCCTGACAGACCTCAGCAGGCACCATGTGGATCGCGCTCTTGTTTCACTGCGCGGAGAGATCCGGTACCGCGAGGAGCTGTTCGCTGCCGCCAACGTGTCTGATCTTGCCCAGTATCGGCAAGCGGGCTCCGTCACCGACCCAAATATCCCGTATCTGGTCCTCGTGATTGATGAATTCCGGGTCCTGGTGGACGAGACCCCAAACACACTCCGTGAGTTAATGCGTATCGCGACTATCGGGCGGTCACTGGGCATTCACTTAGTGATGGCTACGCAGAGGCCGCAGGGAGCACTCACCGCAGATATCCGGGCAAATGTGACGTCCAGCATAGCCATGCGAGTGCAAACGGAAGCAGAGTCCATGGACATCATCAATACGAAGGCCGCCGCCTCCATACGGGTAGAGACTCCGGGGCGGGCATACCTTGCCAAAGCTTCGAGTAGCCCCGAAGAATTCCAGACAGCCTCTCTCGCGTTCTCCCCCGACGGTGAAGCATCCGGCGCAGGACCTAATGGTTCGCAGCAGGCCGTGCAATCGGCTTCGCGGGCCTTACAGCATTCCGACGTGCGGTATGCGGCCAATGAGCAAGGCTCTCCCCCGAATACCGGTCCCGATGGGGTCGTCTCAATAGTCCGCGAGGCTTGGCGGGTACTAGGCGAACCCTTCCCCCGGCGTCCGATTGCGGCGCCACTGACCACATCAATTCCGTGGCACGAACAGCTTCTTGTTGATGAAGGAGATGGGTCCGATGAGCAGGACCGTTGGACAGTCGGCCCCTTGGCGATGATCGATAGGCCACTGCACCAAGTTGTGGAACCGCTGGTGTGGTCGCCTTCCGAAGACGGACATCTGGCAATGATAGGCAGCGACTCCAGTGGCATGCGGGAGTCTTTCATCGCTGCGTCCGCGATGCTTGCTACCCGGAGACCCCAACCCTACGTCTATATCCTTGATGCGACGGGCGCGCTTGGGCACCTTGGTGCTGAGGGCCGGATTGGCGCCGTGGTGGGCCTGCACCAATTGCCCTTGGCCACGCGGGTCTTGAAACGCCTGGCCGAAGAAATGGAACGTCGACGAAGCGCTGGTGTCTTCGAGGCAGGCAATTCACCCTTGGTCTTGATCGTGGCCGGTTGGTGCTCGTGGGCTGCAGCAATCCGGAGCGGGCCCTTCGGATACGCAGAAGGAATCCTGCAGGACATCGTCAGGGACGGTGGTTCCCTTGGCGTCACTGTTCTCATTTCAGGGGAAAGGGAACTTGTCAGCTCGCGCTTTTTTGCTGCAATACAGAACCGCGCGTATTTCCCTTTGGGATCCACCGAAGAGTCGCGGTTCCACTGGCCGCGGCTCCCGGATGTGCAATCACATCCCGGGAGGGCCGTCGTCATGGGAAAGTTTGCCAAAGAAGACGGAACCGTGGCTCAGTTTCGCGGGGCTCCGTCCAACGGGCGCTGGCCGTTCGATGATCTCGAGCCTTCCGAACCGCCTTTTAGGGTGCGACCACTCCCCGACCTTCTTCACGTCAGGGACCTTCAGGCCCTAGTGGCCGCCTTACGCGCACGGGAAGTGCCGGGCGGATTCGGCGTCGCGGCTATAGCCCGCCCGGAGAGCGCACAAGCCGCCTACGGTCATTTGCAGGGCCCGCTATGGATCGGCGTCGGCGGAGATGAAGCCGACCCTGTGTCCATGCCTCTCCGCGAAAATGGGGTCAGCACTATCCTTGGCACGCCACGATCTGGAAAGAGCTCCACCTTGGCGTCACTGCTTGCTCTCAACCCTTCGTTTCCGTGGGTATACCCGCCGGACGCGTCGACGGCTGGGACTTTTTGGCTTTCGGTCGCGCGCAAGGCTGCAGCGGGTAGCTTTTCCGCCAACAGCATTCTGCTGGTGGACGACGCGGAGACACTGGATGCCCAAGGGCGCCAGGCTTTGGCTGGCTTGGTCGGAAAAGTCCGCGGCATCATCATGACAGCGACACCTGGGCCGTCCCTGCTTTTACATCTGCCGTTCGCTAAGGAAGCGCAGGCTTCCAGCATGGGATTGGTGTTGGCGCCCGGGACACCCCACGACGGAGATCTCCTTGGCGTCCGGCTTGAGGCCGATCGCGCCGGGCGTCCAGGGCGCGGGTTTCTGGTCAACGGGCAGCAGATAATCCCCTTTCAGGGCGTCTTCACTTCAGGTTTTCCGCCGTCTGGCAAAATCCATTGAAGCCGTAAGCACGCCGCACCGGAAGGGACCGCCGGTCATCACAGTGCCGCGGACGCTCCCCCGGTCCGTGAGGCATAAGCCACAACATCCTTCTGAAATAGGAAGACGATCGCAGCCAGTGCCGGGAGCAACATTGCCAGTCCCTGCCACACCAGCCCGCCGGTCATGGTGGGAAAGCCGATGGTGAGGACAAACAACTGGGCCACGAGCGCAGCCGCCCGCGTCCACCTATAGCCACGGTAGAGGAAGTGGCCTACGGCGAATAACCAGACGGAGAAGGCCAGCAAAAGCCCTAGAGTGAAAACTGCCCCCCAAAAAGTCAGTACAGGAGCACCACGCAGCAGTTCATATGCGTACCATGCGGCGGCACCGAGGAGAGCTAGTGCTTCGAGCAGTACAACCACTGAAATAATCACAATTCCCAACGGCGGTCGAGCTACGCCAGATGAGCTTGAAGCGTTGTTCCCGGTCGCGCCGGAATCATCGCTACCGTCCGGGCCGGACACGGGCTGGGCTGGGTTTTCGGGAGGTCTTGACACACTGGCACACTACCGGACATAGTCATCTAGCAGTGAGGGCACTGGCGGCTGATGTGATGCATCGCTCACGGATTCCGAGCATTTCGACCACTAACACCCCTTGTTTACAAGGCGTTAACATGAAACGCTTGACTCAGACGACCAAGGGGGCCCATGCGGGCCCCTTTCCTTTGGAGCCTCTCGTGAATGTTTTCACAAAAGGCCCTTCTAGTTCTCACGAATGGAGTGACTGATCAGCATGGATTGGCGTAATCGCGCAGCCTGCCTCGACAAGGACCCGGAGCTCTTCTTCCCAGTCGGCAACACGGGACCAGCACTTCTGCAGATCGAGGAAGCCAAGAGCGTCTGCCGCCGCTGCCCCGTTGTGGACACTTGCCTTCAGTGGGCCTTGGAGTCCGGACAGGACGCCGGTGTTTGGGGCGGCATGAGTGAAGACGAACGACGCGCGCTCAAGCGCCGCGCTGCACGCGCACGTCGCGCTTCCTAACCCACGGACCGAAAAAGGCCGCGGACCGTTTGGTCCGCGGCCTTTTCGTTGGCTTATTCGCGCTTCTCGTTGACTCCCGCCCCCGGGAGTCAGTCTCCTGCCCCCGGGGGCTAAGCCCTGGCAAGGTTGAGGACGATTTCGACGGCGGTTCCGCCCCCTTCGCGCGGGATCCACTGGATGGACCCTCCAAGTTCGCTTGTCACGAGTGTGCGAACAATCTGCAAGCCCAGACCCTCGGTGTATTGGCCGTCAGGCAGTCCAACGCCGTCGTCTGCAATAGTCACAGTCAGGAATTCGTCGTCTCCGTCCCCTTCTGCCCTGTCGGCCAGGAGCCATACGGTTCCTGTCCGCCCCTCGAGTCCGTGCTCAACAGCGTTGGTGACCAGTTCGTTGATGACCAAAGCCAGCGGAGTGGCGAAATCGCTGGGCAATTCGCCGAACATTCCTGAGCGTTCCGTCCGCACCTGTTGGGACGGGGAGGCTACTTCCGCAGAAAGCCGGAACTGGCGCCCGATCAGTTCGTCGAAGTCGACGCTCTGCGTCAGCCCCTGAGAAAGAGTTTCATGAACGAGGGCAATGGTGGCTACGCGCCTCATCGCTTGCTCGAGGCCCTGCTTGGCTTCGTCGCTGACCATTCGCCGTGATTGCATTCGCAGAAGGGCTGCCACCGTCTGAAGATTGTTCTTGACCCTGTGATGGATTTCCCGGATCGTGGCGTCCTTGGTAACAAGTTCCATTTCCCTGCGACGCAATTCAGAGACGTCGCGGCACAGGACAAGGGCTCCGAAGCGGTGCTGCTCATCGCGCAAAGGGATGGCTCGGAGTGAAAGGCTGACACCCCTGGACTCAATTTCGCTGCGCCAAGGCATGCGCCCCGTGACCACCAAGGGCAGCGTTTCATCCACCATGCGCCGGTCCTTCAGAAGGCCGGCCGTCACCTCCGCCAAAGAACGGCCTTCCAAGGACTCAACTTCGCCGAGTCGACGGAAAGCGGAAACGCCATTGGGGCTGGCGTATTGGACGATGCCTTCGGCGTCGAGTCGGATGAGGCCGTCGCCGACTCGAGGTGCTCCGCGACGCGAGCCCGTTGGGGAGGCAAAGTCGGGCCATAGTCCCAACGTACCCATCCGCAGGAGGTCATAGGCGCACTGGCGATAGGTGAGTTCCAGCCTCGATGGCATGCGTGAACTGGACAAGTCCATATGCGATGTCACAACCGCCAGAGTCCGGCCGTTGCGCACCATCGGCACAGCCTCTACCCGGAGTGCCATCTCGCTGCTCCAACTCGTTTCGCTGGAACGTTCAATCGACCGGCTGTTCCACGCCTTATCCACTAGGGGGCGCAGATCCGAGCGTATGCCCTCACCCACGAAGTCCGCGTGGAACACCGTATGCGATGTCGACGGACGGACGTGGGCGAGGGCGATGTAGCCAAATTCCGGGTGCGGAAACCACAAAGCGAGGTCCGCGAAAGCCAAGTCAGCGACCATTTGCCAGTCGCCGACGAGGAGGTGCAGCCATTCGGCATCCCCAGGCCCGAAATCAGCGTGTTCCCTGATGGGGTCTGTAAAGATTGCCACTGCACCTCCATTTGCGACGCCGGGACTGACCCTAGCGTCGAACGATTGACCTCAAGAGCCTTAATGCTACCGACAGTGAGGCCATGTCGTCGGCTTCCAGCGCGTTGACCTCGTCAAACATGGTCTTGGCGCGTGCCAGCTGCTCAGCATTTTGCCCTTCCCAGGCCTTAAGGCGTTCTTCAGCCACGGTGCCGGACTCCGTCGACTCAAGGACCGACGTCGTCATGTCAGCCACTGTGGAGTACAAGTCGTCGCGAAGGGCTGCCCGTGCCAGGGCCTGCCAGCGGTCATCGCGGGGCAGGGAACTGATGCGTTCCAGAAGTGAATCCACGTGGAAGCGGTTGAACACCGTGTAGTAAACGTGCGCTACATCCTCGACGCCTTCGCTTCCGGTCTCGGCGATTCGCGCGATGTCCAAAAGCGCGTAACTTTCGAACAACTCCGCCCACCTTTTCGCGAGGTGGTCCGGAAGTTCCCAGCCACGGGCTTTGTCCAACCAGCCCGAAATGCGGACCTTGTCCTCACCCCGAAGGTAGTCCAGAAGCTTGGCCCTCAGTGGGGCCAACAAGGGCTTGAAGGATTCCACTACGTCCGAAATAGGCTGCGACGCCATCCCTTGCCCCAGCACCCAACGCACTGCCCGGTCCAGCAACCGCCGGATGTCCAAATGGACTTCACTCCAGTGTTCAGTCGGGAATGATGCGGGAAGCGCATTCAGCTCGGCCACCATCGGATCAAGATCGTAGATTTCACGCAGCGCAACGAAGGCTTTGGCAACGGCTACCTCGTTGGCCGAGGTTTCCTCAATGGCCCGGAAAGCGAATGTGATGCCGCCCAGGTTGATGATGTCGTTGGCAACTACTGTGGCGATGATCTCGCGCCGCAGCGGGTGCGTATCCAGCTCAGCGTCGAATTTCTCCCGCAGCTGTTTCGGGAAATAGTCACGAATAGTGTCCGCAAACCACGGATCATCGGCAAGGTTGCTATCCCGCAACGCTGCAGCCAGTTCGATCTTTGCGTATGCGGCCAGGACCGCAAGTTCGGGAGACGTAAGACCCTGCCCCTGTTCCAGCCTGGACCGGAGAGTCTCTGTGGTGGGAAGTGCTTCCAGATCGCGCTTGAGATCGGCGGACTTCTCCAGCCAGTCCATGAGCCGCTCGTAGCTTGGGCTCCAGTCCGCGACCCGTGTGCGGTCGTTCAGAAGCAAAATGTTCTGGTCAATGTTGTCTTGCAGGACAAGCCGTCCCACCTCATCGGTCATATCGGCCAGGAAGCCGGCCCTTTCCGCCGCGTCAAGCTTGCCGGCCGCTACCATCCGGTCAACGAAGATCTTGATGTTGACCTCATGGTCGGAGCAGTCCACGCCGGCAGAGTTATCGATTGCGTCAGTATTCAGGATGACGCCTTGCAATGCGGCTTCGATGCGGCCCCTTTGCGTCAGGCCCAGGTTTCCACCTTCGCCAACAACCTTGACCCTCAGATCCCGGCCGTCCACGCGGATAGCGTCATTTGCTTTGTCGCCCACGGCAGCATGCGTTTCAGTGCTGGCCTTGACGTAAGTGCCGATACCACCGTTGTAGAGAAGGTCAGCCGGCGCCAGCAAAATCGCGCGGAGAAGCTCCGGCGGGCTTAGCTGCGTCGTTCCTTCGGGCAGACCCAACGCCTTGCGTACCTGCTCCGAGACCGGGATGGTCTTAGCCTGACGGGGGTAAACGCCGCCGCCTTCGCTGATCAGCGACCGGTCATAGTCGTCCCAGGAAGACCGGGGCAGTTCGAAGAGCCTTTGGCGCTCGTCAAACGATGAGGACGCATCAGGTGCGGGATCAAGGAAAATGTGGCGGTGGTCAAAGGCGGCGAGCAGCCGGATATGGCGGGAAAGCAGCATGCCATTGCCGAAGACGTCACCGGACATGTCGCCGACGCCAACTACTGTGAATTCCTCGGTCTGGGTGTCGAGGTCAAGCTCGCTGAAATGCCTCTTGACTGATTCCCACGCCCCGCGCGCGGTGATGCCCATAGCCTTGTGGTCGTAGCCCACCGACCCGCCCGAGGCAAACGCGTCACCAAGCCAGAATCCGTATTCGGCCGCCAATCCGTTAGCGGTGTCGGAGAACGTTGCCGTGCCCTTGTCTGCTGCCACCACGAGGTAGGAATCGTCGCCGTCGTGCCGGACAACGTCCGACGGCGGCACGAGCCTTTCGCCGTCTGCTGATGTAACGAGGTTGTCCGTAATGTCCAACAGGCCTCGAATGAAAGTCTTGTAGCTCTCGATTCCCTCGGCCATCCAAGCTGCCCTGTCCGCGGCCGGGTTGGGAAGCTTCTTGGCGAAGAAGCCACCCTTGGCACCTGTGGGGACGATGACGGCATTCTTGACGGTCTGAGCCTTGACGAGTCCCAGAATCTCCGTCCGGAAGTCCTCCCGACGGTCGGACCAGCGAAGGCCACCGCGGGCTACCTTTCCAAACCGCAGGT